>OBXF01001285.1_pt1 | contig 12611 bp, 9 predicted proteins | sample 1495371 | NCBI WGS metagenome assembly OBXF01 (sample SAMEA2580143, study PRJEB22360) | human gut metagenome | biome: human gut; feature: human-associated habitat; material: faeces | place: Denmark | collected 2008/2010 | reverse complement strand
GTTTCATCGACGCCGTGAAGCAACGCCAGAATACGCTGATGACCACCATGCAGGCCATCATAGACCTGCAACGTCCTTTCTTCCTCGAAGGAGACGAGTCATTGCTCCGCCCCATGATTCTGAAAGATGTTGCCGAACGTACCGGGTTGGACATCTCGACCATCTCCCGTGTGAGCAACAGCAAGTATGTACAGACCAACTACGGCATCTACCCGCTGAAATTCTTCTTCAACGACGGCTACACAACCGAAGACGGCGAAGAGATGTCTGTACGCGAAATACGCAAGATACTCAAAGAGTGCATTGACAACGAGGACAAGAAAAAGCCTCTGACCGATGACGAACTGACCGAGCTGCTGAAGGAGAAAGGCTATCCCATAGCCCGCCGCACGGTGGCAAAGTATCGCCAACAGATGAATATCCCCGTGGCAAGACTGAGAAGATGAGAGAAAAGGATGAGCGATTAGGGATTAAGGTTTAAAGATTAGTGCATTCAAATAGTAAATTGTAAATAGTCAAATCGTAAATAAAATTAGGTTGTGGAAGAGCATATTATAGCAGATAAAACTTTAATCAGAACAGCGAAAGTGATTTCGGCGGTATTCACACCGTTCTCCATCCCTTTTCTGGCTTTTCTGGTTCTGTTTATATTCTCGTACCTGCGCATCATGCCGTTGCAGTACAAGTTGATAGTATTGGGCGTGGTGTATTGCTTCACCATCCTGATGCCTACACTGACTATCTTCATCTTCCGCAAAATCAACGGTTTCAGTCCGGAAGAACTGGTGGAACGAAAAAGGAGATACATTCCCTTTATTCTGACCATCACTTCTTATGTATTCTGCCTGCTCATGATGCACCGGCTCAATATCCCGTGGTACATGACCGGTATCATACTCTCCGCCCTGGTAGTGATGATAATCTGCGTCATTGTCAACTTAAAATGGAAACTGAGCGAACACATGGCAGGCGCCGGAGCCGTAATTGGCGGACTGGTAGCTTTCAGCGCCTTGTTCAGCTACAATCCCGTATGGTGGCTATGCCTCTTTATACTGGTGGCTGGCGTGCTGGGCACCGCCCGCATCATCCTGCGACACCACACACTGGGCGAAGTTATGGGAGGCTTTGCCGTAGGGCTTATCTGCTCGTTGCTGGTACTCCACCCGCTGAGCAACATACTGTTCCGAATCTTCCTCTTTTAAGAGCCTTGTTTAATTTTTAATTTTCAACTTTTAATTTACATAGTATCAACCCTTAAAAACTAATGATCATGAACTTCCCGACTAATGTAAAGTACACCAAAGAACACGAATGGATTCGCCTGGAGGTGATGTAGCCTATGTAGGTATTACCGATTATGCACAAGAGCAACTGGGTGACATTGTGTTTGTCGACATCCCGACCGAAGGTGAAACATTGGCTGCCGACGAAGTGTTCGGTACCATCGAAGTAGTAAAAACCATATCAGACCTCTTCCTGCCCGTAACCGGTGAGATTCTGGAGCAAAACGAAGCCCTTGCCGACCAGCCGGAACTGGTAAACCAGGACCCATACGGCGAAGGCTGGCTCATCAAAATCAAACCCGCCGCTGATGCCGACTTCGACAGCCTGCTGGATGCCGAAGCCTACAAAGCGCTGATAAACGAATGAAATGAAATGAAAAGATTAGGGATTAGGGGTTAGCGATTAACACCGGATGGAATGATAGCGCAGTCCCTAACCCCTAATCGTTAATCCCTAACCCTTATAAAATTAACCCTTTAATAATTTAATGATTCATGTCTCCAATCGTTAGCATCATCATGGGCAGCACTTCCAACCTCCCCGTTATGGAGAAGGCCGCGCAATTGCTCAATGACCTGCATGTACCGTTCGAAATGAACGCTCTCTCTGCTCACCGCACACCGGAAGCAGTGGAGGAATTTGCCAAGAATGCCCGCCAACGCGGCATTAAAGTGATTATTGCCGCTGCCGGTATGGCTGGCGCCGCCCTGCCCGGCGTCATTGCTGCCAACACCACACTGCCGGTAATCGGGGTTCCCGTAAAAGGGTCCGCACTCGATGGCGTAGACGCACTCTACTCCATCATCCAGATGCCTCCGGGCATACCAGTAGCCACCGTTGCCATTAATGGTGCCATGAACGCTGCCATCCTTGCCGTACAGATGCTGGCATTGAGCGATTCCTCATTGGCTGAAACATTCGCCGCCTATAAAGAAGGGCTGAAAAAGAAAATAGTCAAGGCAAATGAGGACTTGAAGGAAGTGAAGTACGAATACAAGACTAATTGAGGGATTAGGGATTAAGGATAAGGGATTAGTAAGATGAGATATAGTCACTTATCCCTTATCACTAATCACTTATCACTAAACGCTAATCACTTATTACCGTGGATTTATTCAACTATTCCCGACGGGAAACATCAGAAGTAAACATCGGAGCCACCCCTATGGGCGGCTCCAATCCTATCCGCATACAAAGTATGACGAACACCGCTACGCAGGACACAGAAGCCAGTGTGGCGCAAGCCAAACGTATTGTCGACGCCGGAGGAGAGTATGTACGCCTCACGGCCCAAGGCATCAAAGAGGCTGAAAACCTGATGAATATCAACATAGGCCTACGCCAGGACGGATATATGGTGCCGCTTGTGGCCGACATTCACTTCAACCCGAAGGTAGCGGACGTGGCAGCACAGTATGTAGAAAAAGTACGCATCAATCCGGGAAACTATGTGGATGCAGCACGTACTTTCAAACATTTGGAGTATACCGATGAAGAGTATGCTCAGGAGTTGCAGAAGATACACGACCGCTTTGTCCCCTTCCTTAATATCTGCAAGGAGAACCATACTGCCATCCGCATCGGCGTGAACCACGGTTCATTATCCGACCGCATCATGTCGCGCTATGGCGATACACCGGAAGGCATGGTGGAATCTTGTATGGAGTTTCTGCGCATCTGCGTACAAGAGAATTTCACGGATGTGGTCATTTCCATCAAGGCATCCAATACAGTGGTCATGGTAAAGACAGTACGCTTGCTGGCAGCCGTCATGGAGCAGGAAGGTATGCGATTCCCGCTGCATCTCGGTGTAACGGAAGCCGGAGACGGAGAAGACGGACGTATCAAATCGGCCTTGGGCATCGGCGCCCTGCTGGCAGACGGCTTGGGTGACACCATCCGGGTTTCCCTGAGCGAAGCTCCGGAGGCGGAAATCCCCGTAGCCCGCAAATTGGTGGACTATATCGTGCAGCGCCACGACCATCCTTATATCCCCGGAGCAGATGTGCCGGAATTCAATTATCTCTCTCCCACCCGCCGCGAGACTGCCGCCGTACACAATATCGGCGGAGACAATCTGCCCGTGGTCATTGCCGCACGCCTGGACGGGGACATGGACTTCAATCCGCAATTCGTGCCGGACTATATCTATACGGGACGTTCCATCCCTAAACAACTTCCGGAAGGCATGCAATGCATCATCGATGCCGATGTCTGGATGGAACAAAGCAACAGCGAGACAAAACCGGACAATGCCTGGCCCGCCTTTAAAGGAGACCAGCTTCCTTTCCTAAGCAGTTGTGGCGCTTCCTTGAAATTCCTCTTCATCACGTATATGGGATTGAATGACGAAGCCATCGCCTGCCTGAAGTATCATCCGGAAGTCGTATTGATTTCGCAAAGCAATCATCCCAACCGGTTGGGCGAACAACGCGCTCTAGTACACCAGATGATGAAGAAAGGCCTAAAAAACCCGGTAGTCTTCTTTGAGCACTACGCAGAGAGCGAACTGGAAAATCTGCAAATCAAAGCGGCTGCAGATATGGGAGCACTCATCTTCGACGGTCTGTGTGACGGTATCCTTCTCTTCAACCAGGGAGAAACCATAAGCGGCAAAGTAGTGGATGCCACTGCTTTCGGTATCCTGCAAGCCGGACGTGTACGTACCAGCAAGACCGAATACATCTCTTGTCCCGGCTGCGGACGCACCCTCTACGACCTGGAAAGTACCATTGCCCGTATCAAGGCAGCCACCGGCCATCTGAAAGGACTCAAGATAGGAATCATGGGATGCATTGTCAACGGTCCCGGAGAAATGGCCGATGCTGATTATGGCTATGTAGGCGCCGGACGAGGCAAAATCAGCCTCTACAAGAAGAAGGAGTGCATCGAAAAGAACATTCCCGAAGAAGAGGCGGTGGAAAAGCTGATAGAACTCATTAGGGACAATGGCGACTATATAGAGAAATAAAAGAACTATAATATGGATTATCAGAAAATACTGAAAGGTATTCATCAGGAAATAGAGCCTTATGCCACTATTGGCAAGCAAGCTGATTACATTCCGGCACTTGCCAAAATCAATCCGGACCAGTTCGGAATGTGCATTCACACCATACAAGGCGAAACCTTCATGCATGGAGAAGCTACTACCGGCTTCTCCATACAAAGTATTTCGAAAGTATTTTCCCTTGCCATGTGCCTAAGCCTTGAAGGAGACAATCTATGGAAAAGAGTGGGTAAAGAACCCTCGGGCACTGCTTTCAACTCGCTAGTGCAACTAGAGGTAGAAAAAGGTATTCCCCGAAATCCATTTATCAATGCCGGCGCCATTGTGATGACCGACATTCTATTGAGCCATTTAAAGCATCCAAAAGAGGAATATATCCGTTTTGTCCGTTCACTCAGCAGAAACAACCAGATTGATTATAATGAAGAAGTAGCCCTATCCGAACGCGAAAACGGCTACCTGAATGCGGCAATTACCAATCTGTTGAAATATCATCATAACATAAACAATGACATAGAACGCGTACTCCGCTTCTATTTCCTGCAATGCTCCATAGAGATGAGCTGTTATGATTTGTCTAAGGCATTTTTACCTTTCGCCAACCATAAACAAGCCTTTGCGTTCGAAAACATCACTCTGACCTCCTCTCAGGTAAAAAGGATCAATGCCATCATGCAAACATGTGGTTTTTATGACGAAGCCGGAGAGTTCTCTTATCTAGTAGGCCTTCCTGGAAAAAGTGGTGTAGGAGGCGGCATAGCTGCAGTTTATCCACTGCGTTATTCAGTCGCAGTATGGAGCCCAAGACTGAACCAGAAAGGGAATTCCGTTATGGGCATCAAGGCTTTGGAACTGCTGACCACACAGACACAGGAATCTATTTTCTGAAAAATTTCAGCGTAGATATTTATCAAAGTCCACCTCTCTGAACTTAAAGTTATGATGTTCGGAGGGGTGATAGGCTTTATTCCAAGTCGAATAGGTCTTCACATCTATCTCCCTTGTCTTCCGGTTAAAAGTTACAATGCGTAAGTAGCCCTCACCTCCCAATCTACTGCCTTCCACACCACGCTGATAGTTTGCCAGCATCTGATACACTTTATTCCCCTCTTTCCCTATAGAGACCAGCGTGCCAACTCCGCTTTTCAAGACATGCCCACAAAAGACAGCTATCACATTGCGATGTCTGAGAAGCAATTTCTTCCAGATTCCAGCGCCATCGTTCACTGTGCGCCCGAGCTCTTTGCCGATGCCATATCCTTGAGGACGCCACCAGTCTTTCCCGTCATGCAACGTACTGTCACAATACAAATAGGCGTGTGTATTCAATATGACAAGCTTATCCGGATGAATACCCACTATGGAATCGGCCCATTGCAGAGCCTCATCAGAAGGTCCGAATTCCAGATTCAAGACCATCCAATCGGTATCGCCCGACCTGAAATTTATGTAATAGTTATCCAATGTCTTTCCATCCGCACTGCCTCCCCAATAGTTCTTCTGCATATAATCGGAAAGAGGAAAATACTTGTTGGCCATTGCAGTGTTATGCACGTCCGAAAACTTGCCGGGCTTACTGCCAATATCATGATTTCCCCACACGACAGAATAAGGTATTCCCGCTTGGCTGATACGATAAAAAGCTTTCTGCATATACGCCCATTCCACCGGAGAATTATCTTGTGTCAAATCTCCCACTTGGAACACGGCATCTATTTTCTTACGGTTGGCAACCAACCAGTCCACTTGCGACTCGAAGACCTCCGGACATTGTTCCAGATAAGTCTGCGTATCCGGCAATACCACAAAAGTACTTACCCGACCGGAAGTGGTGCAAGAAGTTAAAAAAGCGCCCCCTAAAAAGAGCGCTCCGATAACAGACAATATCCTCATCATTTTTTCTTCTGATTAAACAGCCACTCCATAAAACCGGGATAGTTGAAAGCCGGATTCCAACTACCATGATTACAACCAGGAAATTCAATATATTCCACATCGGCACCAATAGCTTTCAAGGCCCGATATGCTGCACGCGATCCTTCAGGAGTTACTACATTATCCGCATCTCCATGAAAAATACGAAACTTGACCGATTTGCCAGCCTTCAACCGTGCCGGATTCACTGTTCCACAAATAGGTATTGCTGCCGCAAAAATCTCCGGATAGCGGACAGCCATGTCAAATGTACCCATTCCTCCCATAGAAAGTCCCATAACATAGATACGGTCTTTGTCTATCTGCGGCATGGCCAGATAGAAATCCAACAACTCTTTCAACGTACGGAAAATAGGAGAAACAGGCACTTCCAACGGCATATCTGCCGGAGCAAAAGATGAAGGGCGCTCCGTATATGCCCAATATCCGGTTTCAGGACACTGCGGAGCCAAAATAAACGCCGGATACTTTTCGCGGTTTACAGGATTAAGCCACATCTGCCCACCATGAACCAATTGTTTCTCATTATCATTGCCACGCTCTCCGGCACCATGCAGGAAAAGCACCAAAGGATACTTTTCATCAGGTTTCATCACCTCTGGACGCAACAAACGATACAACAATGTATCTCCACGGGAAGAGATATAAGTTTCCTTTTGAAAGGTTTCTTGTGCAAACGAAAACAAGAAAAAGAATAATCCACAAAGGATGCCGATTATACGTTTCATCTTATTATTTATTTTACATGTTTAACTTCCGAACATAAAGATACACCATTTTCATTGAAAGCCTCCACACAAAAATAATAATCCTGATCAGCAGTAAGGGTTTTCATCAATAAATCAGTCTTATCATAGACCATCCAAGAGCTGTAAAGTTTGTCCGGTGCAATGCCCCAAAGTATGTTGTAACCTTGTGCACCTTTCACAGCCTCCCAACGGATGGAGATGTCACGACGGTCTGCTTGGCGGTCAAGTACCAACTTTTTGGGTTGTTGCGGTGCCTTCCCCGTACCCAATCCAAAGACGCGAAGTTCAGATATAGCCAGATTCGGTGTCGGTATATCTATATTTTTATAACGGATATAACGGGCAGACTTGGGTAATGCCAGTTCAACATAATCATTCGGAGTATCCCTATAACTTTCCTTACGGTCCACCAATATATCCCAATTCTCACCATCAAGAGAACCTTCGATGAGATAACGGTGATGGAGTCCTTCGTAGCGACCGTACATATTACTTTGATAATCGTGATAGTTTATCTGAACAGCATACACATCAGCAGGTTTCTCTAAATCAATCATCACCCACTGCCGTTCGTCATTAGCCTCGGCAAGCCAAAAAGTTTTAGTCAGTTCATCCGTTAGGGCATCTGCCTTAAATTCGTCTTTTGTAGTAAAAGCCGTCACCGGCTTGCCATACGAGAGCAACATCCAGCCACGGAACTGTCCAGCCTTGCCCGGTACGGCAGGTGCATAACGGGGATAGTCTCCGAAACGGGTATCTACATACATAATGCCATCTTTATCAAACCCTGCCGGAAACATACAAAGGCGACGTTCCCAATTCACATTGATAGAGAGTGACATCGAAGCAAAATGCCAATACTGCCCCCCAGGACCAAGCACGGTACTTCCATGTCCGGCACCGTTCATATAACCACCCGGCTTGTAGGACACCGGATTATGCTTTTGGTAAGTATAAGGCCCCATCGGATAATCGGCCACATAAACACCATCGGCATAGACATTGAATTCCGTTCCCGGAGCACCGTATTGCATATAGTATTTCCCATTATGCTTCGTCAGCCAAGGCCCCTCAATATATCCGCCCAATACAGTATCCGTATGGTTTTCACCGAAACGTTCCCAGCCATGTTTAGGCATATCCAAATTGAAGAGTTCTTTCGTTTCTCCCTTCTTGATGAAACGCCGGTTCTTGTCCAGTTCCATTCCCCTGATAGGATACACATTGGAAGAACCCCAGAACATATACGCTTTACCGTCATCGTCAATAAACAAATCGGGATCTTGCAGATTATGCAAAATTGCCGGAACAGCTTCCCAGTTTCCTGAAGCCGGATTATCCGTATAAAGGATACTCATGGAACCGGAAGGATCACCGGTCACATAAAGTACCGAATCTTTGTAATTATGTGCCGCCGGAGCATTACACCCTTGCGGATACCAGTTCCTGCCCGGACGTACAAACTCCCAGTTCAGCAAATCCCTGGAACGCCAATAACCGTGTGAACGGGTGACAAACATATAATATTCACCCCGAAACTCCACCACGGCAGGATCGGCACCGGAACGGTAGGAGATACTCTTATCCGAATTATAAATCATATACGTGTAATCGATATTCAAAGGATTACAATAAGTATCCATACGCATGTCCTGTGCAGAAAGGAAATTCGCCAAACACAACAGCAGCACCAGACCACTTAATCTTTTCATCATATTATCCACATTTATATTTCTAAATATTCATTTATACATCACGAAATATGCACTATTATTTGCACAGAGATTCAGGAACATCATATTCTTCCTGCAGGCGGGCAAGTTCCGCTTTCAATTCTGCAGCAACCTTCTCCATCCCTTTTTCACCATACAAATTATGCATTTCTGCCGGGTCCTCCTTCAAATCATAAAGTTCCCACTTGTCATCCACATAAAAATGCATCAATTTATAGCGCTCCATCTTGACACCGTAATGTGCACGGACACTATGAAAACCGGGGAATTCATAATAGTGATAGTAAAGTGACTTCCTCCAGTTTCGTGGAGTATTTTCTCCCTCTACCAACCGACGAAATGACACTCCCTGCATGTCTTCAGGAATCTCAATTCCACACATATCGAGAAAAGTGGGAGCGAAATCAATATTTTGAGTTAATCCTGTTACCTGCGTTCCAGGCTTAATATGTCCCGGCCAGCTCATTACCATCGGCATACCGAAAGACTCCTCGTACATAAAACGTTTATCAAACCAACCGTGCTCGCCCAGATAGAACCCCTGGTCTGTAGTATAAACGACAATCGTATTTTTATCCAATCCGGTACGCTTCAAATAATCCAATATTTCTCCTACACTCTCGTCCACGCTTGCCACACAAGCCATATAATCCTGCAAATAACGCTGATATTTCCATTCTGCCACCTCTTTGAAAGTACGCTGTTTCGAATAAAATTCATTGTTCCGTTCACGATAGGCATCCATAAAACGGCGGCGCTCATCCGGCTCCATCGTACCAAGAAAAGCATGAGGCCACGGGTCGAATAGCAGACTGTCGCTATTCATACCCGCAACCATCTTCAAGTCGTGACCTTCGTACATATCACGGTATATATTCATCTTCTGCATTTGTGCCGCATAACGTCCTTCGTATGCATCATAATAATTGTCGGGTAAAGGGAACTGCGTGTGTTCGTACAAATGATAATGCCGTTCGGCAGGCACCCAATTACGGTGAATGGCTTTGTGATGCATCATCAGGAAAAAAGGTTTATTCTTATCCTCGCGCCCACTCATCCAGTCTTCACAATATTGAGTGATGAGGTCAGTTACATATCCTTTATGCCGAGTGGTATCTCCCTCGGTAATAAAATACGGATTATAATAATCTCCCTGATCATTCAAAATCATCCAATGGTCAAACCCGGTAGGCTTTGAAACAAGATGCCACTTGCCGATAATGGCTGTTTCATAACCGTTTGCTTGCAATATCTTCGGCAGTGTCTGCTGCGAACCGTCAAATCCTTTATTTCCATTCCTCATAAAACCATTCTTATGACTATGCTTACCAGTCAGTATGGCTGCACGACTGGGACCGGAAATGGAATTGCAACAGTAATTATTCTGAAATACCGCCCCTTCATGCCCAATACGGTCAATATGGGGAGTAGGAGCTATTTTACCTATGGGATGTCCATATATACTCATTGCTTGTCGGGCATGGTCATCACTCATGATAAAAATAATGTTAGGACGCCTGTTTCCTATTCCTTGTTTCTGTTCTTGTCCTTGCATCCAAACCGAAGGAACAAAGGGCAACAAGGCAATTCCCCAGGATAGTTTATTTTTCATGTATTCATTATTTGTTGTAATTTATCAAAGGCGTAACACCGTTTTATAATTTACTGATTATCAGTACAGTTAGAATACAGTGCATTCAGTATACGACTGAACCCTATTCAGTATACGACTGAATGGCATTCACTATACGAATGAATCAGGTTCAGTATACAAGTGTTTCTTGAGCCCTTATGATTTGTAAATAATGCAGAATAGAATTAGACGAGTGCCTCTTTACAGTTTCAAAGTAACCAATACGGGAGCATGGTCGGAAAGATAGCCATTGTCCGGCTTATCGCCAACTGTGCGGTAACGCTCCACCTCTACAGAAGCATTTACGAATATAAAATCTATCAGCCTGCGCTTCTCCACCGGAATACGTCCGAAGTCATGAAAGCTCCATGTCGGTCCGTAAACGACCTTTGCCGTGGAACAAGCGTTCCTCATTCCACCTTCCGTCAATATAGTGACCGGCTCGGAGTCTACCGTTCCATTAAAGTCTCCAGTGATAATTACCGGAAGCTCTCCCGCTATTTGCTTTATCTTCTCGAGTATTAACTTAGCGCTTTCTCGACGTGCCACCTCACCTACATGGTCAAAGTGGGTGTTGAAAGCAGCTACTTTCCTGCCACTCACCTTGTCTTTCAACACAGCCCAAGTCACGATACGCTCGCATGCCGCATCCCAGCCTTTCTTTCCGATGGAATCGGGAGTCTCACTCAGTCCGAAATCTCCGTTCTTTAAAAGCTCAAAACGCTCTGTCTTATAAAAAAGGGAGCAATATTCGCCTTTCTCTTTTCCATCTGCACGACCTACGCCAAGGGCAGTATATTGAGGAAGACGCTCCTTCAAGTCATTGAGTTGATTCTTTACCACCTCCTGCATGCCCACAATGTCCGGAGCATAATAAGCAATCATCTGTGCTGCATTATCCTTACGGTATTTCCAGTTATTCATACTGTCCGCTACATGATCCAGACGGATATTAAACGACATCACCTCCACCTTAGCTTCCGGTTGCTTGCCGCACGAGGCGACAAGCAATACGAAAGCAACCAATACACTATTGAAAAGCACGTTTTTCATGGTTATAATCCTTTTTAATCTATATAAAATTTACCAAAATCAAATCCTGCCAAACCTAATCAGCCTTATTCAAATAAGGAGACGTAAAGCCTAATCTCTTCAATCCCTTCTGTACATCGGGATGACTCATGAAAAGCTTCCAAATTAAACCGGTGCGATAGTTCTCTATCATCACAATAATCGGTCCCTGGTCAATGGCAAGATACGAAGGCGCAAACCAATCCTCAGTCAGATTAAATGCATCTTTGAACCCATATTCACCCCAAAGACGGTCACCCAGTTCTTCATAGAAATAGCGCATGGCCTCCAAAGAATATTCCGGTGTATAAGGGATGGATGAAAGGGCCGCAGTAGGCGTAATCACGCCGCGATCATTTCCGGGGCTATGGGCCGAATAGCCTTTATCACCGTCACTGGCTGTCAATCCCCAGCATTTCTCACCGTAACCCTTATATCCCTTCGGATTGTCGATACAATAGGCACGGTTAATCAAGGTATGGGCCTTCATTTGTTCCTCGTAGTCAGCATAGCGGTCCTTCAAGCCATGCGGATCAAGCCCCATGTAAGAGTAATGAGTAAAGAACAAAGGACCGCCCTTACCGTTATCGTTTCCGAGAGGAAGCCTGATGCCATAATACTCCCGACCATTCAGAAAAGTATTCGCATTGACCCAGCCTTTATGATAAACACTCTCGGCAATCGGATAAGTAGGAGAAGACGCACCTAAAATATAAATAATGTGGCACTCGTTATGACCTTTAATCTGATGGTTCATCGCCCACCCGTTATAGGGTGACCAATGCCAATACATCACATCTTGCCCCTGAGTGAAAAAATTCCACTCTGCTTGGCGCCACAGATTATTAATCATTCCCCGGATACGGTTTTCCGTCGGATTATCCTTTATAAAATACTGATGGGCAGCCAACAAACCTTCGAACATGAAAGCGGATTCTACAATATCGGCTCCATCATCCTTACGGCTGAAAGGAATGGTCTTACCGGTTTTACCGTTCATCCAATGTGCCCACATGCCGTGATAACTGTCGGTATTCTTGTCGCTCAAGAAACGAACAATCTTCAGTATACGTTCAGCACCTTGTTCACGGGTGATAAACCCGCGTTCTATGCCGACAATGATAGCCATCACTCCAAATCCCGACCCACCAATGGTAGCTGTCTCGGCACCACCGTTACTCCGTTCATGCGCCAAT
>OBXF01001282.1_pt1 | contig 12633 bp, 14 predicted proteins | sample 1495371 | NCBI WGS metagenome assembly OBXF01 (sample SAMEA2580143, study PRJEB22360) | human gut metagenome | biome: human gut; feature: human-associated habitat; material: faeces | place: Denmark | collected 2008/2010 | reverse complement strand
AGTTTCATGTAGGTACGGTTCGACATACCCCAGCCGCAGCTGATCATGTTGCTGTTGCCGTCCATAGCCATCAGGATGATGCTGTCGAGATAGGTATCAATCGTCTGCAGATTAACCTCTGCAGCAGCTTCCCACGGCAGCAGGCGGTTCCACTCAGTTGCCCGCGCTTTCATACCGACAGGCGTATCACCGGTACCGTCATCGCGCATAAAGGCTTTATCCTCACGCACTGAGATGGCGGTCAGAATATCCTGCAGGACCAGCTGCTCTACGTTGTAGCCAGCACGGCCAATCAGCTGGTTGGAGATTGGCACCATCGCAATCATGGTTTTCGCAGTGAGTTTCACATCATCAAAGCGGGCTTCTGATACTTTCGCATCCTTGCCTTCCCCGGTGTAGCTCGCCGTCGCACCACCGGCCAGACGCGGCAGCGCCATATTACCGTTCGGCAGCGGAATGGAGCGCGCGCCCAGCTTACGAACGATAGTGCGATCACGCAGCAGTTCGATCACCTCGCTGTGCAGGTTTTGCGGAATAAGAACGCCACCTGACGCTGCGGCAGTGTTGATGGCCATCGAGACAGACGGGTCATTCAGTTCTTCAGCTGCAAATTTTGCAGCGTCCTGGACGTTACCCTGTGCTGCCGCAATCGACATCACCAGACGGGTCATTCCTGCGCCGGTATATTGCTTTGGCTCTGCTTTAACGCTGATACCCGGAGCCTGTTGTGTACCTTTAACCGGTTTGGCAACAAGCGCTGCAGCACGTTCAGCTGCTTCCAGACGCTCCATTTTGGCACTGATATCTGTAAACTGCTGCTGCAGGCTGGCAAATTCGGTTAACTGCTCCGCTGTCAGCGTTCCACCGGTAGCTTCAATCGTGGCCAGGGCCTGTACCTGTTCATTAATACCCGCACGCTGACGACGTAATTCTTCAATCTGTGGCATAGTTTTCTCTCTTTTTGGCATAAAAAAAGCAGCCAACAGGCTGCTTTTTGGTAATGACGCATTAGCGCCGGGTCACATTCTGGTTTGCAGGTCCATCGCGGCGGCCTGCAACTTTATGGAAGTGGTTTGTTGAGGTTGTTTGTACTTTGCTGCAATGGCATTAATCGCAGACTGAGGATCCGAAACTTCATCGGCAAGACCAGCAGAAATGGAATCAGCGCCGAAATAGATTCCGGCCTGCGTGTTAATCACCGTCTGAGGGGCAAGATTCCGGTATTCCGCTACAGAGGTAATAAACGTCTCGTACATATCGTCAATCATCCTCTGGAACATTCCCCGAGCGTCTTCACTCAGTGGCTCATGTTGTGTACCGTTATTTTTGTTATCTCCCCGAAAAATCGTGGTGAATGTTAACCCCATTTGCTCTTCCATCCTGGAAGTATCCAGGTGTTCCATAATCACTCCAATCGAGCCGACTCCACTGGTCTGGCTGACTACAATTTTGCTGCAGGCCGAAGCGATAAAGTAAGCCGCAGAATAGGCGCTGTAGTTCACAATTGCAGTAATAGGCTTAGTTTGACGTGACTGGAAAATATAATCGGCCAGTTCCTTGCATCCAACCGCCGCACCACCACCAGAATTTATATCCAGCACAATTTCACTGATGGAAGGGTCATTTAATGCAGCATGCACCTGGCTACGTATGCGCTCATAGCTGGTAAGTTCAGAACACATTGCAGTAATTTGCCCACGACGCGGAACCAGAATGCCGTGAACAGGAATAACTGCCATTCCACCAGCTGGTTGAACCAAATCTGGCGCCTGATTGTTATCAGGCTCCTGCGTCATGTGAATTCCAGCCTCTTCTGATAATCCCTGAATACGGGGAACCAGCACAGCTTTTACAGAATCCATTGTCTGTCGTGTCACGTAATGTGGAACACCAAAGACCATAGCCGCCAGGTGCGGCAGATTAATTAAATTTTTTGTCATGATGTTTACCAGGTCAGCCCGCGCTGCGGGTGATATTCAGTTTCTGGACAGAATAGAGTTGATTTCTGCCAGTTGTTTTGCTGTTGGCGTGTTATCGCCAGGTAAGATTTGTTTACTGTCGACCATATTCAGAGGCGTCAGGTATTTGTCCCCTCCGGCGATGGGTGGAAGGTTCTCCATGCGGCGAATGTCGTTAACCGATAACCAGCCCCACTGGCGGCCTAGTGCATAAGATTCATAGCGTGACTTCTGATCCCCGCGCAGCAGGCCAGAAACATTGAATTCAATGTACAGATCACCGCGCTCGCTGGGTAAAAGCAGATCGCGCATTAATGCGCCTTCATGACGCTTCAGCCAGGCCAACAGCGTGTACATCACAAACTGCAGCCCCTGGTGCTCAATGTTGTTATTCGTGGCTTTCGCCAGCATCTGCACCATATGAGGCGGGATTTTATAGAGTCGGCACACTTCCTCCACGCCCCACTGACGGGACTGCAACAGCTGCGCTTTCTCATTGTCCTGAGATAACTGCTTGTAGCTCATCCCTTCCTGAAGCAATGCAACCGAGAAGGCGTTTCTGACGCCGGAATATCTGTCCGTCCACTTTGCCAGCAGGCGGTCGATAGCATCCTGGCTTTTGATCGTCGGAGCGTCTTTTGGACGCTCAATAACGCCGCTCATCGTTGTACCACGGCGAAAGACCTGAGAAGCATGCTCTTCCACGGCGAGGTTTAGCCCAAGAACATCCGCGTTCGTCTGGATTGGGGAACTGCCGATATAGCCATCCAGTGAGAAGACCTTCACATGATGCATCATGCGCATTGGCAACGTTTCGCCAATTTCGGGTAGTTCATAATATGGCATCCCATCCGGACCTTTCAGGACAATGACCTTTTGGGGATTAACCGGGATTAATTCGCGGGGATAACCTTTCCCGTCCCTGTCGATGATCGAGTAGCAATTCCCCTCCAGACCAAGCAGGCCCTGCTGCTGTTCAAAGTATTCAAATGAAGTGTCTTTTTTGTTGGGCTGGGAATGAATCAGATCATAAACAGGGTGGTCAGTCGCCCGTTCACGGCCTCCGTTAGCGCCTCGCCTGTAAAGTTCACACGGCAGTTGCGCCACCGATTCTGCCAGAAGCGTTACACATGCCCGGACCGCCGATAACGCCATTGCGGTTTCAGAAGTGATAATGATCCCCGCCTTGCTCTGGCTGGAACTCACACCACCCAGCATCGCCTGCCAGAAACTACCACCAGACTGAGATTTACCCCGAAACATCTGGGGAATGAACATTATTCACCCCCTGATTTAATTACGCTGGCAGACATTGATTTCGCGATTAAAAATGACCACAGCAGGCAGATTGAACCGCCAGTAATAAGCCCGGCTGCAGGTGAAATAAGCCAGGCACCGGCAGACAGTAATGCGGCTCCGGCGAGGCCGATAAAAAAACTTAAAAACGTCATTAGCATGCTACATCTTCCTCGTCGTAAACGGATGAATTACTCGCCCGGCTATTCAACATTGCCCGTCCGATTGCCATAATCAGCGAAACCGCGCCATCGATTTTGTTTTCGTTCTGCTCTTTGATGGGTTTAACCACATCGTCATTACCGGGCAAATACTTCCCGACGACGTTGCTGATACACCAGCTCATAATCGGGTTCCCGTCGTGATGAAAGCGGCCTGACTCAATGGCGGCTTCCAGCTCCTTCGTCGGATCAGACATATTGGTGTAGTTCTGAACGATAGTGATCGGATTAAGGCTTTCATCCGCCAGATCATGTGAAAGCCCCGTCGCGCCGAACGGGTCAATCGGTGACTCACTGACTGGGTTGAGCTTGTTTGCCGCCTTGGCCTCTTCAAGGATGTAGCGGTAATCAACTTCAGCGCCATCAGTAACTGTAAGCAGTCCCATTTCAACCCATTTCTGAAATCGCTCCGCAGTACGACGATCTTCGTTCTTTTCAACGCTGAATACTGCGTCGTAGGGAACCCAGAAGCGGGGAGCAACGCTGTAGTAATGTGTCTTGCCGTCAATTTCCCTGGTGAACAACCGCGCCATACTGTTCATATCCAGCTTGCGCGCCAGGTCGAAAGACAGAACACATGGCTGTCCTTCGAATTGCTCCAGCGTAAGTGTCTTATCCTCACAGTTCTGCCAGGAAACCAGGTTGTAGAAAGCGGCACGGGCTGCAACCCAGATGTTGAGGTGTTTAGTTTTAAATACACCAGCCTGACGGGCGTTATTAATAGCTCTCTGTTGCTGGCTGAGGAGAAAGTCACGATAGACCGACACGCCCATATTCGGGTTAGCTTTTTCCAGCACTTTAGGATCGGTCCAGTCATCCCCCTCGTCGACGGTGTATATCACGCCGAACAATTCCTCATTCGGTACTGTGCCGTTCAGCATCTCAATCACTTCACGCCGTTTGTCGTAGCATGGACCCTCAATGTTGTAACCCGCCGTCGTGATCGCCCACATTAGTGGTTGTCGCCGCGCCCCCATACCCGTCAGCATAGTGGTGTAGAGCGAATCTGTGGGATGTTCGTGATACTCGTCAACAATCGCACAGTGCGGTGAAGCGCCGTCCCCAGGGTTACCAATCAGCGGCTCAAAACGCGCGCCATCTTCTGGCCGGTTCAGGTTGGACGCATTAACTTCAATCCCAAACGCTTCCACCAGCAGCTGGCCTGAATACTTCCCACGCCTGTTTTTCAGTTGTGGCCCCGGAATATACTTCAGCGCCAAACTCGTTATCACAGGTAAAACAGTACAGCGCCACACCTGCCGAAATAGCTGATTTCCCATTTTTACGCGGTATCTCCGTGTAAACCTCGCGAAATCGTCGAAGCTTCGACCCTTTCTGGACCCAGCCAAAGGCGCAGCACACAATAAACAGTTGCCATGCCTCCAGAGTGATCGGCATCCGCTTGAATGCCCACTCTCCTTTTGTATGTGGCAACAACTGGATAAATTTCGCGGCCTTTTCTGCCATGTCTTTATCGAAGCGGTAACGAAATTTCTTACTCTTTTCAGCCGCCATGTCATCGATATGACGTTGGCAGGCATGAATGACAAACTGGCACGCCGGAATTTTCCCCCGCACAACGTTGCGGGCGTATTGATTCGCGGCGTTTACGTTGGGGTACGATTTCCGGCTCATGAGTTGATCATCTTCAGGAATGGGTTAGAGATTTTCTTCTGTCCGGCAAGGCCGATTAGGCGTTGTCGACTGCTGGGATCAAGACCAAGCATGGAGCCGGTAGAGCTCATCTCCGACTCCTGCTCTTTCTTTGCGGTTAGCTCAGGGTTTTTTATCTTCCCCCCCATAGCACCAGTGATAGTCAGCCCTTCTCTGGCGATATTTTTAACCGCCCTGCGCCAGAACTCATATGCAACACACCAGCGCTCAAGTACGGCAAGATCGGTAACACACAGTAATCCCTGTCCACATAATTCTTTCGTGGTCAGTTCCCACATGACGGCCGCCATTGGCAGACCATCATCCTCAGAAAACCAGTCAGGTGGTGCCACACCTTTAATCGGTGTGAATACAGGTTCCTCTTTATTCAGGGCTCGTTTGCCGGGGTTCCCTGCCAGCTCCTTGCGCGCCGTTGGCTTGGGGCGACGCCCGGAACGCCCCGCCGTTCCAGCCATAAGCGACACTCCTGGTTAAATTTCATTTTTCGCGGGTATAAAAATACGAGGAAGCGGGCAGTCCTGGAAGGCGAAAGGGGTCAGGGATTTGCTCCCCCCTACCCGCGGAAATGGAGCTGCTTCAATCGAGGCGAAAGTCGTCATTCAAGTTACGGTGATGACCATTGCTGGAATAGTACGGACAGGCATTCGAGTCGTAGCCAGACTACCCACAGCGTGTGCAATAGGTATAACTCATTGAATACGCTCTCTCGCTGTCTTCGCTCTGTGGCATTCCCAGCACAACGACTCAAGATTGGAATCGTCATCAGTGCCGCCATGAGCTTTTGGAATGATGTGGTCAACGCTGGTCGCTTTCTTCGCTATCTTCTGCCGGCGATGGTTCTGACACAGGTATTGATCACGCTGTAGGACACGCTCCCGTATGATTTCCCAGAGCCGACCATATCCTCGATCCTGTCTGCTCTTACCTGCCTGATAGTTTCTCCAACCATCACCAACATGCTGTTGTCGGTGTTGGTCACAATACCCACTGGCATCGTTGGTGACTGCCGCACATCCTTTGTGCCGGCATGGACGCTTAGCTCGGGCTGGCATCGGTATTGTCCTGTCTGTTGAATAAAGTTTTTGTCGTACGCGGAAAGAAACTGGAAACGGCCACTAACGGAAAATTTTCATAAATAGCGAGAATCTGCGCGGTCGCCGCCCCGTAACAGGCCGGAACACCGGAAAGGATCCCGCAAATGAGAATGAATATCGTTTTCTCTAGATAATGCTTAGAACAGGATCATCTACCGGTATCGGGCCAGTCCACAATTCAGTTGGCCGTGCAGATGTGTTAATCAGTCCTAGCTAATCGCACCAGTTCATTGGGGGGTACCGGAGTCGCTTGCAGCGCTCCCCAGTCCGGTTTTGCCATGGTTCTATTCCTATGGTTCAAGCCATTAAAAAAGCCACCCGAAGGTGGCCTTTGTGATGGCAATGAAATTGTTACCTTAAGAAAGCAATTATTTATCTAGGGCTGCCTGTATTGCATCTGCCAATGCTTCAACTTTTTTCGTTACATGCTCTAAATCGTAGCCTGATTTCACACCAGCAATCGCAGTTGCGGATGCAACCGTTGCTTTGGAAATTTCAAGAGCTGCCTGGACAGCCAGTAAGCGTTTTCTATCTTTTTCAGCTGGTCCGTTTCCGAAATATCCCTCTAACATAGTAACTCCTTATCTATTATCAACATGGTATGTATGGCATAGATAATTTGATGTAATTTCATAGCAGTTTCAACATGATTATCACAGACTTTCAGCGTATGCCTGCTGCAATCAGTATGATGATGACAATAAAAAAATCGTCAAAAACAGATTATTTAGCTTGTTTCATTGCTTTTTTTTCTGCGGCCAAGGCAGTGATAGCTTCAACTCTTAGCTGCCTTTCATGCCTTTCTATGTACCATTCTTGAATAAGTAGCTCTAGTAGACCGATAAGCATTTCCGCTTCGTCTGGATCAACATCAACGATCACGTTAATGTCATTTTCCATATGAGCACCAATATTGCCAATATTGCGAATAGCATCAATGGCTTTCCACATACCAGATTCTATCTGGCCCTCAATGGCTTTTATCTCATCGACCAATCTTGCTGGTTTGACATTCCAAACATTCCTGATCATCCCCTGAAGACATCGACGCGAGAGTGTCGCTGATGCCTTTGGCGAGAGGTCTTTAATCAAAACGGCTTCTTTGTAATCTGCAAGTATTGGGGCAGGAACATAGTCAGGAAATTGTTTGTATTGTCCATTTGGTCTGTTTACCCAAGATTCGATTTCCTTAGTTGCGTGGTAGAAACCTCCCACAAGCTCTGCAGATGAAACCCTCGAGGCATATGTGAACTCTTTGCATTCAGGATTTGGGCAAACATTAACCCATGACTCAAACACCAGCGCTCCATACTTAGTGTCAGCACTAATAGCGAATTCGTTATCTTTCTTTTGAATTTTTTCGAAAACTGAAAGATGCCCGCAATATGGGCACTGCCAAGAAGACATAGAAACCTCCACATGTATGTGAAGGTTAATATATTTCAATTCATCGTATTAATAAACGAGCAATAGCTACTTAAGGCACTGATTAGCGATGAACTCCTGTAATGTCCTCAATGCTGCCTGGTCATTGATGATTCCTGAGCGGATACCGAGAACGTTTCGTCCAGCAACTGGAGAGAGTTCGATGGCGGCATCATTGCCCATGCTGGAGGAGCTGGTGGTTTCGGTTGAGGCTGGCACTGGACACTTGCCTTTGACGTACACCCGCCCACCATTATCAAGCTTGCGCTGCAGAGCAGTATTTTCAGCATTCGCATCTGCTAATTCCTTCGTGTATTTAGCATCCAGTGCAGCAACTTCTCGCTGCCTAGTTGTCATATCTGTAATGGTAGTGTTAGCCAAATTCAGAGCCTGAGTTTTCTCATCACGCTGCTTCTTGTATTCGGTGGCGTTATCGCGATAGTGATTAACAGCCCAGCCAAGTGATACGATGATGCAGATGACCGCACCTAAGATAATTGTGGATAGTCGACTCACAGGCCTATCCCCCAGCACGTCAGCGCGCTTTCCTGGTCTCGCCTTTCTACCTGCCCATAGCAGCCATTTTTCTGGCCTTTGGTCAGACGACAATCGCGGCCACCGTCTTTAATCCACCAGCGGATCGCTTCACAGGCTCCTTTACGGTCGCCAGCATTGATGCGCTTATAGAACGTAGACGGGAAGCATTTTCCGGGGCCGATGTTATACGGACAAAAAGATGCGATCCCGGCTTTCTGTGGTTCGGTCAGTGGTACCTTGATATTTCGCCCAACCCACGCCAGCGCTTTATCGCGTTCAATGGCGTTTACCTGGGCACATTTCTCTGCTGACAGCTTCATGCCCTGAACTACCGGCTTACCATCAACCATCGTGGCGCCACGGCAAATGGTCCATATACCAGAGCCGTCCTTGTACGCTGTTGTGCTGTTCCCCTCTTTCTCATCCAGAAACTGATCGAGAATAACGGGCGCGGAAGCCCCGGTAAGAATCAAACCAACAACTGCTGCGCTCAGTTTATTCTTCAGCTTTGGTGGCATAGCCATTGCGCCGATCCTCCCGTTCTTTCCAGCGGAAATACCAGTTCACTGCACAGGTGATAACTGTGCATGCGATACCGACAATAATTGCCCAGTCACTCAGGCTTAACCCTGCAATTCTGTCGGCCAACATCCAGGACACCTCTTTTGCTGTTTTTGCTGTTTCGGCATATGCCTTCGCTGATACACCGCAGCCGGTCAGCGTGGTGCCTGTTCCATATGAAAGTCTGCTGTAAATGGTGCTCATTCTGGTCATAGCCCTACCTCCGATTTTTCGGATGGCGTTGTGTGTGATTAAAGTGTCAGGCTTCACGGGCTGGATTTATCAACAAAGCACGTAGCGGATGATTCCCGTGATCCTGAAATAGAAAAGGCCACTGCATAGTGGCCTTAGAAAGCAAAAAAAACCGTAGAGACGTGGTTTGTGAATGATTAAGTCTGTGTCTAAGTGACCACTCTTAGCAGGTTACGATAGTTTTTGCGTACGCATTAGTGTTTTTTTCAAGTATTATCAGATGAATCTGAGTAAAACCACTAAAAGGATGTTGTTATGGCCGCGGCAGCAGCCCCTGAAAATATCACACATAAATTCATTGTTCACATAATGAACAAAGAGCAGCAGGGTTTAGCCAATATTGTACCTTGTCCCGCAGAAAAACCTGTTCAACAAGCGTCACAAGACCTTGCAGACGCTCTTACTGAACGGTATTCAGGACGTGCTGGTAAAGGTTATGGGAAATTCGAGGATGACCGAGATAGCTTCCCTATGGGAAACATAGTTGACGACTATTTTGTTAACAAAACTCGTAACTTTTATGAAACCAGCCTCCGCATGGTTAACCATTTGAAGGCAAGGGCTGATGATGAATTAATGTCCACAGGAGGTTTCGTCATAATCGCTCACAATGAAGTTAATGGAAACCATTATCTAATGGTTGCGATATTAACTTCGGCGGTTGGTTCAACCGTACATAATTTCGACATTCAAGAAAGTGAATATTTAGATATCGCCAAACTTCGCGTTGCTGGCCGTATCGATCTTACTGGTCGTCAAAACGGGAAAGAAAGATATATTAGCTTCCTTAAAGGTCAGAATTCAGTAGCCGGTTACTTCAAAAAGTTTTTAGGTTGTAATGATATCCTAATCGCTAAACAAGAAACCCAAAAATTACGGGATGCATTATTAAGTTTTGCGACCGATAGAAACCTGGATCCTGAAGCACGTGAGGAGTTTTTAAATAGAGCTCACGAAACACTTAAAATGCTTAATCGCTCCGGTGAAGCATTCGACACTCAAGTTTTTGCGAATGAATTGTGGCCAACTGAGCCAGGATTGTTAGTGTCAAAGCTAACAACCGAAGAACTCGAGTTTTCAGATGGCTTTGTTCCTGATGGAACGGTTATCCGTGGGCTAGTTAGTTTCAAAGGTAAATCAAGGAACTGGACGTTAAAATTCGAGCGAGCTGCGCTACACGATGGTAGTGTTCGGTACGAATCCGAAAACGATAAATTGATACTTACTGAGATTCCAGTTACGCTTAGAGACGAGATTTTATCAGAATTGGGTGAAGAGGATGACCAGTAGTATTCAGAGGACTTTCATGGATTTAGTAGCTATCTATAAGGCTGCTTCTTTCGTCGAGAATTCATCTGAAGCCTCTATTACGATCGCTGATGAAGAACTCCGTGACATCATTGCTGATGTTGCGGAGGATCCTGATTACTTTGGGATAACGGTTGAGTCCGGGAATATTGAGTTAGGTGAAAATTTAATCTTACATGTAATTCCGCCTAAGTTACGTTTAGGTCAGTTTCACTTCACTTTTGATGACTATCTCAGAAACTCAAAAAATAGAATAAAAGAACCCAGCAATTACTATATAGTCAGTATAAATTATCATAATAAAGATGTTGATACGCCAACATTAATTTCTAAGTACCGCAGTGTTTTAAGTTTAGTTACGCTATTTAAAGAATGCTCCGCATACCTTGATGAATCAAGTGTTGAGCTTGTTTTTGTTGACTCAAATGTACTTAAAATACCTGTGAACTTTACATCAGAAGATTTAGCTCTTATCAATGAGAGTGTAATTAAAAAAATCATTGCCAATTTTGCTGAAGATACGCATAAAGATCAAAAACTTACAATTCTAGCTAGTGGCATTAAATCACTGTGTGAATCTAAAACTAAGGACTCATCCTTCTCGTTCATGTTAAGGAATTTGAAATTATTATTAGAAAGCTTTCACAAAGGGTATAAAGTATTCGTATCAGGCTTTTCTTACGAAAAAATCCTTGATCAACTACGTGTTGCAAAAATTGAAGAAATGGGTAAAATTCACAAGGTTTTCAGTGACATACAAAACCAGATCCTAGGTATTCCTGTTGCGACTATTATCGTTGCAACTCAAATGAAACAAGCTCACGACTGGGACGCACAAGCGTTAATAAATACTATTATTGTATTAGGCGCATTGTTCTTTACCGCTATGATTCTATTTGTATTATTCAATCAATGGCAAACACTTAATGCGATTTCAGACGAATTACAATACAAAAAGGATCAAGCTGAAAACAATTACAAAGCAATTTATACTGACATACAAGCGACGTTTGTGAGTTTATCAAGAAGATTACGTATGCAAAAATGGGTATTCAGAATATTGTGCGCATTTGTTCTAGCGGGGTTGTATTTGACATTTAAATTTTATTTCTATCTTACTCCCTACGCTTGGAGTTATTTACATTTTTGGTAACGGCCAGATAAGGCCGTTATCTTTTCAATCATTCATCATGTATACGATAGCATCAATAAAACCTAGCGCTGTTTGCATTTCCTTTCTTATAGTCCCATCAGAACACCTCCGCTTCTTCGCAACTGTACGCAGAGAAATACCTATCACAAAATGAGCAATAACTAACTCGTACTCTTTCGGTTTGTATTTCCGTAAACGAGATACGCAACCATCAATCATAATGCCTTCATCATCATCACACTGAAGACGCGACTTTTTACCATGTGGAAGCAGACCTTTAAATCCTGCTGCGATTGGTCGCCAGTCCACACCGCTACTGTCAGCTGCAGCCCAAGCGCCCCAACGATCCATCACTTCATACATATCACGCATCAAATATCTCCTTACGCCAGAACGCCAAGCCCATAAGCCCGGTCCAGCACTCTGATTATCATTACCGGCTGAGGAACATGTTTTTGCTCAAACTTCACCGGGTCGTTATGTAGTTCTGTATGGCACTGACGACACAAAGGGATCGCGAAAATATCATGCGCCTTCGTTGCCATCCCTCCCTGCCCCCAGCCAATTAAATGGTGAGGGTCATCTGATGGTTTGCCGCAGCATTCGCAGGGCTGTGTTTTAATCCAATCCAGATAACCGGGGGCCGTCCAGCGGATCCGCTTTGGACGTTTCATATAGGTTTGCGGGGACTCAGGATCGACCAGAACACCAACTACAGGTTTGAGTGCAGGTACCTGCGCTGATGGCATGTTTACGGTTAACGTGCTGGTTTTGGCTGTAATGATGCTGGTGGCGGTTACACCCGGCTCGATGTCGCATTCATGCATGACTGACTGATGATCTTCCGAAGGAATACGAAGCGCCCGACTGGCTACTGATTCGGGAATTGCGTCGGTAACACCCATACGCACCGCCCACCAGCATAGCTCCGCCAGCGACAGTTCTCTGGAAGGATCCTGATTCAGCGCCACCATGATGTTGTTGATAATCCAGCTAATAACATTACGTCTCGCCAGCTCTGCAAGTTGTTCGCTGTGGTGGTCACGCAAATGGTTATCACAATACCCACACAGAAGAACAGATCCGGGTTCATGACGCAGAGTGGTTAACTCGTGATAATGGTAATCGCTGTGCGGCCACTGGCAGCAGCTACC
>OBXF01001281.1_pt1 | contig 12647 bp, 6 predicted proteins | sample 1495371 | NCBI WGS metagenome assembly OBXF01 (sample SAMEA2580143, study PRJEB22360) | human gut metagenome | biome: human gut; feature: human-associated habitat; material: faeces | place: Denmark | collected 2008/2010 | reverse complement strand
AACATGTTATACTTCTATATATACAAATAATGTAATCTTTTAAAATATGAAAAAGACTTTATCCATTTTAGTATTCTTATTTAGTTCCATAGTAATATTGGCACAATCAGTAGAATATCAAACATTTATTTACACGAACGATGATTTAGCTAATGAAATTCAAAGTTTGTGTGAAGAAAGAAATTCCACCCGCAGTTATATGGGAGATTTGTTCAATGCCAGTAAAGAGTCTGTCAAAGGCATTGCATCCGGATATGTGACATCCTTCATTGATTTAGGAGTAAATGCCATAGGTTCTTTATTGACACGGAATTCTCGCCTAAAAAATGAGTGGGAAGAAACTATACGTACTGAAAATGTTTATACCACTAATATCAGCACTATATCAGAAATAAACGATTTTTATAAAGAGACCTCGTTCGACGGAGCGTTAGACCCTAAAGGCATGAAATTTGACGGAATAGGATGCCTGCGAAAAGAAGGGAATGATACGGTCTTTTACATTTCATGTCATATTGATCGTAACAAGATTAACCGTATCATAAACCACTCTAAATTTGAATTAGCACTCGACACCCTTATCATCTGCCCAACCCGCTCTAACTTGCCTAACTCTGTCTTAAATATTCCTTTTTCATTTGAAGAAAGAAAGAATTTCTGCTTTTCTATGACAATGAAGTTGACTTCTTCTTGGATGAATGAAATCGTACAGTTACAAAAAGACCAGGAATTAGGACAATTTTCATTAGAAATACCTGTAGATTCCAGCCAGCTTGACCGCAATGGCTTCTTCCGTTATATACGAAAAGACAATGAAGTCGCCAAATACAAAATCAGAGGCGAAAGTTTTATCGTTCCTCGCTCTTACATGGGTTTCCGTGATGAAAATGACGAATACAGAATCAGCTTCGGTACTGGGGAATACAAACTATCCATCGAGTTGAAAGAAACCTGCGACGCTACAGACCAATACCGGAAGAACTGGAAAGAAGACCGGAAGCGCAGAAAAAAGTTGGAACCATCCGAAGACATTATGACACGTAGCTGGCAAGTTGTCTCCAGCCAGCAATGGAATGAGCTGACCAAACAATGGGTCATTACAACCTTAAAGGCACCGGCAGATATTATAACACAAGATGTAATTGACAAGTTGGGACTCGAGGCTGAAACAAGCTATTAGAAATATCAGTTCACCTCTGCCCATCATTATCCCCCAATAATTGTACAATTATAAAAACCTATTTTATGTAGCATAAGACTCATAAGTAGCATCAAAAATAGGAATGCATATGAACCGTATTATCATTTTGGTCATTTTTCTAAGTTTCACTACATCTCTTCAAGCACAAAGTGTCGAATCGGATGAATTGTTTTCCAAAGGGGTAGAATTGTACAATCTTAAGAGATATAATGAAGCCATCTCCTATTTCAACAAAAGCAACAATATTGACAAAGCACAATTAGATACGACTAACTCCCGGCGCTATTACTCAGAGATGTGGCTATCCAGCTGTTATATGCAATTAGGGAAAATAAAGGAGGCCCAAGCCATTAGCCCCGATTATTACATGGTACCTCCTATAGATAGGAGGCTCACCGTAGAGTCAGACCGTTTCTCTGAACTATCCAACATGTTTGCACAAGCTGGAAATCTGGAACGTGCATTGGAGTATGCTCTACGCTGTGCAGACATAGAAAAACAAGTAGCAGGAAAAGAACATATTTGGTATGGAAACAGTACCATTATCATAGGGAACCTATATTATGCATTAGGGGACTCTATCAATGCAGAAGAAAACTACCTGATAAATAAAAATATATGCAAGCATACTTATGGTGAATACTCTGAAAGATATGTTGATGCCCTTCTGTCGCTTGCATCTGTAAATACAGACTTCTCAATGAAAGACGGATTGGACAAAGCTACTCGTTATCTAGATGAAGCCTACAGCATAGCTCATAAACGATACCCTTTACTCGAAGCACAAATTGTCAACCAACAGTCGGTCATTGCATTCAGGAACAAAAACTACGAACAGGCCAAAACTTTGATGATGCAAGCATTATCTCTATGTGAACTAGCAGAAGGAAAAACATCAAACAATTATGAGATTTTATTGTCCAATACCATTGACTTATACCAAATGTTCGGACAATATGACGAAGCTATCACTCTGGGACAAGATTTTTTAGAGGCTTGTAACCAAGCTAATCGCAGCGATTCAATACCGGCATTTATTATGGTAAAAATAAGCCAAGCCAATATTGCCAAGGGAGATATAAACAATGCCCTAATTCAAATAGAAAAGGCTGAAAACATAATGCGCCAATATGGCACGGCAAAAGTAGATTATATCAATATTCTAGGAATTATGTCAACAATATATTCCAATGCCGGAAATAAGCAGAAAGCCATCAGCCTTAATTCCAAAGTTTTGGAGTTTTATGAGAAAAAAGGATGGTTACAAGAGATAAGCTATATAGCTGCACTCAACAATCAGGCTCAACTATTCACAGATATCGGCGATTATGCCGGAGCAGTACAACTATACGAAAAATCATTAGAGCTCACTAAGACAATATGGGGAGATAAACATTTGCAATACTTATGTACAATCATCCTATGGATAGAACCCTATATACTCTTGAATATCGGAAACACAAATAAACAGGCCATATTTCAAAATCGGGTAAAAAAAGTCTTTATTGATATCCAGGCACGCTCACTATCACCTACTGATATAGCTCAAGAAGTAGATCCGGACAAATTCTATATGGCAATAGAGAAATTCCTACATCTATATTTAATGGACGCCCCTCCTCAACAAGAAATACAAAGCCTTAAGGAATTTATCAGCAACCTAATAAAGAATGATTTAACACCGAATTTAGGAGAAGAACATCCCATCACCATACAGTACGAAAATGATTTGGCCCATATCTTATTTCTTCAAGGAAATTATAAAGAAGCCATCCTAATCAAAGAAAAACTACTTGAGAGTTCAAAAAAAATATATGGAACGGTTAGTAGCAGTAATTTAGCAGACATCGGAACATACTATTTATACAACAACGATATTTCCAACAGTTGTATCTACTTTGAGCGCTGTCTGCAACAAACACAACAACAGATATTCTCTGACTTTCGATGGCTTACTGCCAATGAAAGAGCCTTATATTGGGCACGATACAAGAATATGATTGAAAACATCATCCCCATGTCCTATAAAGCTCAAGGGTATGCACGCTTCCTACCATTAAGCTACAATGCCCTACTTTTATCCAAGGGTATGTTACTCAATTCGGAAATAGAGTTGCACAAGCTCCTTCAAAGCAAAGGGAATAAGAATATAAGGGAAAAACTGGACAAATGGCGCTCACTGAACATGCAAATTGACCGTTTATCCTCACAAACCTCACGACCTCAACCTGAAATCATCGAAAAGCTTACTGCTGAAGCTAATGCAATAGAACGCGACCTATTATCTTCTTCCAAAGAATTTGGAGATTACACTCGTGCATTGGCAATAACATACGAAGACGTACAAAACAGTCTCGGTCAAAATGATATTGCTATTGAGTTCGCGGCTTTTTATACTCAACCAGACTCTTTACTTTATTGTGCCTATGTCCTTGATAAACTCCATCAACCCCGTATGGTCATACTAGGTACGCAAAAAGAATATGAAGCTACCCTAAAGGAAGCCTATTCAACACCGGCATTTTACAACCTCGTATGGAAACCTATCGAAGAATACATGCCTGAAAATGGAAATATCTATTTTTCTGCATTCGGTATCTTTCACAAAGTCGGCATTGAATACCTACCCAAGGCAGAACAACGCAACATGATCAGACTTTCTTCAACGCGAGAATTGGCACTGGCACATAAGAATAATATCAAGAAGAAAGCAGTACTTTACGGAGGATTAGAATATAATATGGGGGCAAAAGATCGTGACCGGATACGATTAGCTTATTATAATAGCGAAAGCACTCCTGACTTAGTATTCAGAGATGCTCCCAATATACAAGACTTACGGCAAAAACGCAGTAATCTCAGCTATCTAAATGGAGCAGAAACAGAAGTATTATCTATAAGCCAACTATTAAGAGGCAAAAAGATAACTACACTGTTGCAAATGGGTATGGATGGAACTGAAGAATCATTTAAAGCATTATCTGGCAAACAAATCTCCTTATTACATATTGCCACTCATGGATTTTATGAAGAGCCACAACCATTCATCTCAACATCACCGTATGACAATGATTATAGAACTAAACATACTGAAGAGAACTCTCTTTCACGCTCCGGACTATATTTAACTGGAGCTGCCGACTATTTAACCGATAACAATCAATATAGCCCTACAGACATGGAAGATGGAATTCTTACTGCTAAAGAATTGTCACGCCTTGATTTTCGAGGACTTGACTTAGTCGTTCTTTCTGCTTGTCAGACGGGGCTGGGAGACATTACCAGTGAAGGAGTTTTCGGTCTGCAACGTGGATTTAAAAAAGCAGGTGCACAAACTTTATTGATGAGTTTATGGAAAGTAGATGATACAGCAACTTTATTGTTAATGACCGAATTCTATAACAAACTGATAAATGGAAACAGTAAGAAGCAGTCACTCTATAAAGCCCAACAATATTTACGTACTTATCAAAATGGAGTCTATGATAAACCAGAATATTGGGCGGCATTCATCATGCTGGATGGCATAAATTAGAAAAACAATGGCGATGAAAGCATCATATATCATATACATATTATTCATCCTTTTACCAAATGTTGTCACCATGGCACAAAGCGTAGAATCAGATGAGCTGTTTTCTAAAGGAGTCCATCTATATAATATGAAGAAATACAAAGAAGCCATTCCCATTTTCCAAGAGAGCGACCGATTGGATAAGATAGAGATGGACTCAACTCATAATCGACGGGACTATTCCGCCATGTGGCTTGCAAGTTGCCACTACCAACTTGGAGATGAAAAACAAGCTCAAAAAATATCTCCATATTACTACAAGCTCTCCCCCATAGACCGCCGTCTAACCATTCAATCGGACTCGCTATCAGCCTTAGCAGATAAAGCATTCGAACACCAGGACTATACAAAAGCACTGAAATTATACAAACAATGTGACGCTATAGAAGCAACTATTTTAGGTAAAAATCATATCTGGCGTATGACAACAATAGCCAATGAAGGTTATTGTTATTCACAATTAAGCGACTCAACCAATGCTATAAAATGTTTTGAAGCACACCAGGCAGCTTGTCAACAACTGTACAATTTAGAATGCGATGCCGCAATGAACACCCTCTTTGCCTTGGGACATGAATACTACAACCATCAATTTGAAAATCACTACCCCAAGGCGTTAAATGCTTACTTTCAAGCTTACGAACTGGCTAAGAATCTCAATGATTCCATCAATTACAACTCCTCCCTATACTGCATCTCTCTCTGTTACTTCAGTCAATCACAAGAAAACAACGGCGATGAGCAAGGCAAGTATCTTGAAAATGCAGAAGTATTTGTACGCGAACTAAGAAACGACAATGAAGAAGACCGATATTTAAAAAATCTAATTTACGACAACCTAGCTAATTTTTATAACAAGAAATCAGAGGAATACCTGCAAGATTCCATCACGCTGCAACAAGCGTTGGATTATAGCCAAAAAGCCCTTGAAACATATCAAAAAAAACCGGATGCAGACCAAGGCGTAAAAAGACTATTAGAAATATACAAGATGGATTGCCTGATTCGCTCAAACAAAATACAAGAAGCGATAGAATTGGGAGAAGATTTATATGCAGCTTTCCTACCCATACGGCAACAAGAGAGTGAAAACTACCAGACACTACTACAAAATCTATCCTATTCTTATAAAGTTTTGGGAAATGAAGAAAAAAACATCTTTTACTTAAACTTACTGAGTACCTCATACACTCAATCCAACCAAACACAAAACGAAAAGATACTTGATGTCTTTTATGAGCTATCGCAAGCCTACTATAGAACTTCTCAATACAAAGAGGCACTCCACTATGCTAAAACAGCCAAAAAGATTTGCAATCGGGAAATATACCCTGAAAAATACCCCTACATATTATTCAATCTAGCACAAGCCTATTTAGAAAACGAACAAACCAACAATAGTTTAGCATGTATCAATGAGATACTATCTATCACACAGCCAGATGTCGATATATATATATACATGCGTTACGGTTAAAAACCAGCGCATACAACTATATCGATTCTTCACAAGCACTTGACGCTTGTTTGCAATGTATAAAACCTGCAAAGAAGCTATATGGCGAACATTCATCCTTTTATCGGGCATTGCTATATGACATAGCCAACCTTTATTATAACTTGGGAGATGCATTTAGTGCCTTACAATATGCAGAGGAAGAGATGAGGCTAAATCAGCAATATGCAGACACATTAGATATCATCTATTTAAGAAACCAAACAACATTGGCAAACTTATATAGTCACTACGACCTCGGCAAAAGTGCAGCCTATTTCACTTCCGTAGTAAGAAAAATAACCCATAACGAATTTCTGACAGAACAGCATTGGACTTACCTACAATGGCCGATGGAAAAGCGTATCTCAGAGTTATTGTTCCTCATCCAAGTATTCAATAACATCTTTGATACCATAACATCGCTTCCCGATATGGAAAATAATCCTGAATACCGTACACAAATGGACAGTACACGAAACGAATTCTTAAGGTTATGGAATAAGAGTGCAAGAAATTTTGAGGCGAACATACCCAAAACTACAAGCAATAGCCATACTTTACGTGCTTCTATATGCAATTCTTTAGCAACCACCTATTACACTTTATCCATGAAAGACGAAGCATTAGACTATGCTACTAAAGCTATGGTATATGTACCAAGAAAAAACAAGGAGACTTACTCATCCATTCTGTCTGATGCTGCATTTATCTACTACAAGTATGGATTGTATGACAAGATGATTACCCCTCTCAAAATCAGCCATAATATTGATAAGTCAATGTTAGTAAATACATTCAGAAATGTTCCCAAATCTGTCAGAGAACGATATCTCGCAATGATGCAATCCTCTTATAACTTTATTATAGAAGCTGCCGAACATACTCAGATGAAAGAGCTTTGCAGTATGGCCTATGACGTAAATCTGTTCCTGAAAGGATTAATGCTCAACACAGACATTGAATTTGAAAAACTGATATACGAATCTGGCAACGACTCATTGCAGACAGCATATAATAAATGGAGAGACCTAAGTCTATTCAACGATAGACTATCAAAACAAGATACCCAAGATTCATTATTCTCCGATTCTCTGATGCATCTGGAACAAGAACTGGAATATCGCCTCATCAGAGAATCGAAAAAATATGGCAGTTATGTCAAGGGGTACTCTACAACCTGGAAAGAGATATGGAAGGGATTGAAGAAGGATGATATTGCCATTGAATTCTGTACATACTATTCGAATAATACTGAAGAATATGCTGCCGTTTTATTGGAGAAAAAAAGCAAGTATCCAACCGTAGTTCGCCTATTTTCTCAAAAGCAGTTATCAACGATTCCAACTACCGATTATTACAATACTACAGCGCTATCCAATCTCATTTGGAAGCCTCTACATCATTATCTCGCTGAAAAAAAGAATGTCTATTTCTCACCCTCAGGAGAATTAAACAATATTGCCATAGAATACATACCACTAACAGATAAGAAAACATTTGCCGAATACTATAATACATATAGGCTATCGTCTACTCGCGAACTCATCAAAAATAAGAGAGAGGACATACGAACAAAAGCGGTTCTTTACGGTGGTCTAGAATATGAAAGAGGACAAGGAGACATTGAGGCCATGCGGAAAGAACTGCAAAGTGCAGAATCCCTAATAGCATTCCGTGATGTCCCGGAGATAGACTCTTTAGTATTACGCAAAGGAATCTCTTTTTTGGAAGGAACAGAACGAGAAGTGCAGACGATAGATACCCTATTACGCAACAAACAAATTCCGGTAGCCTTGATGAGCGGCATGGCTGGGACCGAAGAATCATTCAAACAATTATCCGGTCAATCCATCACCTTGCTTCATGTGGCAACACATGGTTTCTACAGTCCACTGACCGGCCACTACACTGCCCAAAGAAGCTTTGAAGAACAAGCTCTAAGCCGGTCTGGTCTGTTTCTGTCCAGCCTTAACATGAAGAAAATCCCGGAAGATATAGAAGACGGTATATTGACTGCCAAGGAGCTTTCTAAGTTAGATCTGTCAAACCTCAATTTGGCTATCCTGTCAGCTTGCCAAACGGGGTTGGGAGAGATCGTAGGGGACGGCGTTTTCGGATTGCAACGAGGATTCAAAAAAGCCGGAGCCCAGACACTCTTAATGAGTTTATGGAAAGTAGATGATACTGCCACCCAGCTACTGATGGCAGAATTCTATAAGAACTTGGTTTCCGGACAAAACAAAAGAGCAGCTTTTCTAAATGCCCAAAAATATCTGCGTAGCTATCAAAACGGAATCTACGACAAACCAGAATATTGGGCAGCCTTTATTATGCTAGATGGAATTCATTAACTAAATAAAACACCATGAAAAGAGCCCTAATCAGCATGTTATACTTGCTTACCTTTTTAACAACATGTTTTTCACAAACAGCCACATTGTCAAAGAAGATGGCAACCTATCGGAATTTTTGTTTGAAAGTCCGCGAAGGAGTAGAACTGAAAAATGTACAAACCTTGAAAGAGTGTATAGCAGAGTGGACCGGTGACATCAATACTATCATATATCAGAATGATACGGTCAGAATTACCGACTTTGACCGATTCTCCGTAACGGATGGCAGTAACGAAGTGGGGCTAAACAAACACTTACTATACCGTCCCGAATTTATTGATTCATTGATTGTCTACGACATAAGCTTTGCCAATAACTACATTGAGAAACCCTTACTCTTACGAGCATCCTACGACTGTAAACTCGTACATCGCGCGCTGGCACCACATAGTAAAGGTACATACTCATCCAAAGGTTCCGGAAAGAGAGAACTTCTGGTTGTAGCAGAGAATGGTGGCATCGTGAACCTTTACGTCAACGACGAAAAAAACGGCATCCATGTATCAGATACATCTCCTCAAGGAAAAGCCGCCGCTTGGGTCTGCTGGGAGATGGATAGTTTCGGCATATATACAATAACCGTTGAAAACACTTCCGATAAAGAGATAAGTTTCGTGATAACATCCAACTAATTATGAAAATATTCATTGCATTATTACTACTGCTGGGCAATGTTTATATACATGCGCAAAGCAACTACAATGAACTGTTCACCCGTGGGGAAGAGTTCCGTAGTAAAGGTTTATATACAAAAGCACTTCCATATTACGAAAAGGCAGAAAAGGTAGTAAAGGCCAATAGTCATAAATTAGCCCTATGGAGAGTGATGGCAGAATCCTATAAAGAAACGGCAGATTATAATAAATCTCGCTTGTACTACGAGCAAATACTCCATACGTTCAAAAACTTTCCTTACAAAGACGACGTCTTACTGAATCTCAGTGACATTTATCTACTGACCGGCTATTACGAAAAAGTCATCGAGCTACTATCTCCTCTCAACTTAAGAAAAGGCGAAGACAAACGCCTGATTAATCTGTCCAATGCTTACGCACAAACCGGTAACTCCCAAAATGCATTAGCACTTTTGGACACAGCCATCAGTCAACATGCAACAAGCAAAGACAGCATCTTCAGAAGTGCCATCCAAAATAAAGGATACATTTTGTGGAATATAAAACGCCATAAAGAAGCTTTCGAGTTATTAAGCTCCGCTTTGTCTCTATATACAGAAAATGATGCCGATCGCTATTTATGTTTGGGTAATCTGGCCATCGTAGAAAGCGAATTAGGAGATTCAGCCAAAGAGCAGTCTTATTTCAAGAAAGCGTTGGCACATATAGACGAAGCCATATCCTGGCAGCAGATAAATATCGGAAACACCCATCCAGACTATATTATCTCATTGCGGAAAAAAGCAGAAATCCTACTTAAGATGAACGCTCTTCCAGAAGCAACAACTCAATTCAAAATATATTTTGAGAAAGAAAAAGACTACATCATCTCCAACTTTGCATACATGACCGAACAAGAACGAATTAACTTCTGGAATACAAAAAAGAAAGTATTGGCAGAATGTTATGCAACGGAAGGCTTTGACCCCGACTTTTTGTTTGATGTAGCTGTATTCTCAAAATCTGTACTATTACAAACCAACATCAATATATGGCAATTGGTATCTGGCAATCAAGAATATACACAACTTTATGAAAGGCTCCATGAACTACGACTGTTACTCCGCTCATCAACCGGTAAAGAGAGACAAACTCTACAAAAAGAATATGAACAACAAGAACGCCTATTAATGAACCGGGTAAATGCTTATAAATTCTTTCTTGACAATTTGAAAGTCAATGGAAAAGACATAAGCAGAGCACTGACAAATCAGTCGGACAAAGCCATTGAGTTCATACAATATCTCAAGAATGACACAACACGTTATGCAGCATTGGTTATGCAGAAAAATAAAGCAGTTCGCTTTATTCCCATGTTCACCTTGGAAGAAATAGAACAATACACAATACAGAATAAGAAGAACTTCGGTACGCTAAAAGAGGCTATATATTCCAGAAAAATCATAGATAAGAACCACCTTTATTCCGACACGATTTTAGGGAAAAAGATATGGGATAATCTTCTTGGCGATACACCCTCCAAAACTAATATTTATTTCTCACCGGAAGGTATATTCCATCTGCTGGGTATAGAATACCTCTGCTTTGACCGCCCCGACTGCAAAATATTCCGTCTGTCATCTACCAGAAGACTATGTGAAGACAGAGGAACAGCATCCAAGCCTTCTCTGTTACTACTCGGTGGATTAAATTACAATGATGACTCTGCCGTCATACAGCACCCCGATACCCTGCCTGATCGCAGTGCCAGTGAGATATTAGGTAGAGATATGTTACCACCCGTGGTAGGGCAAGGATATACATACCTCAATGGCTCGCTGGCCGAAGTAAACAAAATTCGTACGCTTATATCACCCAATAGTTGCCAACTATACCAATATTCCAAGGGAACAGAGGATATCGTCAAACAAGATATGCAGAAATACAATATGATACATATATCTACTCATGGATTTTGTTTCGACTATCAGATAGTACCATCCACATTATACCTCAAGGATAATGTTTCAGAAGATTTATCCTTGTCACGATGTGGAATCATACTTTCTGGAGCCAACCGGACAGCTAAACAAGATGCCAACAATAAATACGTGGAAGATGGCATATTGACAGCAAGAGAATTATGTAACCTTAATCTAACACATGTGGAGCTGGCTGTTCTTTCCGCATGTCAAACGGGATTAGGTCGTATTACGGCCGATGGAATTGCAGGGCTGCCCAGAGGATTGAAAAAGGCCGGTGCCAACGCCATCCTTGTTTCACTGTGGGACGTAAACGACCACGCAACACAGTTACTCATGACACAATTCTATAGGAACTTGCTTAAAGGAAAAAATAAAATTGAGTCTTTACATGATGCACAAACCTATGTGCGTAATTATGAAATCGAAGTGGAGACGGGAGTTGGTAAACAACAATGGAAATCCCGGGTCAGGCAAGAAATAGACAAAACCAAAGAAAAATCTGCTTCTCCGCAAACCACCAAAATAAAGAAATATCAAGACCCATATTATTGGGCAGCCTTTTTCTTGATTGACGCGATTTAGACCATATTATCCAGATATCACCTCCTTGGCTATCCACGCACAAGCCTCCGCATCTGCCAATGCATGGTGGTGCTGCTCCAGTTGGTAGCCACAACAAGCTGCCACTGTGTGCAACTGATAGTTGGGCAATCCTTTCAGGACGCGACGTGATGCCTGCAAAGTACAATGAAACTCATAATCCGGATAATCCATGCAGTAAGTACGGAAACAGCTTTCAAGCAGCTTTCATCAAAGGCCTTGTTGTGCGCTACCAATGGTAAACCTTCAATGCGTGGAGCTATTTCCTGCCACACAACGGGAAAGATAGGAGCATCCTGGGTATCTGCCAACGTCAAGCCATGCACGCGGGTATTCCAATAAGTATAATACTCCGGCTCGGGACGGATAAGGCTATAATAATGGTCCACAATTTCTCCATCGCGTACGATAACCACTCCTACACTACAAACACTGGTACGCTGTTCATTGGCCGTTTCAAAATCAATGGCTGCAAAATCTTTCATCCTATCAGAGAATTTAATGACTCCCAAAGATAGAAATAATATTTGCGCAAGAAACATAGTCAATAAACAAATATGCTACTAACTCTAATTACCAGCGCCTTACCTTTACCAAGTCGTTACTCTATTCGGTAAAAGCTTTTACTTCATAGTGTAACGACCGTTACCTAAGAATGTAAAGCCCGTTACCCCATAATGTAAACACCTTTACAGCCTATTGTAAACGCACCCGTAATATAAAAAAGTGTCTTTTCCTGATTTAGCTAGACGCTTTTTCTTTTTATAACCGATATCAGTAGA
>OBXF01001258.1_pt1 | contig 13011 bp, 14 predicted proteins | sample 1495371 | NCBI WGS metagenome assembly OBXF01 (sample SAMEA2580143, study PRJEB22360) | human gut metagenome | biome: human gut; feature: human-associated habitat; material: faeces | place: Denmark | collected 2008/2010 | reverse complement strand
GTGTGCGTTGGGGGGGGGTTGGTGCCGCCTGCCGGCGGCCGCCAATACAACGGGTCGGTGTTCTTGAAATTCCAGTTGCGGGCGTAGTTGGTTTTGAATTCGTCCTTGGTGATGGTGTTGATCTCGCCCCAGGAGCGCTCGCGCAGCACACGGTTCTCCTCCCATTTGGCCTTGGGCAAGGCCATGGTGGCCGCGGTCTCGCGGGTGCGCACATACGGCGAGACCATATAGCGGTCGAACAGCTGCTGCTGGCTGACGAGCCAGCGTCCGATGCAGTCGGCCTGCTTGCGACCGGTGGCGGTGAGCCGCCATGAGCGGTCGGGCACGGTGACGTTGTCCTGCGTGTACAGGGAGTTGTCACCCTGCTCGCCCGCCTGGACGATGACGTTCGCCTCGGATTCGCCATGTCGGATTACGTAAAGATCGAGCGGCATGCTCATCTGCGCTCCTCCTTCGTTGTCGGTGACGTCGCGTTGTTCCGCGCCGTCCGCTATTTCACCCGCGTTATGGTGTTCCCTTTGACTATGAACGCACGACGGGCCATATCGATCATCGGCTGGTCGAACCTCGAGTCGGTGTAGAACTCGTCGACGACGGCGTCCGGACCGTACAGCTCGCGGAATCGCCTGGCCTTGTTGGTGTTGAAGTTGAGATACGTGACCCTCATCGTCTCCAAATCGACCTTGCTGGCCACGAGGTTCCGCACGCCGAGCCTGCGGCAGGCCTCCCCCACCGTCAGATCGAAGGACGCGGTGAGGATCACGTCATCCGGTTCGGCCTGGTACCAGGGCTTGATGCGCGGGTAGTTCCGATCCCAGAAATCGTTCACGAGCTGTTCGACGCTCGCCACACGTCTGGAACGGTTCAGTTCCGTGAGATAGCCTTCGGCCATCCTGCCCACGCCGTATTCCATCTGCTCAAGCGTGGCCCGTCCGAGTTTGTATTTGACCGCGTACCGCAGCACGGGTGCGATGAAACGGAACACCTTCGGGTCGTGTCGGGCGGAATACAGGTACAGGTCGAACAGGCTTTCGCCATCGTAGATGGTTCCGTCAAAATCGAATACGCGCATACCTTCTGCTTCTACTCTGCTGTTCCTTGTTCAAGGCTAATCATGGCGGACCGGCAAAAGCGCGAATATGCGGTGAATTTCACATGAACACTGTTTTTTTTTGGGGGGCTTCCCCGGCGGTCATCGTCCCCGGTCCGGCACCGCTCCGGCACGCCTGCGCGTCTGGCCGAACAGATAGACGCCGATGGGCAAGGTCAGCACACCGCCGATGACGAACACCAGCGAAATCGGGATCATATCGGCCAAAGGCGCGAAGACCAGCATGCCCAGCGGCATGCCCAGCGTGCTGAGCGTGGTGTCGAGACCAAAGACGCGGCCGACCATATTCTCATCGGACTCGGTCTGCATGATGGTACGCATCGGACCCACGCAGATGGCGGAGGCGACGCCATTCGCCACATCGACAAACAGGTACGCCAGCAGATTGGGCGCGACCCCGAGACCCATCACGGTCACGCCGACCAAGGTGACGCCGAACGCGACCATGCGCATGTTGTCGCGCACGACCTTGGCCCCGACGGTGGACATGAACGCGCCGCCAAGCAACATGCCGATGCTCCATCCCAGCTCATTGGCCGCGAGTTTGTCGGAGGCGGTGGTCAGGTTGATGAATCCCAGATTCAGATCGATCCCCTCGTATTCGCGGGTCATGAGCAGCAGGGTCAGATTCATCGGGGCCACGGCGATGAAACAGGTCAGCGCGTCGCCCAACACCACGTTGCGCAGATTCGGCCGACGCCACGTGTAGTCGAATCCCACCTTGAGATCGGCGAAGACACGGCGGACGCCGGCGAGCGGCGAGCGTCCCTCCCCTTCGGGCACGGCGTGCGCGGCACGCTCCGCCGTCGCGCGTCTCTTCGGCACCTTGATCAACGCCACGAACCCGACGCCGATGACCGCCGTGGTCACGTCGATCAGCAGAATCGACCACAACGGCGCCACATTGATGAGCACGGCGGCCACAGCCGGTGCCACTATCATGTTCGCCGAATTGATCACGCCGTATATCGAATTGACGCGCAGCAGTTTGCCGGAGGGCACGATGTCCGGGATGAACGACTGCACGGCCGGCGTCTGGATGCCGCCGCCCGCCGAACGGATGAGCAGCACCACGAAGATCGTGGCCAGTCCGGCCCACCCCATCGCGAAGCCCAACGACAACACGACGGTGACGGCGGCGATCACCATGTCCGGCAGCATGATCAGCAGTTTGCGATTATGGCGGTCCGCCCATGAGCCGCCGAAAATCGAGACCACGGCCTGCGGCACCACGCCGAACAGGGTGGCCAGCAGCATCGCCGAACCGGTTCTGGTCTGCAATACGATCCACCACCAGATGGCGTACTGCACGATGCTGGAGCCCAACAGCGAGAACGCCTGGCCGATGAGCAGCAGCGCCACACGCCGAATCCACGCGGCATCGGCCTCCTCGTTCGACATGGCACCGGCATATGCGCCGGGCCCGTCCACCACATCGGACGCCACGGGCATGGTCGCTCCAATCTACTCATCGCTTCAGGACGCATGGGCCCGTTCCCGGTCCCGTCTCATCTCACACCAGTACCATAGAATGAAGGTCTGATATACCATCCGGCGTCTTCCGGAAGATGGTCGAGCGTAAGGAACCCGCTATGAGAATCATCAGCAATATCCTATGAATCGTTTTGGGCGGATTGGCGATCGCGATCTCCTGGGTGCTAATCGGATTGGTTCTATGCGTCACCATCATCGGCATTCCTCTGGGCATTCAGGCGTTCAAGATGGCCAAACTCGCGCTCTGGCCGTTCGGGACGAGCATCCACGGGCTGTAGGGTCATCGCGGCACGGGCGGCAACGGCCCGGACTTCGCGACCTTCCAGAACGCCGCCCTTCCGATTCACATCGTTTGCCATCTATCATGGAATTCGGATACACGACACATCGAACACATGAAAGGACAGATCATGATCAACCATGTGACCGTCAAGGTGAAGGATTTCGACAAGGAGGAGGCGTTCTACGAGGCCGCCCTGGCGCCGTTGGGTTACGGCAGGGGCCCCGCTTTCCCGGGCGTTCAGGCATTCGTGGCGGAAGACGGTTCGTCGGTGTGGGTTTCCACCGCCGCTGAAGGCGATACCGTCGCGCCGGTCCACGTGGCGTTCGAAGCCGCCGGCGACGACGCCGTGAAGGCGTTCCACGAGGCGGGTCTGGCCAACGGCGGCACCGACAACGGCCAGCCCGGCCCGCGTCCGAACTACGGTCCGACCTACTATGCCGCGTTCGTGCATGATCCGGAAGGCAACAACATCGAAGCCATGCACAACTGATCAATCACCGACTGATCGAACGGGGGTCCCGTCGGACGGAACACGTCTTCCATCCGGCGGGATCGTCATGTTTCCCCGCCCACGCCCATGAATCGTCGCACCGCCGCGTCCGTCCGACATGCCCCAGCGGCCGAGGCCATCACAGGTACGTGCTCCAGCCAAGCCTGACGGCGAGGATGATGCCGGTCAACACGGCGGCGGCCCGCATGACGCCCTCCGGAATGCGCCGGGTGATGGGAGGCGCGATCGCACTGCCGATGGTGCAGCCAATGCACATCATGATGGCGAACGGCCAGTAGACGGAACCACGGATGATGAACATGATTGCGGCGGAGATATTCGCGCCGAAGCCGACCACGGTTTTCAACGCGTTGATCTGATGGAACGGGCCGATTTTGCCCAAATCGAGAATCGCCAGGGCGAGCGTGCCGGCGGCCGCGCCGAAATAGCCGGAATAGACGCCGACGAAGCTCACGCCGACCCACAGCCACCACGGATCGTCGCACAACGCGCTGTTCGTCGTGGCGTCGGCGATCCGCGCGGCACGCTCCGCCTGATACGATTGCGGCAGCGCCCGCGCCACGGCGTCGCGCGCGGCCGCTTTCCTCCGTGGATTGAACGCGATGATGAGCGCACTGAACAGGATCAACGGCGGCACCGCGAACTCAAAGACCTTCGCGGGCAATTCAAGCAGCAGCAGGCCGCCGATGACGCCGCCGACCAGACCTATGCAGGCATAGACGGCCACACGCCCGCCCTGGCCCGTGAGCTCCTTGCGGGCGGAGAGCAGTCCGCCGATGCCGGTGCCGCACACGCCCACCGTGTTCGTGGTGTTGGACAGCACGGGCGGAATACCGAACGCCAGCAGCGCCGGATAGGAGACCAATGAGGATGCGCCGACCGCGTATCCGACGAATCCGGCGGCGACGCCGGCTACGAGCACCAACAGCAACGTGGTGACGGACGCTCCTGCGATCATGGGATCCTCTCCTCTCATTGCGGTTTCCATGGCAACGGGAGCCAAGCGTAATAGCTCGGCTCCCGCGCACCACATCATTGCCCGGAACATGAAAACACCGGCACCGGCCGTCATGGGAATGCCCTGCAGCAACCATAGCGCCACGATCATCGAGATGATGATCACGCTGGCGCCGCGAACGAATCCCCATAGGCGCAGCAGCATCGAGCGAACCAGCTGCAGGGCGCGGGGACACTGGTATGCGGGAAGCGCCAGCATGAGCGGCTCCGGTTCAAGCCCACGGAACATGGTGTGGCGGAGCACCACGCCGACCAGCAGCGAACGCATCCAGCCGCCGTGATCGGCCACGCCGAACAGGCCCAGCAACCAGTCGAGGCCGGATGCGCACCAGCCGCGGAACGTCACATCGATTCAATCCTGCATCGGGCTGGCCAGCGTCGTCGTGGCCTGGAACACCGTGAACAGGACCGCAAGGAACACGATGACGCCGACTACGGGGTGCAGCAGCACGCCGTCGATGCGGTCGAACAAGGTGACATGGCCGTTGTCGTGGACGTCGAGGCCACGCAATACGCCGGCGGTCCAGTCAAGGCGGGCATCGGCCCGTGATTCAGCCCAGGAGCGCAGGTCATCGGCGGAGCGCCCATCGGCATCGGCCGTGATGCCGGACCATGCGGCCAGCCCATGGGGAATGGGGGTTCCCGGAAACCCGCCGTGATGGCATCGGCCAATGCCTTGGCGCCGTCTCCGGTACGCCCGTCGACCGCGACGACCGGCATGCCATCCAGCAGACGGGACAACCGTTCCGTATCGACGCCACGGCCATTGCGAAACGCCAGTGGATTGGCAACGGCGTGTTGGACAATTCTTTAGAGGACGAGTCCTTGTTGTGTGAATTCCTTCGGGCTCCGGTATCCGAGGGTGGAGTGGAGTCTTTGGTCGTCGGACCACCACACATAGTCGTTGAGGTCGGAGCGTGGTTGTTCCAGGCCGGTGTGGTGGTTCCGGCATATGAGCTCCTTCTTCAGGAGCCTGTTGGCGGATTCGACCACGGCGTTGCCGTACGGGTCGCCCTTCCTCGACGGCGATCCTTTGATGTCGAACACGTCGAGCGGCCCGTCGATCCTCGTGTCGTCGAACCCGCCGCCCCGGCCCGTGCGGAACACCTCCACCTCGGTCAGAGGGAAGCCGAGCGTGGCGAACGCGGCCATGACCAGGTCGGCGGTGCGGCCCGTGTCGGCGCTGTGGCCGGCGATGCCCCTGTTCGCCAGGCCGGCCAGCAGGCACACGTACGCCCACTCGCCGCCGACGCGCACGTACGTCAGGTCACCGGCCAGGCGGGTGCGCGGCTCGTAGCCGTCGAACTCGCGGCCGAGGATGTTCGCGAGCCCGGCCTCGTCGGCCCGCGTCCTGTGCGGTTCGGACCGTCTGCGCGCGTACGCGCCCGCATGCCCCGTTCGCGCATGATGTTGCCGACGCGCCTCCCGGACGCGGTGACGCCCCTCCGCTCCAGCGCGGCCTTGATCTTCCCGGCGCCGCAGCGCTCATGGCCGTCGCGCCGGACCGCGCGCACGCCGCCGGCGATCGGGTCCACCCGCTCGGCTTCGGGATGTTCGATCATCCAGTAGTAGGTGGAGCGGGGAACGCCCGGCATCCCGCATCGCGCCGATATCGGGCAGCGGGAGGCGTTGGCCCGTATCACTGCTACTTTCGTGCGAATACCGGCGCCGCTTGTCCTGAAACGTCCACCTCCATCTCCAACTGCCTGTTGCGCCTCCCCGGCCCGACCGGCTCGTTCCGCCCGGGCGTGCGGTTGTCGGCGGCTTTCGTGGAGCCGCTGTTGCGGATGCCCTGGACCCAGCGCCGCGGGGTCGATCGCGCTATGTCGTACTCGGCCCTGATCTCGCGCGCCGGCTTGCCGTTCTCGTAAAGCCGCACGATATGCCGTTTGAACGACTCCTCGTAGTGGCGGGGACGCTTCGGGCCGGCCATCGCCGGCCTCCAATCCCACGTCAATCGTCCCTCATCGGACTGTCTAATACATTGTAGCCAATCCACTCGCGGCACCAGCGTCGCAGCGGCGCGACGCTCGCCACATCGTATTTGGCCATGACCTCGGTCACCGTCAGGCCGTTGTCGACATGGTCGCGGGCCGCGGCGGCCTTCGTCTCCCAGTCGTATCGTCTGCTGCCCTGCGCATCCATGAACGACTCCTCGCCGCCGGACCTATACAACATGGTCCATTGTTTCGCGGTATATGCCGGCATCGCAAGCCGGCGGGCAAGCGATACGTAACCCACGCCGGCCTTGATGAGCCCCAATGCCTCGCGCCGGAACCCATCGTCGTAGCGTTTCCTCCGATCCTCCCGCATACGAAGAACCGCACCTCTAATCATCGGATCTGAATTTCTTCAGTCCAACAATCGGGGTACGGTTCAAGCCGTTTGGCTCGGAAGTTTTGTCATGCCGGCGTGCCTGCCGAATCAGTTTCCAAGCAACGTGGAAACCAGAGTGCCGACGGCGACCAGCAGCAGGAGCACGCCGAACAACAGCGTCAAGGTGCTTTCCCTGACACGGCGCGAGGCCGGCGCACCAATCAGTCCTCCGCACATCGAGGCCAGTGCGAAGACCACGACCACCATCCAGTCGACGCTGATGCTGGTGCCGATGCGCGAAACCAGTCCGACAACCGAAGCGATGATCATCACCAACAGCGATGTCGAGGATGCCTCGCGCATCGTGAATCCGAGTGCCAGCACCAGCATCGGTACCACGGCGAAACCGCCGCCCACACCGAAGAAGCCGGTGAGGAAGCCGGTCGCGGTGGCACAAGCGATCAGCAGAGGCAGACCGCGCCTCCCACGTCGGCCGGAGGACGCGCCCTCGGCGCCCGCGGCGCCGCTCCCATCGGCACGGCGGGCGCGGAACGCCTTGCGCAGCATCATGACGCCCACGGCGACCAACAGCACGCTGAACAGCAGCATCAACGTCCGTGGGTCGACGAGCACGGACAGACGCGATCCGAGCACAGTGCCTACCGAGGACAGCACGCCGAAGACCAGCCCGTCACGCCAGCGCACATGCCCTTCGCGCGAACGTGGTATCAACGAGACCAGCGCGGTTAGGCCGACGATGACCAGAGAGCCGGCCGAGGCTGCATGGGGCTCCTGTCCCAGCAGATACACAAGCACCGGCACCGACAGGATACCGCCTCCGGCGCCCAGTGCGCCGACGACGACGCCGACTCCCAATCCGACGGCCAGCGCCACAATCAACTCAACCATCCGCAATCTCCTTGCATCCTCTTACCCGCTCCCACACGAGAAAAGCGGTCACCGCGAGGCGCGCACCTGTCGGCGCACCTGCGGATCCATGATTTCGGCGGGCGCGGCGGTTCGCCCGCAGCAGCCGCGCCATGCCGACAATATCGGGGTGGATATGCCCGTAGAACTCGGTGTAGCCGGGGCAAAGGTAGTTCTGCCCCTCCTGTCCGTCGACGGACTTGACGAAGCGGTCCTTGGGACAGCCTCCGTTGCACATGCGCAGATACGGGCATCGGCGGCACTGATCGGTCAGCTCGATGCGCTTTTTCCTGGCGAAGCGGCGCATGATCTCGCTGTGCGCCAGCGAGTGGAAGTCCTCCTTGAGCACATTGCCGACGAGCCAATCCGGCTCGACCCAATGGTCGCAGGCGTAGACGTCGCCGTTGAATTCAAGCGCGAAGTTGTTCCCGCATTCGGGCGCATGCACGCACACGGCGTATTGCCCAAACAACGCGCCGAGGGCCGCATCGAAGTCCTGTACGAACACCCGTCCGACGTCCCGCGAGATCCATTCGTCGAAGATCTCGCTAAGGAACCGCCCGTATTGCGCCGGCCGCGTGGAGCGCGAGGTGACCGCGTCCCCGGCCTGACGGTACAGCATGCCGACGCCCTGCCCGCCGGTGGCGCGCCAGCCGTCGTGTTCGGCACGCTCGAGCTGCGAGGGATCGACGCGTTCGACGATGGGGATGAACTGCATGAAGTCGGCGCCGAGCTCATCGCGGAAATACCGGTAGACCTCAAGCCCATGCTCCTCGTTCGCGTGGTGTACCGTGCACAGGACATTGCAACGCACACCGGCCTGACGCAGGATGTTCCAACCGCGAATCACCATCGCATGCGTGCCGCGGCCGGCGCGGTTGAGCCGGTAGGCGTCGTGATATGGCTCGGGACCGTCGATCGAGACACCGACGAGCACGTCGTTGGCCTTGAGGAACTCTGCCCACTCCTCGTCGATCAGCGTGCCATTGGTCTGCATCGCGTGGACGACATGCTGCCCGGGACGGCGATAGCGTTCGCACAGCTTGACGAGGGTGCGGAAGAATGGCAGGCCGCGCAGGGTCGGCTCACCGCCCTGCCAGAGCATAGTCACCTCGCCGTCGGGACTGGCGGCCAGATATTCGGCGACATATGTGGCCAGCGTCTCCTCGTTCATCTGCTGTCGCTTGGTGGCGTAAAGCAGTTCCTTGGACAGGAAGAAGCAATACTGGCAGTCGAGGTTGCATGCCGCGCCGGTGGGCTTGGCAACGACGGAGAACGGCAGTTGGCGGCGCGTGAGCGGTCCCGCGGGAATCGCGTCCCCGGCGGCGGCCCCGCCATCGTCCCGTATCGTCCGTGGCGCCGTCGCGATTGTCATATGAACTCCTTGATCCAACGCATTCCGTCGATACATGTCTACTCCTCCGTCCCTATATCTGCCCCGGACGGGAATGGGACGGCGGCCGTCCGACGGTTGCGTCGGGCGACCGCAGCACGGCGTTACTTGGCGACTTGGTCCCAGTCGGAGCGCGCGGTGTTCTCCAGCGGAATGTCGAAGTCGGTCATCGCGGCCATCCACTTGGCGAAGGAGCTGTCGCCGCGCTCGACCAACTGGCGGTAAAGCTCGGCGGCCATCTCACGGCGCACCTTGTCATAGGCCGGCGCCGCATAGACGTTGTTAATCTCGCTCGGGTCCTGCCTGAGATCGTAGAGCTCATCCAGCGACTCGTGGTTGATGACCAGCTTGTAATCATCGGTGCGCAGCATGCGCTGCTGGATCGGGAAATGCAGGCCGTGGAACTCGCATACGATGTTCCTGCGCCAATCCGGGACCTCGACGCCGCGCGCCAAATCGACGACGGAGCGGCCGTCCTCCACCTGCGCCGGGTCAAGTCCGGCGATCTCCATGAAGGTGGCGGTCATGTCGATGAGCTGCACATAATCATTGCACTTCGTGCCGTGCGTGAGCCCCGGGATGCGTGCGATGAACGGAATGCGATAGATGTCGTCGTACATGGCCGGGCCCTTGTCGTTGAGCCGGTGCGAGCCAGTGAACTCACCGTGGTCGGCGCAGAAGAACATGGCCGTGTCATCCATCAGGCCCAATTCGCGCGCCACGTCGAGGATGCGGCCGATCTCAAAGTCGATCATGGCCACATATCCCCAATAGACGGCGATGAGCTTCCTCCACTGGTCGTTGTCGAAGGAGGAGGTGGACCAGTAGGTCGCGTAGTTCTGCTGGACCGGCGGCTTGCCGACGAGCGTGTCGCCGAAGCTCTTGGGCAGCATGACATCCTTCGGATCCATGAGGTCGAACCACTCGTCGGGGAGGAAGTAGGGCAGATGCGGGCCGAAGAAATGCACATCCAGGCTGAACGGCTTGCCTGTCTCCTTGTATTCCTTGGCGTATTGGCGCAGACGTGCAATGGATCGGTCGGCGATGAAGCGCTCGAAGGTCGCCTCCTCCGGCTGCTCGAGCCGCGCCGCGATGATATGGCCGTCACGGTTGCCCGGCAGCTTGCCGCGCCAGATATCGTGGGCCTTGACCGGCGGCAGGTCGTTCTCCTTGAGCCAGGCGACGTATTCCTCGTTGGCCACCGGGTTCTCGGCGCCCCAGAAGGTGTCATCGTCGCAGCCGAACTTGTCGGGCAGATTAGTGCCGCAATGGTATTTGCCGACCATGCCGACGTTGTATCCGGCGTCGCGCAGCGCCTGTGTGTAGGTCCAGTCGGTTTCCGGGATGGCGGTGGAATAGGCGATGTTCCACTCCGGGTTGGCGAGCGTCTGGTGCTTGAACGGCAGCTGGCCGGTGAGCATCGAGGAACGCGCGGGGGTGCAGATCGCGGAGGGGGTGAAGGCCTTGGTGAACAGGCATCCATCGGCGGCGAGGGAGTCGATGTTCGGCGTCTGCGCATGGGTGTTGCCCATGCATCCGAGGGTGTCGATGCGATGCTGGTCGGTCATGAAGGTGATGATGTTGCGCACGTTGTCCGGGACGACGCGCGGTTTGGTCTGGCTGTCTGCCATGAGAAGCTCCTTTGGTTGGTGCGGGTGTTGTTATGGACACGGGGATACGCGGCGGGCCGGACGGACCGGCCCGCCGGAGGGGAAGCGGCTCAGTCGCCCATTTCCTCGAGGGACTTGCCGGTGGTCTCGTGCAGATACTTCTTGGCGAAGATCACCGCCAGCACGCCGAAGACGAAGAACGCCCAGTAGGCGACGGCCGGCGACCATTCGACGACGTAGGGGAAGAGCAGCACGACAAGGAAGTTGACGAAGAAGTCGGCGCCAGAGGCCAGGGACATGGCGCTGCCGCGGATCTGGTTCGGGAACATCTCGCCCATCATCACCGAGAAGATCGGACCCCAGGAGGAGGTGAAGCCGAGCAGGAAGCAGCACAGGGCAGCGACGGCGAGGAAGCCGAGCACGGGGCTGTGGCTGATGTCGGGGCCATTGGGACCGCTCGGAGCGACGGTGAAGACGGTGGCGACCACGGCCAGCGAGATGAAGATCAGCGTGCCGCCGTACATCAGCATGCGCTTGCGGCCGACGCGGTCGACCAGCAGGATGCCCGCGGTCACACCGATGATCTTGAAGACGGTCAGGATCAGTGTCTGCTGGAAGGCCGCGGACTCAGGGACGCCGACCGCTTCGAACAGGGTGTTGGAGTAGAAGAAGATGCCGTTGGTGCCGGTCAGCTGCTGGAAGGCGGCGAGCGCCATGCCCACGCAGACGAGGCCACGCCACTTCGAACGCAGTACGGCGAAGATGCCAAGGGCCTCGTTGACGCCGCCGAGCGAGCGCTGGATGGACTCGACCTGCGCGGTGACATCGTCGGTGCCGGACAGACGCTCAAGCACCTTGGCGGCCTGCTCGTTCCTGCCCTTGGAGACCAGATAGCGCGGAGACTCGGGGATGAACGGCATGAGGATCATGTAGACCAGGGCCGGCACGATCAGGCACAGGAACATGCACTGCCACGCCTTGATGCCGAGAAACACCTCGGCGGAAGAATCGCCGGCGAGATTGGTCATCGCCAGATTGACGACCGCCGCGAAGAGCAGGCCGAGGATGATAGCGAGCTGGCGGAAGGAGATCAGGCGTCCGCGGATGCGCGCCGGGGAGATCTCGGCGACGTATCCCGGGGCGACGGTCGTCGCAGCGCCGAAGCCCATGCCACCGACGATGCGGCAGAACAGCAGGAACGGGTATCCGCCCAGATAGGGGCATAACGCGCCGAAGATGGCCTCGAACATGAGGAAAGGACCGACCAGCAGCAACACACCGCGTCTGCCAATGTAGTCGGAGAGACGGCCGGCGATCAACGAGCCGATGAGACCGCCGATGATGCCCGCGGCGCCTGCGACGCCCTTGGCGAAGGAACCAAGCTGGAATTCGCTGCCGACAGCGCTGATGGCGCCATTGAGCACCATGCCCTCGAATCCGTAGAACAGCGGGCCCAGTGTGACGATGAGCGCAAGGGTCGTGGCATATCGTTCGGCCTTTCGGGCCCGTGGCGTCAGAACCACCTGTGATTCAACCATGAAAGTATCCTTTTCTCCTTTGAATCTCGATACTGAATGCCGCTAGTGATAGCTGGCGTGATTCAGTATACATCATTTCGTCAACCTTGTTGACATATTTAGGAATAACGCACGCAAAAGACTCAAAGATTACTGAAATATCAATGGTTCACGGTGAAGAAATAATTTTTATACATATATGACACATGCGTCATTTAAAGGGCTGCGCCTGGCCCGGACCAACACCTTCGTCGGCCCGGGTCAGGCGCAGTCTCACAACGACAGCGTCTGACCCAACGTACAGGACTCCCCGGGGGCCAGCTCGACCGCATGCCCGCGGCAGAGCGCTGCCTCCACACAGACGAAGGAGGACCATTCGCCGGGCGCCATGTCGGTGATCGCATCACCGATCCGCTCCCCGGGATTCCACACCACAGTCTGTTCCGCACCATCCGAACGTACATGGATGACGCGGTTGAGGACGGGATCATGCACCTCGAGCGGACGGGCGGCCCCATAGACACGATCCACCTCGCCCGCGAAGGCGATGTTCTCTTCCTGCTGCACACGATCGACGCCACCGGCCGCGGCATCCCAATATCCGACGCCCGAAAGTCCGCGCACCCGCGTACGGCGCACATCACCGACGCGCAGATAGGTGTGCAGTGCCATCTCCACGCTCGCGGACGCCTCGCCCACATTGGCGACGGTCAGCGTCATTCGCAGGCTCCCGCCAGCCCCGACCTCATATACCGCACGCAACGGCTGCCCACTGGGGTCCGCCGCATCGGCGGGCAGGGCGGGACCCTATCGCCCCACGGCCGACGATTCC
>OBXF01001250.1_pt1 | contig 13154 bp, 9 predicted proteins | sample 1495371 | NCBI WGS metagenome assembly OBXF01 (sample SAMEA2580143, study PRJEB22360) | human gut metagenome | biome: human gut; feature: human-associated habitat; material: faeces | place: Denmark | collected 2008/2010 | reverse complement strand
GGTTCACCACGCCAAGGAGGAGGGCATCCGCTTCCGCATGCTGACCAACCCCACCGAGGTCCTCGGCGACGAAAAAGGCTGGGTGACGGGCCTGCGGTGCGTGGAGATGGAGCTGGGCGAACCCGACGAAAGCGGCCGCCGCTCGCCGGTGGTGAAGGAGGGCTCGGAGTTCGAAATCGAATGCGACGTGGTGATCATGGCGCTGGGAACCTCGCCCAATCCGCTGCTGGCCGCCACGACCGCCGGTCTGGAAACCACCCGCCGCGGCTGCATCACGGCCGACGAGCGCGGCGCGACGACCCGTCCGGGCGTCTTCGCGGGCGGCGACGCCGTGACGGGCGCCGCGACGGTCATCCTGGCCATGGGCGCGGGACGCACCGCGGCCAAAGCCATCGACGAATACATCAAATCGCGTTAATCCCTACAATTCCCGGGGAAAATGCGTAATTTCACAGCGTAAAAACCTTTAAAGACTCGATACCAATGAGAAGCTCGAAAACCCTGATCGCCGCACTGGCTTTCGCCGGCCTGACGGCCTGCGCCGACAACACCCCCAAAACCTTCTCGGGATTCATCACCGACGCCTCGATGAACACCGTCACCGTCCGTGCGCTGACCGACGAGAGCACCTGCACCTTCGCGACCACGGACGCCGACAAGAGCGACGCCAACGGCCTGCTGCTCGGCGCCCCCGTCACCGTGGACTACACGGGCAAACTGGAGGACGGCGCCGCCGCCACGAAGATCGCGACCGATCCCACCTACGCCGAAGCCGTCGGCAAATGGACGATGCCCGACCCGATTGCTCCCGAAGGCGTCATGGGCGTCGAGATCATGGTCGAAGGCGCGGCCAGGTCGATCAACATGGCGACGCTGGTCTACACCTCGTGGGAACTTCAGGGCGAGGCGGACAAAATCCTGCTCAAGGGCCAGAGCCTCGGCAACGGCCAGACCATCGACTTCACCCAGACGGGCGTGATCGCCAAAACGGCCGACGGAAACTACACCCTCACGATCGAGGGCACGGGCACGGTCTACACCAAGGCCAGGCAGTAAACAGCTTTCCGCCCCGAAAAGCCAGCGCCTCCGGACTTCCGGGGGCGCTTTCGTTTCCGGGAGGGTCCGGCGTCCGTTTTTCCCCGAAAATAGCGGCTCCGACGCTTGCTAAATCCGTGCTAAATGCGTAAATTTGTGGCTACTAACCCGTTTATCCGAACCATGAACAAAATTCTGACGGGAGCCTTGCTGCTCCTCTTTTCCTCCAGCGCCGCGGCGCAGACACCCCGCGACTCGATTGCATTCGCCACCGCCCAATGGCGCACGGCCGACCTCGGCGGCGGCGCCGAATGCCGCTACGCCCAGATCGACATGTTCGGGTCGCGGCAGAGCATCTCCGTCGCCACCTACCCCGGACGCAGGTTCACCACCTCGATCGTCCACCTCGATCGCAGGGCCGAGTCCACGAGCGATCTGGGGAAGGCCGCCGGCGCGGAGATCGCCGTCAACGGCAGCTACTTCAACGTCAAAACCTTCGAACCGGTCACCTTCGTCCTGCTCGACAGGAAGATCGTGGGACGCACCACCCCCGAGGAGGCATTCCGCACCAACGGCGTCATCGCCTTCAAGGACCGCAAGGGCCGCCGGATGGAGATCTTCACCTGCGTCCCGAGGGGTAAGGCGATGGTGGCGCGCCGCTACCGCTCGGCGCTGGCCGCAGGCCCGGTGCTGATCGACGGCGGCAAGGTGGTCGAATACACCTCCGGAAGCAGTTTCTACACGCGCCGCCATCCCCGGACGCTGATCGGCAAACGGGCCGACGGCACGGTGGTGATGGCCGTGATCGACGGGCGTTTCAAAGGCCAGGGCGACGGCGCGACCATCGCCGAAACAGCCTACATCGCACGCCAGCTGGGTCTTACCGAGGCGCTGAACCTCGACGGCGGCGGCTCCTCGACGCTCTGGACGGCGCAGGAAGGCGTCCTCAACCATCCCTACGACAACCGCCGCTTCGACCACGAGGGCGAGCGCGGGGTCCCCAACTGCATCGTGGTCCGCAGGTGACCGGCCAGCGGCCCTGAATCAAAGAACGCGGTTTGATGAAGTTGCATCAAACCGCGTTCTCATTTAACCCGACCGTCCTTATTGCTTCGACTGCACGTACTGTTCGTACAACCGGTCGTAACAAGCCTTCAACTGCGGGAACTCCGCCTTCTTCACCTCGTACATGAAGACGCCCCGGTAGTGCGCATCCTCGTACAGGGTCTTCAGGATCGCCGTCCAGTCGTTGTCGCCCCGGCCCTGGCCCGGCAGTTCGTGACACTCGCTGCGGCCGTCGCCGTCACTGACGTGAATCGTCCTCACCCGGCGTCCGAGCGCACTGATCAGCAGTTCGGGATTGTCGATGTGGTTGGTGTCGACCGCAGCGTCCACCTCCCGGGGCACGAGCGACATGATGTGCAGCACCTCTTCGACCGTACGGCCCAGCGGGCGTTCGTAGTTCCCGTCCTTGACCAGTTCGTAGCCCAGCATGTTCTCGATCACCACCCGGGCGCCGATCTTCTTCGCATCGGGAAGCAGCTCCCCGACCGAGCGCACCAGCTGCGCGATCCGCGCGTCACGCTCCCCGTGCCCGAGATACCAGCTCGGGTGGAACAGCACGATCCGCGGCGACAGGATCTTGCAGAAGCGCAGCACGCGGCGGTGCAGTTCGACACTCCGCTGCCGCACGGCCTCGTCCGTCTGCGAGAGGTCGATCTCGCGGCCGAAAGGCATGTGCACCGACCAGATTTCGATTCCGGCGCGCTTGAGGTCGCGCTTCAGCTGACGGCAGCGCGCCTCGATCTGCCGATCGTCGGTCATCTCCTTGTTCAGGAACAGCGTCGACGCGCTGATCTCGATGGCGTCGATGCCAGCCCTCTTCGCCTCGGCGAAGGTTTCGTAGGTCCAGTTCGTCACCGGGCCGAAAATCCCGGACGAGGAACCCACCTTCAGCCGCGGCGGCTGCCCGGCAAACACCGGGATTGTGCATAGGACTGCAAGCAGCAGCAGTCCGGTTCTGTAAAGTTTCATAACTGTAAAGATCATAAAAAAGTCGGGCCGATGCAAAACCGCACCTCCTTGCGGGGCGGCCGGACGCCGCGACAGATAAAAGGGGCGTTACGACCCCAAAGATACAAAAAAAGGGGCGCACCGAGAAAGCACGCCCCCTGTGAACAGATTTATTTCACGACGGCTCCGATCACCGTCTTGCCCGTGCGCGAAGCGCCGGTCTGGTCGATGGCGCTGACCGCCTCGCCGAAAGCCGGATCGAGCGTCTCGCCCAGGATCTTCAGCTCCGAAGCGGACATGCCGTACTGGCGCGCCGGATTCGCGTCGCCGAGCAGCACGCAGGTCTTCGTCGCACCGCCGTTGTCGCCCAGCGGGCTGAGCATCGAGGCAGGATCGAACGCCGCGCCTGCGACAGCCATACCGTCGGCATTGTAGACCGTGCCTCCGATAATGGAGTTGGCGACCTTGTAGCTGGCGTCCTTGAACCAGGCGACATCGTCGGCCGCGCCGTCCGTCGTATTGCCCGAGATCAGCGTATTGTAGACCTCGATGGCCCCTCCGACGGCAGCCTGCTGCAATCCCGCGCCGTTTCCGGCCGTCACCGTCGTGTTGCCGGCAATCGTACAGCTGACGATCACCGCCTTGCTCGGCTTGGCCGCCGTGCCGTAGACCGCGATACCGCCGCCCTTTCCGGAATGGTTGCCGCAGACCGTCGAATTGACGATCACCAGGTTGCCGTTTTCGCGGACGTAGATACCGCCGCCGTTTAGGGTCGCATGCTCGGGATTGACGCTGTTGCCCGAAATCGTGGTGTTGCTGATCAGCACATTGGTCTTGCCGCCCGTGTCGCCGAAGACGTAGATACAGGGAGCTACGCCCGACGCCTTGTTGTTGCTGAACGTACAGTTGTTGATCCGCAGCAGTTTGGCTCCGTCGGCCCACAGGCCGCCGCAGTTGTACGTCGTCGTCGACTTGGTCGCATTGTCGGCAACCACGCAGTTGTCGAACAACGCCTCGGCTCCGGCGTCGACACGGATGGCGCCCATGCGGATGTCCGTATTGTCGACGATCTTGCAGTTGAGGATGTCCACCGTCGCGTTGCCGATGAAAATGCCCGCGCCGTAACTCTGGTAGAACTTCACGCCGCCTATCGTCGTGCTGCCCACCGATCCGAACTGCGACGAACCGTTCTTGATCGTGAATCCGTCGAGCGAAGCCTTCATGCCGTTCATCTTGGCCGCCGTCACCGCAACCACGTGGCATACGGCGTGGTCGCCGTCCAGAATCGTCTCGTTCGCCACGGGATCAGCCACGGCGCCCTCGGCCGCATCGGCCGGATAGCCGCCGATCATCGAGAAGTTGCTGTGGATTTCGAACGTGTTGTCCAGCGCGGTCTTCATGCCCGTCAGCGGAACCGAAGGCACGTAGGAACCCGCAGCCACATGGATCACATCGCCGTTCATCGCCTGGTCGATCGCGTTGGCCAGCGTGGTCGCCGTCTCCCATGTCAGGCCGTCCTTGTCGGCCGAGCCGTCGGTCTTGACATAGTAGTGCGTCGCCAGGTCCGAAGCGCTCGCAGCGGCCTGCGTCACGGGCAGCGTGACGTTCTCGCCCTTGATGACATAGGCCGAGATCGTCGCCGTGCGTTCGTCGAGCGTACGGTTTGCGGCCACGGTCACCGTGATCGTGGCGTCGCCCTGTCCGTACGACGGATCGAACGACACCCAGTCCTTGTCGCATTCGATGCGCCACGGAAGGTTCGATTTGATCGAAAGTTCGTAGTCCTTGGTGGCCTTCTCCGCGGTGATGCTCGTCTCCACGAACGACAGTTCGGGCGTCTCGGGAGTAAAGGCCGTATCGTCGCTAAAATCCTGGCAGGCTCCCAGCGCCGCGCATGCGGCCGTCAGGAGCAGGTATTGAAATATCGTTTTCATCGGTTCCGTCTTTTATTGTTCAACAATCGCCAATCCGGTCGCCACCTTGCGCATGACCCCGCCCTGGTCGGTCGGCCAGTTCAGCAGTTTGAGTTCGCCCTCCGCGCCGTCGCGAGCGATGAAGGTCGACGAGCCGCCGCCGTCGAGGTTGAGCGCGTCGCTGGCTCCGCAGGCCGACATCAGGTTCATCAGGTCCAGCAGGTCGGCGCCGTTCGAATAGTAGAAGTTACGGCCGTCGACCACCATCAGGTAGACCTCCTTGCCGTCCTGCGACACGCCGATCGCCGTACGCGGTTCCATCTTCGCCACCGGCATCGTGTTGCCGCTCTGGTCCAGCTGCTCGCCGTTCTTGAGCAGCAGCGTGCCGAGGCCGCAGACTGCTTCGCGGACGATGTCCTTGTGAAGAGCGTACTCCTCCTCCGTGAAGCAGCAGGCCTCGTTGTCCTTCGTGATCACGAAGACGTTGCAGTCCGTACGGCTGAACGAAGTCTTCACCGCCACGCCGTCGCGGTAACATACGCCGTAGGGGATGTAGGTCGTATTGAAGAAGTCGGCGTTCGTGCCGCCCAAGACCTTCTTCCCGTTCTTCTGCATCGCTTCGAGCTGCTTCATAATCGTCTGGCCGGTGCCCACCTGGTTCTTGTCGTCGGCGAGCGTCGTGCGCAGGGTGATTTTGTCGCTCAGGGCGATCTTGAACAGGAACAGCTGCATGGCCAGTCCGTCGTCGGCCAGAAATGCCATCTCCAGCACGTCCACGCCGTCGGCCAGGTTGTAGGTCCTGTCGCTCTTCACGTGAGCCACATACCCGTTCGATCCGTCGACGATGCTCTGTCCCCAGGCCGTCTGGGCGGTCGTGTCGAACTTGGCGTATTCGTCGAAAGCATTCGAATTGTCGCACGCAGCAAGCAGCCACACGCACAACAGCATTCCGATCATATATCTGTATGTTTTCATCGTTTTATCGTTTTATGCATATTGGACAATCCCGCTAATAACCCGGATTATTCGGTTTGAGGTTCGGATTGTAAAGCAACTCCCGGCTCGGAAGCGGCATCAGGCACTGGTAGTCCTTCGTGCCGAGCGTCTGCGTAGCCTTTCCGGTCCGCACGAGGTCGTACCAGCGGAAACCCTCGGCGAGGAACTCCAGACGGCGCTCCTGAAGCACCGCGTCGAGAAAATCGGCTTCGTTCCCCGGACTCACCCTGTCGAGGCCGCGCTTTTCCCGCAGTTCGTTGAGACGATCCAGACCTCCGTTCAACCCCTGCGCCTCGGCGCTGATCAGGTACATTTCGGCCAGACGCGAAATCACCACGGGGTCCGACCCGGTCTGCCCGCTGGGGTATTTGTTGACGAAGTTCAGGTTGTCGAGCGTGGTGATCGACACCTCCTTGCGCAGGTCGTTGTCGGCGTACATCGTCATCACGTCGCCCGCGGGACGGTAGTTGTAACTGCCCTTGTTGGGGTGGTTGTAGGAGTAGAACTGGTTGGAAATCTTGATCGACGAACCGTCCTCGGTCAGGCACGAGAAGGCGAAGATCACCTCCTTGTTGGCCTTCGAGCGGAAAATCTTGTCGAAGTCGTCGAGTGCGTAGTTCGGATTGGCGATCAGGCTCTCGGCCAACTCCTTGGCCTCTCCCTTCTTGCCCAGATAGAGTTTCACGCGCGCTTTCAGGGCCGTCACGGCGGCGGGCGACACGTAGTAGAAACTGTCGGCGCTCAACCCGTTCAGGAAGCCCGAAGCCGCGTCGAGATCCTCCTCGACCAGCTCCCAGGCCATCGAGGCCGGGTCGCGCGAAACCTTGGCCTGGGTGTTCTGCCGCAGGACGGGCACGTCGCCGAAGCGGGTCACCAGACAGAGGTAAATATACGCCCGGAAATAGCGGCACTCGCCCAGCACCCGGTTCCGCGTGGGGCTGTCGGCCAGCCCCTCGGCGATCGACATGACGTTGTTCACCTGCAAAAGCGCCTTGTAGTAGCCGTTCCACTGGCTGCTGACAAACGTATGCAGCGCATTGGAAAGCGAGTTGATCAGGTCGATCGGGCGGCCCGTGCTGGTCATCAGCTCACCGCCGAAGAGGTCGAACGCGATGTAGGAGTAGTAGGTAGGTCCCTCCTGAACCTTATTGTACATTCCGATGCGCAGCGCCTCGATGTCGTCGGAGCCGACCACCGTCGGGGAGACCGCCGAATGCGGCTCGATGTCGAGCATGCCGCTGCAAGCACCCATCAGGGGCAGCAGGGCAAACAAGATGATTTTATGCAACGATTTCATGATTGTCGGATTTAGAAAGTGATGTTTACGCCTAACTTGAAGATGCGCGGCTGGGGAACGCCGTCGTTATCCTCGCCGTAGAAGCGCGGATCGAGATTGACGCTCGTCTCGGGGTCCCAGCCGGGATAGCGCGAGCAGAGGAAGACGTTGTCGCCCTGGGCATAGACCCGGAGTCCCTTGAGGTGGATTTTCGAAACCAGCCGCTGCGGGAAGGTGTATCCCAGCGTCACCGAGCGCAGGCGGATGAACGAACCGTCGGTCAGGTACATCGTCGAGTTCTTGCCGTTCCAGCCGCTGTACGAGTAGATCGCGCGCGGGTATTTGTCCGACGTGCCGGGTCCCGTCCAGCGGTTGTCGGCATAGGCTTTCAGCAGCGAGCGGGTATGGCCGGGCTTGGAGCCGGGGATCATCCACGACGCATACACGTCGTTTCCGTAGCTGTACGTAAAGAAGAGGCTCAATTCCAGCCCTTTGTACTTGAAGGTGTTGTTCCAGCCGCCCGAGAATTTGGGGTTGGGGTTGCCCGTGACGATACGGTCGTCGTCCGTGATGTTCCCGTCGCCGTTGCGGTCCCAGTACTTGACGTCGCCGGCGCGCACGCCCTTGTCGTAGAGCGCCTGCGGCACCTCGCCGTCGTACTGGTAGATGCCGTCCGTGCGGAAGATGTACCACGAACCCACCGTCCGGCCGAGTTTCAGCGCGCGGTTGGCGCCGATCGACAGCAGGTCGTCTTCGAGCAGCGACGTCAGCTTGTTGACGTTGCGGGCGATATTGAACGACGAACTCCACAGCACCTTGCCCAGATTGAGGTGGGTGTTGATCGTGAACTCGACACCCTTGTTGCGCATCGACCCGATGTTGCTCAGGATCGAGGTCTCGCCCGTCGTGGCGTGCACGGGCTTCGAGTAGAGCAGGTTGTTCGTGTTCTTCAGGTAAACGTCGGCGATCATGTTGATCTTGCCGCCCAGGAAGCTCAAGTCGAATCCGGCGTTGTACTGGTCGGCGGTCTCCCACGTCAGACGGTCGTTGCCGCTCGACGAAATGGCGATGCCGCTCTGGCCGCCGTAGTTGACGCCGCCGCTGATCAGGGCCTGCCAGCCGTAGTTGCTGATTCCGTCCTGGTTACCCGTGCGGCCGTAGCTGGCGCGGATCTTCAGGTCGGTCTTCTCGGCGTTCCAGAACGACTCGTTCGAGACGTTCCAGCCGACCGACACCGAGGGGAACCAGCCCCAGCGGCAGTCGGGCGCGAAGCGCGACGAACCGTCGGTACGGATCGTGGCATTGACCACGTAACGGTCCTTGTAGGCGAGGCTCAAACGGGCGAAATAGGATTCGATGGCATATTCCGACAGTCCGGCGCTGGCATCGACGATGTTGGCGGCCACGCTCGCCACGTCGAACGCCGGCGAGGGATAGTTCTGCGCATCAATGTACGACGTGCGGCTCCTGGTCTTGAGGAACGAGTGACCCACCATGGCCCCGAGTTCGAAATCTTCGCCGATCTTGCGGTTATAGTTGGCGTAGAGGTCGATCGTGTTGGTCATCACGAACCGGTTCCGGTCCAGGATGCGGCCCTTGTCGGCGGCATAGGGGTGGTTCTGATTGTAATAGATGTAGTCGTAGGTGTAGGCCGAGTCGTTGTTGTACGACGCCCTGACCGTCAGGCCCTTGATGATCTGCGCCTCGGCCCAGAACGAACCGATGAAGCGGTAGTTGTCCGTATAGGAGGTCTCCTCGGAGAGAATCTGCACGACATTGTGCAGCAGCAGTTCGTCGGTTCCGCCCGTGTAATAGCCGCCGTTGGGTTTGTAGGGACGGTCGAAGGGACGCTGCTGCACGGCGCGTCCGATGATCGTCGATCCGAGATCGGCTCCCGGGATACGGTTGTTGTGCAGGTAGTTGCCGCTGATGTTGGCGCCCACCTTCAGCCATTTGAACATTTCGTGGTTGATATTCGACTTGAGGTTGACCTTCGAGATGTCGTTCGTCTTGATGACGCCCTCCTGGTAGTTGTAGCTGCCCGAAAGGTAGTATTTGGTCTTGGCGTTGCCGCCCGAAAACGACAGGTCGAGGTAGTGCGACTGCCCGAGCCGGGTGATCAGGTCGAGCCAGTCGGTGTCGGGCATGTCTCCGTAGGGATTGCGGATGGGCTTGACATATCCCGAGCTGTTGACCGTGAAGCCGTTCTGGCGGTTGTAGTTGTCGACGCCCTCGTTGAAGACCTCGACGTACTGCTTCGAACCGACGTATTCGCGGCGCCCGGTGTTGGGAAACTGCGTGATGCTGAAGCCGTAGTTGACCTTGACCTCCGATTTGCCCTCGCGGCCCTGCTTGGTGGTGATCAGCACGACGCCGTTGGTGGCGCGCGAGCCGTAGATCGCGGCCGAAGCGGCGTCCTTCAGCACCTCGATCGACTCGATGTCCGTGAGGTTGAGCGTCGCCAGCGAACTCATGTTCTCGCCGAACGAATAGAGCGACGCCGAGTTGTTCGACAGCGGAATGCCGTCGATCACGTAAAGCGGCTCGTTGCTGGCGCTGACAAGGTCAACACCGCGGATGCTCATCTTCTCGGCCGAGCCGAGGTTACCCGAACTGGTCGAGATCGACACGCCGGCGATGCGGCCCTGAAGGAGTTCCGAGGGCGACATCACGCTGCGCATGTTCTCCTCGGTGGGCTTGAACTGGCTGATGGCGTTGGTCACCAGGCTGCGGCGCTGCGTGCCGTAACCGACCACGACCACCTCGTCGAGGGCCATGTTGTCGTTTTCGAGCCGGACCTCATAGAACCGTGCCGGATCGTCCACCGCAACCTCCCTGGTCTTCAGGCCGAGGTAGGAGACGATCAGGCGGACATCCGTGCGCGCCCCGATCCGTACGGAGAACGAGCCGTCGAGGTCGGTGGTGGCGCCGATCGTCGTGCCGTCGACGATCACCGTGGCGCCGGTGATCGGATTCCCGGCGCTGTCTTTCACGACGCCCTTCACGACGGCATTGGCCGAAGCGCGGGCCGCGGCGTCCCGCTTCGCGGGGGCGGACATGATGGCGATCATCTTGCCCTCGACGCTGCTCACGACGTTCTGTCCGGCGAACATCTTCCCGACGACCGCGCCGATCTCCTCGTTTTTGACATCGAGGGTGATCTTCTTGTTCACATCGGCATCCTTCGTCTTGATGACGAACGAGTAGCCGTAATCCTTTTGCAGGCGTTCGATCGCCGCCTTGACGGTCGCATTGCGGACCGACAGGCTCACCTTCTGGGCCGAGGCCGCGGAGGCCTGGAACAGGAAGCACAGAAGTGCGGCAAGCGTGATCAAACTTTTGACGGAAGGTAAAAGTTTATTCATTACGTTAAGATTTGAAGTTTTGAGAAATAGGTCATTAAAGATTCCGTTCGTTCTGTGTACTACATGATATGGTTATTTTAGGGGTGGCGATATGTAATATACCTCGGCTTCCCTGCGCACCGAGAAAAGGCGGTCCTTGTTGAGCGCATCGAGGATTTCGTCGAGCGACTCCTCGTTGACGAACGAGGCGTAGTAGGTCTCGTCGCACAGCGATTTGTCCGTGACGACGATCTCGACGGCGAAGTGGCGGCGCAGGTCGGCGACGATGTCGCCCAGGGTCTGCTCCACGAAGAAGAAGTTGTCGTTGTCGATCCAGTTCGCATAGGAATCGGGATCGAAATTGAGGAAGTCGATGTGATTGTTGGTCTTGTTGAAACGGAGGATGTCTCCGGGCGCGAGGGTGAGTTTCCCGTTCATCTTCGACGCCTTGATGCCTACCGACACCTTGCCGCGCACCAGACTCACCTCCGACTTGGCGTCCTCCTGGTAGGATTTGAGGTTGAACTGCGTGCCGAGCACCTTCACCTCCAGCCGGTCGGCGGAGACGATGAACGGGCGGTCCTCGTCGCGGCGGACGTCGGCGAACATCTCGCCCGACAGGTAGACCTGCCTCATCGAGCGGTTGAACTGCTTGGGATAGATGAGTTTCGTGCCGGCGTTGAGCCACACGTGCGTGCTGTCGGGCAGCACGATCTCGCGGCGCTCGCCCATGCCGGCATAGACCTCCACCCACTCGCGCGGGGTGTTGGCCTGATGCCTGTAATGGAGCGCCAGAACGACGGCGGCAACGGCGGCGGCGTATTCGATTATACGGAGGGACCACCGCCACCGCCGGAGGTTACCGCTGCGGGGGGGGGAATTCGGGGCGGGGCATGCCGCGAGGATCGAGTCCAGCTTACGCCGCACGCGCTCCTTGCCCTCGGGATCGTACTCGGTCTCGGTAGCGTCCAGCAGGTCGCTGAACAGCTGGTCCAGCCCCGGGTCCTTCAGCCGCTCCCGCAGCCACATGCGCACCTGCTGCGCCTCGGCTTCCGTGCAGTTGTCCCGCATGTAGGCAAGCAGCTGTTCACGCGACATATTTTTCTTGGTATCCATAGGTTTCGTCTTGTTTTCAGAAGAACAGCACAAAAAAGAGCGTCACGACGGAGATCGTCTTGCGGATCTGCTTGATCGCCAGGTCGACGTGCTTTTCGACCGTGCGGATCGAGAGGTTCAGCGCCCGGGCGATCTCGGCATTGGTCATGTTGCGGTCGTAGCGCATGGCGAATATCTCGCGCCGCTTGTCGGGCATCGAACGCATCACCGAGTCGATGAACCCGACCCGTTCGCGCACGTCCACGTAGTCGTAAATGTCCGTATCGCCGTCGGCGACGTTGAGCATCGCATCGTTGATGTCGCTGCGCAGCATGTTGTACCGCAGCCGCATGTAGTCGAAAAGTTCGTTGCGCGTGGCGACCAGCAGGTAGTTGCGCACCGACAGTTCGGGATTGACCTGCTCCTTGCGCATCCACATTTTGACGAAGACGTTCTGGATGATGTCCTCCGCCACGGAAGAGTCCTTGACGATATGCCTGGCGAAGGTGTGCAGCAGGTCGTAGTAGCGGTCGAAAAGCACTCCGAAGGCTGCCTTGTCGCCGCCGCGCATCATCACGACAAGTTCCGAATCCCGTAAACGATTCTGCATGTCCGTCAGTATTTGCTCATGTCCGTAACCGCATAGGGCGTCCGGCAGGCCTCCAGCGCCGCCCGGATCGCCACCGGGGCGTTGGCGTCGGTAACCGGCGTCGAATAACCCGTCGTCGAGGTGCTGGAGGTCGAATAGCGGTAGCCGTTTCCCTCGACGCTGACGCCCGTGCAGGGCGTGACGAGCGTCCGGAACACCGTCGCGGCGGCCGCGTAACGGCTGATTCCGTAGTCCATGTGGTAGGAGTCGCGCGTAAGGTCCATCCCGTTGTCCCTGTTCAGCGACGAGGTCCGCAGGTTCTGGAGCGACGTTCCCGAGGGGATCACGATGTCGATGCAGGTCTGGGCGGTGATCTTCCGCACCTGGGCCACGATCGCCTCGAACATCGCCTGCTGGTTGGCGAAATACTTCGGATAATGGGAGTGGTAGGCTCCGTAGGCCTGGGCCATGATGTAGCCGATCGTGGGCCGGTCGAGGGGCTGCGCCTGCTGGATGTAGTCGCAAAGTCCGGAAATCGCGCCCCGCTCGGTCCCGTCCCACTCCCACGCATAGTACGAACCGGTGTGCTCCTGCAACGTCACGATGTCCCACGTATCCGACTCGACGATGCTCTTGAGCGAACGGTTCAGCGTCCCTTCGTTCTCCCACTTCGTCGCTCCCGGCTCGCAGTAATAATAGGTGCAGATGTCCGGCGCGGCATAGTTCTCGAAAAATTCGGGCAGCTTATAGCCGCCGTGATAGGCCCGCACCATCCGGACATGGGTGATTCCGGCGCTTTTCAACATGCCCGGCAGATGCTCCGTGGCATCGACCGTAAAACTGTTGCCGATAAAGAGTATCTTGAGGGATTTGCCTCCCGCCGGCAGCGGCGG
>OBXF01001245.1_pt1 | contig 13247 bp, 13 predicted proteins | sample 1495371 | NCBI WGS metagenome assembly OBXF01 (sample SAMEA2580143, study PRJEB22360) | human gut metagenome | biome: human gut; feature: human-associated habitat; material: faeces | place: Denmark | collected 2008/2010 | reverse complement strand
AAGGTATTCAATTATTAGGAATACAACATAGAAAATATTTATGGTAAAAACTATAATGCGTCAGCCCTGTAGGCGTTTTTATCAAAGGAAAACGGTGCTGAAGCATAAGGATGCTTGCCTTGACGATGATGAACGCCAAGGGAGAGCAACCTCGCAACCATATTGAAGTTCCGCAAGTTGATTTGGTTCTGTTGTCATATCCGTGTTTCTTGATTCGTAATCCTTATCGTTTATTCTACAATCGGTCAAGCTAAACCGAGGAAAACCACGGCTCTTTCATTTAAGGGAGTCAGAAGGAGTTATCGGGAGTTAAAGGGAGTTGGAAGCCGGTAGTATCGTTATATATCAACAAGAGTATCGGCCTTTAACTCCCGATAACTCCTTCTAGCTCCCGACAACTCCTCTAAATGAAAGAGCCGTGGAGGAAAACTTGAAAAATCAGCAGCAATGCGCCTCTCTACAAGAACTTTTGCTATCTTTGTGTCGTTGATGCCAAAAGTGGCTGATTGAATAGAAAAAACAACAGGAGGACAGCAGATGGACCCATTGAAATACATAGTACCCGGCAGAAAGAGACTTCCCTACGGCATGATGAACTTCGCGGATATCCGCCAAGACAATTATTATTATGTGGACAAGACCCGCTTCATCCCCATGATAGAGGAGGCGGACCGCTTCTTCTTCTTCATCCGTCCGCGCCGCTTCGGCAAGAGCCTCACGCTGAACTTGCTGAGACAATACTACGACGTGCGCACCCGTGACAAGTTCGAAGCCCTTTTCGGTGACCTGTACATCGGGCAGCATCCCACGCCGAGCCGCAACAGCTATCTGGTGCTCCATCTCAACTTCTCCGGCATCGGCGGCGGGGTGCAAGACTATCGCCGGCGGCGGAAGCGCGCAGCTGAACGACTACCGCAGAGGGCTGGATGCGCATTGCGGCATTACTTTCGAGAACTTCTGCAAGATATACGCCGACCTCCTTCCGCAAGACACTCTGGAAGGACTGCGCAAGGCGAACGGAGCCGTGGAGCAGCTGGACTTCCTCTGTCAGGCTTGTGAACGTGCCGGACAGGATATGTATCTCTTCATCGACGAGTACGACCACTTCACCAACACCATCCTTTCCAGTCCCGAAAGCCTGCGCCGATATACGGACGAGACGCATGGCGAAGGTTATCTGCGCGCTTTCTTCAACAAGGTGAAAGCAGGAACGGATTCATGCATCAAACGTTGTTTCATCACCGGCGTAAGCCCCGTGACGATGGACGACCTCAGCAGCGGATTCAACATCGGCACCAACTATTCCCTCGCGCCGAAGTTCAACCAGATGATGGGATTCACCGAGGAGGAGGTGCGCGAAATGTTGGCCTATTATTCAGCAAACAGCCCCTTCCACCACAGCGTGGACGAGTTGATGGAGATGATGAAACCGTGGTACGACAACTACTGCTTCGCGCAGGAATGTTACGGTGAAACCACCATGTACAATTCCAATATGGTGCTTTACTTCGTCAAGAACTACATTGACGATGGCAAAGCGCCACGCAACATGATAGAGAGCAATATCCGCATCGACTACGAAAAGCTGCGCATGCTCATCCGCAAGGACAAGGAATTTGCCCATGATGCTTCCGTCATCCAAACCCTCGTAAGCCAGGGCTTCATCACGGGCGAACTGAAAGACAGCTTCCCTGCCGTCAGCATCACCAATCCCGACAACTTCGTCAGTCTGCTCTACTACTTCGGAATGCTCACCATCAGCGGCACGTATAAAGGAAAGACAAGGCTCACCATCCCCAACATGGTGGTGCAGGAACAGCTCTATACCTATCTGCTGAATACTTACGACGAGGCCGACCTGAGCTTCAGCTCTTACGAGAAGAGCGAACTTTCCTCGGCTCTGGCTTACGACGGCGACTGGCAATCCTACTTCGGCTACATTGCCGACTGCCTGCACCGCTATGCCTCGCAGCGCGACAAGCAGAAGGGCGAGTCCTTCGTCCACGGCTTTACCCTTGCCATGACTGCGCAGAACCGTTTCTACCGTCCCGTCTCCGAGCAGGACACGCAGGAAGGTTATGTCGATATTTTCCTCTGCCCGATGCTGGAAATCTACTCCGACATGAAGCACAGCTACATCGTAGAACTGAAATATGCCAAGTATAAGGATTCCGAAACCCGTGTGGAGGAACTTCGCCGGGAAGCCATCGCCCAGGCCGACCGCTATGCCGAGACGGAAACGGTGAAGCGTGGCATCGGCACCACCCGGTTGCATAAGATTGTGGTGGTGTATAAAGGTATGGAAATGCGGGTTTGCGAGGAAATCGGTTGATTGGCTACAAAAGTTTGTCATTCGGCTTTCATAAAACATGGTGGTACGGGAACATTGGCTTGCCATGCAAACGTTTCCGTAAGCTTGCTGTTACTTTTCTCTTGCGTTAATCGGTTTGCCCTTTCTTTTCCGGCTATATTTGTGAAGTGATAACTTTGAACACTTCATATTATGAAAATTATCAATCAACGTAAGATTTCTGTTTTATGGCATTTAATATGCTTCAGTTTAGTGCTGGCATTCGCGGCATGCAGTGACGACAAAGAGGAGTTCCAGGAGTATCTGACTCCTGCTTCCGGTAGTGAATCAATCTTTGAGCAAGGTTTTAGCTTTGGTGAAGCTGCTTCTTCGCAGAGCGTCAGTTTTGAGGCCGGGCAGCAGTGGACAGCCGAGCTGAGTGGCGAGGATACCGGCTGGTGCAACATCAGTCCGGCAAAAGGTACGTCCGGGAAAGCCACGATTATGGTTTCCGTCGGCAAGAATGAGACAGGAAAAGCGCGGACGGCACGATTGAATATTGTGTCCGGTTCGAAGAAGAAAGGAATATCTGTCACTCAGGCTGCCAATGCGATTGTAGTTCCGGATGGTTTGAGTTTTGCACCGGCAGCACCGGATGCCGACCAGCCCCTTGTAATTACTTTTAAGGCGGATGCAAAGTCTGCTCTTTATGGGCATAAAGGAGATGTGTATGTGCATATCGGGGTGGTCAGTGAAGGAACTTGGCTGTTCGTTCCGGCAGAGTGGACGGAAAACAAGGATAAATGCAAGATGACTTTAACCGAAGCCAACGTATGGAGTATTACGTTGAGTCCGAATATCCGGGAATGGTTTGGAAGCGGAAAGACACCGGTGAGCCGGCTTGGAATAGTGATTCGCAGTGCGGACGGCAGCAAGAAAGGGATAGAATCGGATTCCTTTGTTGAGGTGACCGACACAAAATATGAAGGTTTTGTTCCTGGTGAAATTAAAACTGCAGCAGTGCCGGCCGGTATGGTCGAGGGTATCAATGTAGTGGATAATTCTACGGTGACACTGGTACTTTATGACAAAGATGCGAATGGGAATCATAAGGACTTTGCCCATGTAGTGGGCGACTTCAATAACTGGACATTGGGCAATGACGAAAAATCGCAGATGTATCGTGATGATGCTTCCGGATGTTGGTGGATTACGTTGGCGGGGCTGGATGCTGGCAAAGAGTATGCTTTCCAATATTATGTAGGTACGAAGGCGGGTGAAGTGGTTCGCCTGGCTGATGCCTATACGGAAAAGATTCTTGATCCTGATAATGATAAATATATTCCGGCTTCTACCTATAACGAAAGTATGGCTTATCCTGAGGGAGGAGTAGGAATCGTTTCGACCTTCAAGATACAGAAAGACAGTTATAACTGGAAGGTCAATGACTTTAAAATAGCAAATCCTGAGCAATTGGTGATATACGAATTGCATCTACGTGACTTTACCGCCTCCAGCGACATCAATGGTGCAATGGGCAAGCTTTCTTATCTGAAGGCTATGGGAGTCAATGCCATCGAACTGATGCCGGTGCAGGAGTTTGACGGAAACGACAGTTGGGGGTATAATCCTTGCTTCTTTTTTGCGATGGATAAGGCTTATGGCACAAAGGCCATGTATAAGCAGTTTATTGACGCTTGCCATGAGGCGGGTATGGCAGTTATTCTGGATGTGGTCTATAATCACGCTACAGGAAACAATCCGCTGGCTAAACTTTATTGGGATGGTGATAAGACTGCAAAGAATAATCCATATTTCAATGTGGAAGCACCTCATCCTTATAGTGTGTTCCATGACTTCAATCATGAAAGCCCGTTAGTGCGTAAGTTTGTGAAGCGCAATCTGCAATTCTTGTTGAAGGAATATAAGGTGGATGGGTTCCGCTTTGACCTGACGAAAGGATTCACACAGACTTCTTGTACTGAAAGCACGGCATCCAATTACGATGCAAGTCGCATTGCTATCCTAAAGGATTATAATGCTGCCATCAAGGAAGTGAAAGAGGGCTCTTATGTTATCCTGGAGCATTTCTGTGATTCAAAGGAAGAAAATGAACTGGCTGCAGATGGCATGCACTTATGGCGCAACCTGAATAATGCCTATTGTCAGTCGGCTATGGGATATGCTGAAAATAGTTCTTTTAGCAGCCTTTATGAGAAAACACCTGCATGGGTAGGTTTTATGGAAAGTCATGATGAAGAACGCGCAGCTTACAAACAGTCGCAATGGGGTGAAGGTATACTGAAAACCGACCTTGATGCTCGCATGAATCAGTTGGCGCTGAACACTACATTCTTCCTTACTGTTCCAGGTCCTAAGATGGTTTGGCAATTTGGAGAGATGGGATATGACATTTCCATTGAGGAGAATGGACGTACGGGCAGGAAACCGTTGCATTGGGAGTATCTGGAGAATACTAACCGCAAGGAGCTGCACGATGTTTATGCGGATTTAATGAAATTGCGTAACGCCCATCCGGAATTGTTCGATTCAAGTGCCATCTTGACATGGAAGGTCGGAGTTTCTGATTGGGACAACGGTCGTTCATTGTTGGTAGAAAGTGTAACGGGCAAGCAGCTGGTTGTTATGGGCAACTTTACGCATAATGCGGTTGATGTAGCTTTCCCGGCAACAGCTGGTAACTGGACCAATTATTTTACCGGAAAGAGTGAAACAATAAATACACAGGTCAATGTACCGGCTCATGGATATGTAGTCTACACTAATTTCTAATTTCGGTAAAAATCATTCATACATCTTTATCAGCACCCGATTCAGCCAGTTCCAACGGAAACGGAACCAGCGTCGGGTGCTGCTTTGTTTTCCCCCGAAGCGGAGAACGAACTCACGGTAGCCATGCCTGCGGAAGGGAAGTCCCACGTCCATGAACTCTAAGTGGCGGTATCCGCGTTGTTTGGCATCATCCAGTGCTTTCCATACGGCAAGAATCCCCGGATATTGCAGGGCATAAGTCTTGCGCATGCCACCAGAGAACCATAGATAGGCGCTGTCATCTGAATAAATGCATGCGCTGCCACCGATAATCTTCTCCTTATAAATGACGATGAAGATTTTGCTTTGCTGCCCTTTTGTCAACTGGTTTTCGAGATGCTGAAAGAACTTGATGCTGGGGAAGTGGCGCCGTATCTTGGAAGAATATACGTGGCGCAACATCTGGGCAAAACAGAGAATCTCCTCTTTGGTACGTGCTTCCCGTACTTGGGCGCCGTTTTTGAGCCCTTTCTTTATTTGCCGGATACGTGACGGGCTGAAACGCTCTTCCACCTTTTCGACGCTGTGCAGCGAGTTGCGTACCCGCAGCCAATTGATGGCGATGTATTGGTTGTCTCGGAAAGATTTGTATCCGAACATGGCATTTTCCAGGTTGCGGAACTCGATGAGAAAAGAATCGCGCAATGCTTCATTGGTAAGCCTTTGCAGCATGTCACTGAAGATAATCTCTTTGTCTGCCTCGTTATTGAAATATTCTCCCGTACCGTACACCTCACATCTTTTGATGATGCCGGGTGGAAACATGCGGACACTTTTACGTATGGCGGCAAGCAGTTTCGCAACGGGCTTGTCATCTTCGGATGCCACAATGAGTATGGGGGTATACCCCGGAGTTTCCTCGTAGATTCGGAACAACTCTGTGGAATGGAAGGTGTTGGTGCCTGGCAGAACAGGAACCTTGCTCCCACGGTAATATGTAGTGAGTTTCAAAGGCATGGTCTGCAAATTTAAAAAATAATCTCGTATCTTTGCAAAAATTATTGTTAATGTGTCGATGTGCACATTAGCATATTAGCACATAAAATCATTATGGAAAGTTTCAGTGAATTGATAAAAGCACGCCGCAGCATGCGGAAGTTTACAGAAGAAGAATTGACACAAGAACAAGTCGTTACTTTGATGAAAGCAGCCCTGATGGCACCCACGTCGAAACGCAGCAATGCATGGCAGTTCATAGTGGTGGACGAGAAGGATAAATTGAAGGAATTGTCCTATTGCAAGGAGCAGGCATCGCAGTTTATTGCCGATGCGGCACTGGCAGTAGTGGTTGTTGCCGACCCGCTGGCAAGCGACGTGTGGATAGAAGATGCTTCCATTGCTTCCATCTACCTGCAACTTCAGGCCGAAGATATGGGGCTGGGAAGCTGCTGGGTGCAGGTGCGCGAACGTTTTACGGCTTCCGGTATGCCTTCCGGCGAGTATGTGCACGAGGTGTTGGATATTCCTTTACAGCTGCAGGTGCTTAGTGTTATTGCTATCGGCCATAAGGGGATGGAGCGCAAGCCTTTCAACGAAGACAATCTGCAGTGGGAAAAGATACATATCAATAAGTACGGAGGAAAGTAACAGTGAGTGCAGCAAAAGCAAACAATAACCGTGATACATATAAGGCCACTGCCATCACACTGATTGTATTCGGCATTCTTTACTTGGTGGACAAATTGGTGCATTTTTCTGCAATCGGCTTGCCGTGGGTGATGAATAAGGATAATTTTCTATTGTATACCGCAGTGATTTTTCTGCTGTTCAAGCATGACAAGTCAGTGGGATTGGTATTGATAGGTTTGTGGCTGATATTGAACTTCGGGTTGATAACTGCCTTACTCGGTACGATGTCCGCTTATCTGCTGCCGTTGGCGTTGCTGGTATTAGGGGCTATTCTGTATTGGTTGGCAACAAGATAAGTGTATGGCAGGAAGAAGTATAGAAGATATGTCCATTGCCTTTATCGGTGCCGGAAATCTGGCTACTAATCTGGCAAAGGCTCTTTATCGGAAAGGGTTTCGTATTGTGCAGGTCTACAGCCGTACAAAAGAATCGGCGCAGGAATTGGCACAGACGGTGGAAGCTGCATATACCACGGAGCTGCAGGCGGTTACGAAGGAGGCGCAGCTTTATATCGTTTCGCTGAAGGACGCGGCTTTTGTAGAATTATTACCCCAGATTGTTTCTGGAAAGGAGAATGCTTTATGGGTGCATACAGCCGGCAGTATTCCTATGAATATTTGGCAGGGGCATGTTGCGCGTTATGGAGTGCTTTATCCGATGCAGACTTTCAGTAAGCAGCGTGAAGTGGATTTTGGACAGATACCGTGTTTTGTGGAAAGCAACTCGGAAGAGGATGTGCAGCTTCTGAAGGACATTGCTTCCGCCCTATCGGAAAAAGTGTATGAAGCAAGTTCTGAGCAGCGCAAAAGTTTGCATCTGGCGGCTGTGTTTACGTGCAATTTTACCAATCACATGTATGTGTTGGCTGCTGAACTGCTGAAAAAGTACGGGTTGCCGTTCGAGGCAATGCTCCCCTTGATAGACGAGACGGCCCGCAAGGTGCATGAGCTGGAACCGCTTGCCGCACAGACAGGACCGGCTGTGCGCTATGATGAGAATGTCATTGACGAGCATCTGCGGATGCTTGCCGATGAGCCGCAAATGCTGGAACTATATCGGGAGATTAGCGAGAATATACATCGGTTGGCAATAAGATAACCGGATGCCGATGCTTGCCTCTTTTGAACTAATGTTTTGCTGTATATAGGTATATTATAATGAACAAGAAAAAAGTGCAATGAGTACCATAAACTATGATTTGAAAAAGATAAAAGCCCTTGTTTTTGATGTGGACGGTGTGCTGAGTGCCAATGTTATCCCTATGAGTTCGGAGGGTGAACCTCTGCGTACGGTCAACATAAAGGATGGTTATTCCCTGCATTTGGCTGCTAAGCAAGGTGTTGCCGGGTATAATTACGGGTGGACGTACAGAAGCGGTCCGCAAGCGTTTTACTTCTTTAGGTTTTGAGGATGGAAATATCTATATGGGTTCTTCTGTTAAAATCCATGATTACCATGACTTCCGTGACCGTCATGGCTTGAAGGACGAGGAAATATTGTATGTAGGTGATGATATTCCCGACTTGGAGGTGATGCGTGAGTGTGGTTTGCCGTGTTGTCCTAAGGATGCTGTGCCTGAGGTAAAGGCTGTGGCTCGCTATATTTCGTATGCAGAAGGCGGTTATGGCTGTGGTCGCGACATTGTGGAACAGGTATTGAAAGTGCAAGGGCTTTGGATGGCAGATGAAAAAGCTTTCGGTTGGTAGTTGTTTCAATCGTTAAATTGTAAATCGTCAAATCGTAAATGACATGATGTTAGATAATCTGAAAAAATATAAGGTGATTCTCGCCTCCAATTCTCCGCGAAGGAAAGAATTGCTGGCTGGTTTGGGAGTGGAATATGAAGTAAGAACTTTGCCCGATGTGGATGAATCTTATCCCGAGACATTGCGGGGAGCGGATATTCCTCTCTACATATCCAGGGAAAAGGCGGATGCCTACCGTGATATGATGCATCCGGACGAATTGATGATTACGGCAGATACCATTGTCTGGCTGGATGGACAAGTTCTCGGAAAGCCCAAGAATAGGGAAGAAGCCATGCAGATGTTGCGCGACATGTCCGGACGTACCCATGAAGTGTTTACCGGTGTGTGCATCACTACTACTGAGTGGCAACGCAGTTTTGCAGCGGCAACAGAAGTGCGTTTTGCTAAACTGAGCGAAGAGGAAATTGCCTATTATGTGGACAAATACCAGCCCATGGATAAAGCCGGAGCTTATGGTGTACAAGAGTGGATTGGATTCATTGGGGTGGAAAACATATCCGGGAGTTACTATAATATAATGGGGCTCCCCGTACAGAGACTGTACAGGGAGTTGTTGGAGATCTAAACCAGATCCATCATTAGAGGGATATCTTTTTCACTGATTCCTTGTCTGACAAGTGTTTCTTTGTCTTTACCGAACATTTCTTTAAAAATCTCCTGCCCGCCATATTCCAAAGCTGCTTTACTGTAAAGTTCTGCAGCTTTTTCTATTTTGCCCGTTCTCCAAGCAACATGTCCGGCATTGAGATAGTCTGCCGCGAGTGGTTTGGAGGCGAGTATCTTTTCGTAATACTTCATTGCTTGCTCATACTTGCCGTTGACAAACGAACACCAGCCTATAGCACGCCATGCTTTGATACAATTGCTTTCGATGAAATCAAGCTTGAAGAAATATTGCAGAGCCTCTTCATATCTTTCCAGTTCGGCAAGGCAGCTTCCGGCGTAGAAAAGGACATTATGGCTTTCCGGCTGGATTGCCTCCACTTTCTTATAGTATTCCAGTGCAGAGGCAAAGTCCCTTATCTGCCGGTAGCACGTAGCGAGATGGCGGATTGTCCAGACATGGTCGGGCTTTAGTACATCGGCTTTCAGGTAGGCGTCTATCGCTTCCTTATACCTCTTTTCCTTTTGCAGGCAATAGCCAGCCTTTTGGAAAATGTCTGCATTTGCATGGTTCAAGGCTATCAATTCCTTATAAAGCTCCAATGCTTCTGCCGGGTGTTCTTTGCGGAAGTGGAAGTCGGCGATGGTAATCAGCAGCTCGGGTTTGCACAGAATCTCTTTGAGTGCCGGGATACGGTGCAGGGCAATCTCCTCCTTGAAGATGTCACGGAACTCGTGTCTGCGTTGGCTTAACTTGAAGAAACGGTATAAGTCGTGGACATACTGGTTGCTGATGACATCCGGTCGTTCGGCATACTGCCGCAAAGCGGAGGATTTGCTTTCGTCCATGAGTGCATCCAGATCCTGAGAAGTCATCTGGCTGAGCATCATCGTACGCTGTGACTGTGGTATATGTGCCATTGTAAAGCAAAGGGAATACTTGTCACTATTGCAGAAGAAACCGGATTGGAGGATAAGGGAGAGGATGGCATTATCTCCGGTAGGCTTGAATCCGAATTCCTTGATGATGCTGGAGTGATGCATGTCGAACGGATAGAACCAGTTGTACGGTTCCTTAAAGAACGGATAAGTCTTGAGTTGTGCAAACGTACTCATATAGACGTCAGCACCTTCCAGCTGTAATTCGTTCATCTCTCGTATCTTGTCTCCCAGTCCGGAACTTTCAAAAGCTTTTTCCCAATCCGGATTAAGATCGTTTTCCTCAGGGTTCTCTTCAAAACCGAATTTCATGTTGCGCATGATGTTCACATTCCTCATCATCTCCGGAATGATTTCTTCACGCATCTTCTTGTCTATCTTTTCCGTTTCCTGGCTACGGAGCAGCTCGATATAAATACGGTTCAGTTGCTTGCCGAAACTGCTGTCTTCATTGAGCAGGGAAAGGCGGGCTGTTAATTCGGGATAAAGCGACAGACGGGTGGGATGAAAAAGAAGTGCGAAAGCGATACCTACCAAAGCCCGTTGGTTTACTTGCGTATTTGCATGCGTTACGGCGTTCAGCAACCATGAGAATTTACGGGTATCAAAGCACTCCATCAGACTGAGCATGACGGCACTGGTGAACAGGCACAAATCATTGACGGGAAGCATTTCTGATTCCAGTAATCCTTTAGCTTGCTGTTCGTCTTCTGTAGACCAGTCGCTGTTGCTCCATGTGGAAAGAAAAAGGACCTGGGCGGTTTGTTCGTGCCGTTGAAGTAGGGCGTCCAGACCTTGGTTGTCCGGCATCAGCTGACAAACGGCCAAGTCATCAGGGAAAGATTCCAATACCTTCTGCAGTGCGGCAATATTGTATTCTTTGGGGAGGCGTTCCCGGTTATTGCGCAGGGAATGGTAATAGTGCGTGGAAACTCCGTCAAGGAGAGACAGACGTGCCTGGTCAGCGACTTCCCAAGTTTCGGTCAGAATCTGGCGATATAGTTTCTGTCGTTCAGGATCGTCGATTCCCTGGCGCATGTATTGCAGCATGTACTGATAGGATGTCTGAGCTTGTTCCAAGCGGTTGCGGAGTGTCCAGTCACCGCTGTTCCAAAGAAAGGCTTCCAGTTGGGATTGTGCTTCCTTCAGCCGTTGCTGCTTGAGTAGAGTAACGATATGCTGATATTGTTCTTGTATGGCTTGTTCGTTCATAAATCAGTCTCTTTTTGGGTATGTATCTTATAAAACTACAAAAAGGATGCCAAAAAGTTCATAAATTTCCATTTCCCCAGCTCAGAAACGAACTTGCAACTGTGCTTGAAGCAGGTTTGAGTTTTCTCCTTTATGGCGGTTACAGTATGTATACTGGGCTTGCAGACGGCATTTGGGATAGAACCAATACTGTACACCTGCTACATAATTGGTCTGTTTATCGGAAATAGTTTTATTTTTGTTGAAATAGTCATAAGAGGCTATTACGTCAAATTTGGGAAGCACATGGGCAGATACGGTTGCATAGTAACCGTCACTTTTAACGTGTCCGTCTTTTCCGGCCAAGTATTCTGTACGTACATCTACGGATTTTGTTTTGATGGTGGCACCTGCCGACCAGCGGTTTCGGGTGTAATTCTCTCCTATGGCTATGTCTGGATTAATGGAAGAAACGGCTACGGCGCATCCTTTCCCTTAAACAAAGGAACCGCCGACGGACAACCATTTCAATGGATGTACCATAAGGCTGCCTACAATATCTTTCTGATTGTTTTTATCTTTTAGGTTGATGCCTTGTCCGTTCATGATGGCAAGGTTATAAGTCATCAAAGAGTCGAACAAGTCTCCATAAATTAACAATCCCATATCACGACCGCTTGCAGAGCCATACAACGGATCACTGCCATTGATACCGGCCAGGAAATTGACGGCTTGAGAATAACAGGTTATTAATTCGACAAAGCAGGGAGACATCGGGTTCTCAATGGTATACATGGTTTTGAACTGTCCGATACGTGCTGTGAGTTGAGGGAGAAAGCGGTATTCCGTGTAGGCTTCCAGAATTTTTCCGGTATTGGCAAAGCTGTACATGAAGTAAGCCGACCATTTATCGGTGATTTTACCGCGCGCCATAAAGATAACTCTCTTTATATCGAAAGTATTGCTGGTACCTTCGCCCGCATCATCGTATGTATATCCCACTTGGGCATAGCCGGAGAGTGAAATGCGGTCTTTTAAAGTGTTGACTACATCATTCAGACAAGCATCTTGTGCTTTCAGGATGCATGTGGCTGATAAAAGGATGCAGGATAGTAGAATTCGTCTCATTATAGGGATGGATAGTAGTAAAAAAGGCAACCCTTTTTTCAAAGAGCTGCCTTTGGGTGTTATTTTGCTTGTTTTTATTCGTTGATAGCAGCGATACCCGGAAGGATTTTTCCTTCGATTGCTTCAAGCAATGCACCGCCACCGGTAGATACGTAAGACACGCCGCTTGCCAAGCCGAACTTGTTGACACAAGCTACAGAGTCACCGCCACCTACGAGTGAGAAAGCACCGTTCTTGGTAGCTTCTACGATAGCTTCGCCTACAGCGCGTGAACCGTGAGTGAAGTTTTCGAATTCGAATACACCTGTCGGACCGTTCCAAAGGATAGTCTTGGAGTTCTTGATGACATCTGCAAAGATCTTTTCAGTCTCAGGACCGATATCAAGACCTTCCCAGCCATCAGGAATTTCGTCAACCGGGCAGAACTTGGTGTTGGCATCGTTGGAGAAAGAATCGGCAATCTTGGCATCAACAGCCAAAACAAGGTTTACGCCTTTTTCTTTTGCTTTCTTCACCAGGTCAAGAGCCAAATCCAGTTTGTCATCTTCGCAGATAGAAATACCGATTTTGCCGCCCATGGCTTTGGTGAAAGTATAAGTCATACCGCCGGCAATAATCAGGTTGTCTACCTTGTTCAGCAGGTTTTCAATGATTTCAATCTTGGAAGAAACTTTGGAACCACCCATGATGGCAGTAAACGGACGTTGGATATCGTTCAAAACTTTATCAACAGCCTTTACTTCTTTTTCCATCAGGTAACCGAACATTTTGTTGTCCTTGTCGAAATATTTAGCGATCAATGCAGTAGAAGCGTGTGCACGGTGAGCAGTACCGAAAGCGTCGTTTACATAGCAATCTGCATAAGA
>OBXF01001217.1_pt1 | contig 13718 bp, 12 predicted proteins | sample 1495371 | NCBI WGS metagenome assembly OBXF01 (sample SAMEA2580143, study PRJEB22360) | human gut metagenome | biome: human gut; feature: human-associated habitat; material: faeces | place: Denmark | collected 2008/2010 | reverse complement strand
GCGACATGATGACCCACGTCATCCGCCGCGTGGCGCGGCTCGGCATCGCCGACCGTTTCCACTTCACGGGGTTCCTCCGCGGGGAGGACGTGCACAAGATGTTCCAGCTGTCGGACGTCTACGTGATGCCCTCCGTCTCGGAGCCTTTCGGCATCTCGCCGCTGGAGGCGATGCGCTCGAACGTCCCGGTGATCATCTCCAAGCAGAGCGGCGTGGCCGAAGTGCTGGACTACGCCGTGAAGGTGGACTACTGGGACGTGGACGCCCTGGCCGACGCCATCTACGGACTGATCAAATACCCCGCCCTGTCGGGCATGTTCGCCTCGAAGGGTCTCGAAGAGGTGACCAACCTCAAGTGGAACGACGCCGCGGCGAAGATCAAATCGGTGTACGAAGCCGTGATCGAAGAGAATAAGAAACAATTAAAATAGCAACCCGCATGAAAACCGTCTGTCTTTATTTTCAGGTGCATCAGCCCTGGCGTCTGAAGAAATACCGCTTCTTCAACATGGGCAAGGACCACAACTACCTGGACGACCTTATGAACCGTTCGATCATGCAGAAGGTCGCCCGCCAGTGCTACCTGCCGATGAACGCCCTGCTGCTCAAGCTCATCAGGGAGAACAAGGGCAAGTTCCGCTGTTCGTTCTCGATCACGGGCATCGCCATCGAACAGTTCCGCGCCTTCGCCCCCGAAGTGCTCGACTCGTTCAAGGAGCTTGCCGCGACGGGCTGCGTGGAGTTCCTCGCCGAGACCTACTCCCACTCGCTGGCCTCGCTGGCTTCGAAGGAGGATTTCACGGAGCAGGTCAAACTGCACACGAACCTTATCAAAAAGGAGTTCGGGGTGAAACCCACCGCTTTCCGCAACACGGAGCTGATCTATTCGGACGAGATCGGCGCGATGGTCGCCGGCATGGGCTTCCGCACGATGCTGGCCGAAGGAGCCAAGCACGTGCTGGGGTGGAAATCGCCCAACTACGTCTACGCCAACGCCATCGACCAGAAACTGCGCCTGCTGCTGCGCAACTACAAGCTCTCGGACGACATCGCTTTCCGCTTCTCGAACAAGAGCTGGGACCAGTGGCCCCTGACAGCCGACAAGTACGTGCAGTGGCTCGCCTCGGACGAGACGCCGGGCGAGGTCATCAACCTGTTCATGGATTACGAGACCTTCGGCGAGCATCAGAACGCCGACACGGGCATCTTCGAATTCATGCGCGCGCTGCCCAAGGCGATCCTCGCCAGGAAGAACGGCCTGGAGTTCGCCACGGTGACCGAGGCCGCGAAGAAGCACCAGCCCGTCGCCGTGCTCCACTGTCCGCACGTGATGTCGTGGGCCGACGAGGAGCGCGACGTGACGGCCTGGCTGGGCAACGAATTGCAGAACGAGGCTTTCTCGAAGCTCTATGCCCAGAAGGAGAAGGTCGCGGCGCTGAAAAATCCCGATTTCGATTATGTCTGGAGTTTCATGCAGACCTCCGACCATTTCTACTACATGGCCACCAAGTGGCTGTCGGACGGCGACGTGCACTCCTACTTCAACCCCTACGATTCGGCCTACGACGCCTTCATCAACTACATGAACGTCCTCTCGGACTTCATCATCGAGCTGGACAAGGCGGTGGCTGCCAAGGCGGCGAAAAAACGGGCCTGACGCCCCGACGGACAACCGGAAAACGGGTCTCTGCGGAGGCCCGTTTTTTTATTTCGCAAAACGGCGCGCGGCATGTACAACGGATGCTTTATTTGCTTACATTTGGCGCATCGAAAACACACATGCATGAATAGCGTCTTCATCCTGCTGAACAGCCTCAACGACTGGAAACCCTACTGCGAAACCGATTCGCTGATGACCGTCACCGACTACCTCGAACACCGTTACGGGGAGCGGACGCCCAAGCTGGTCATCAACCTGAGCGACGAATACGGCTACAACTCCGAAGGCTACTACTGCTCGCTGCTGGCCCAGGCCCGGGGACACCGGGTGCTGCCGGGCGTCGAGACGCTCAACAAGCTCGAATCGGGCGCCGGAATCCGCATGAACCGCAACCTGCAACAGCTCTGCCAACAGTGGATCGAACGCAACCGCATCACCGACGAAACCTGGCAGCTGAACATCTACTTCGGAACCTGCCGCGAGAAGGGTCTGGAGAAGATCGCGCGGTTCATCTTCGACCACTACCCCTGCCCGATCCTGCGCGTGACGATGAACAACCACGCCCGCAACCAGATCGAGTCGGTGCAGGCCCTTTCGCTGCGCCAGCTCTCGGAGAGCGGGCAGGACGATTTCGCCAATGCGCTCGACTGCTTCAACAAGAAGGTATGGCGCTCGCCGCGCTCGGCCAAGCCCGCACGCTACAACCTCGCCATCCTCTACGACCCGGACGAAAAATTCCCGCCCAGCGACAAGGACGCCCTCAACAAGTTCCTCGAAGTGGCCCGGAAAATGAACATCCACGCGGAGCTGATCACCGAGGAGGAAGCCACGCGGCTGATGGAGTTCGACGCGCTGTTCATCCGCGCCACCACAGCGCTCAACCACTACACTTTCCGCCTCGCGCAGCGTGCCGCGATGAACGACATCGCCGTGATCGACGATCCCGAGTCGATCATCCGCTGCACGAACAAGGTCTACCTCTGCGAGCTTTTCGAAAAGGCCCGCATCCCGGCCCCGGCCTCGCAGCTGCTGTTCCGCAGCAACGAATACTCCTTCGGCGAGATCAGCGAACGCCTCGGCGCGCCTTTCATCCTCAAGATTCCCGACGGATCGTTCTCGGTGGGCATGCACAAGGTGGCCAGCGACGAAGAGCTGCGCGCGGCGCTCGACGAGATGTTCCGCCACTCGTCCGTGCTGCTGGCCCAAGAGTTCATCCCCACGGAGTTCGACTGGCGGATCGGCCTCCTGGACGGCGAACCGTTGTTCGCCTGCAAATACTACATGGCCAAGGGCCACTGGCAGATCTACAACCACGCCCACGACGACACGGGCCGCAACCTGTGCGGCGCATGGGAGACCGTACCCATCTACAAGGCGCCGCAGAAAGTGCTCGACACCGCCGTAAAGGCCGCGGCGCTGATCGGCAAGGGATTGTACGGCGTGGACCTGAAACTCATCAACGGCAGGGCCGTGGTGATCGAGATCAACGACAACCCGTCGATCGACCACGAAGTCGAGGACGCCGTGCTGGGCGACGAACTTTACTACCGCATCCTCAACCACTTCGTCCACTGCCTCAACCGCCTCCACGCGCAATGAACCCCGCAGTCGGAATACGTCCCGCGACGGCCGGGGACCTCGACGCCGTGGAGTGCGTCGAGCGGCGTTCATTCCCGGAAGGGGAGGCCTTCACGCGGCGGCAGCTGCGCTACCTGCTGACGCATGCGCAGGGAGCGTCCTACGCCGCCACCCGCGACGGTGCGGTCGTCGGCTACATTTCATTGCTGATGCGGCGCACGGCGCAAAACCTCCGCATCTACTCCGTGGCGGTGGACCCCGCGGCGCGCGGCTGCGGAGCCGGACAGGCGTTGCTGGACGCCGCTATCGCGCTGGCCCGGCGGCTCGGACTGCGTGAAGTGACGCTCGAAGTGCGCACCGATAACGACTCTGCCATAAGGCTTTACGCCCGCAACGGCTTCCGCCCCGGAAAACTGCTACGCGGCTACTACCCCGACGGCACGGACGCCCGGCGGATGTCGTTCAAGACCTCCTGCGGCCGTCCAGAATAGCCTCCTTGTTCGCCTCGGCCCATTCCACCAGTCCGAAAATATGCGGCAGAAGACTCCCGCCCCGCTCCGTAAGACGGTATTCCACCCGCGGCGGAACCTCGGCGTAGACTTCGCGGCGGATCATTCCGTCGGTTTCGAGCATCCGCAGCGTGACGGTCAGCATGCGGTGCGAAATGTCGCCCAGCGTGCGGTGGATCTCGCTGAAACGCATCACGCCGTTGGCATTCAACGTCAGCAACACCAACATCGACCACTTGTCCCCCAGGCGGCACAGCACGTCCCGGACCGGGCAGGAACCCGTGGGCGTGAAATTTTTCAATTTTTTCTCCGGCTCCATCCGTTTGGTATCCAGCAATGGTTACACGTATGTAACCATCTCATTTTTAAGTGTGTTATTGTTTTTACGGGCTGTTTGCCCTATCTTTGTATGCAAAGATAACAAACTTACCGAAAATAACCATTGTACCACTAAAAGAATTGCAATCATGGCAAAAAAAGCAGCTGTCGTGGCCGTGAATCCCGTGAACGGGATGGGCCTGTTCCAGTATCTGGAAACGTTTTTCGAAAACAAGATTCCCTGCACCGTGTTCGCCGTGGCCGAAAGCCGCGAGATCCGCACCAACTCGGGCATCGGCCTGACGGCCGACGACGTGATCGCCAACCTCAAGGGTCACGAAGAGGAGTACGACGCTCTGGTGTTCGCCTGCGGCGACGCCGTGCCGGTCTTCGCGCAGCATGCCGGCGAGCCTTGGAACAGGGACCTGATGGAGGTGCTGAAAACCTTCGGGGAGACGGGCAAACCGATGATCGGCCACTGCGCCGCAGGGATGATGTTCGGATTCGCAGGCGTCGCCGCCGGACGGCGCGTCGCCGTGCACCCGATGGCCAAGGCCGCCGTGACGGGCCCCGTGGCGACGGACGCCCCGTTCGAAATCGACGGCAATTTCTTCACCGCGCAGGAGGAGCACGCCATCCCGGCGATGATCGGCCGCGTGGTCGAAGCGCTGAAATAGCGGCGTGTCATAGCGGACACCCGCGAGCCGCCACCTGAAAAACAAGGTTCGGTTTTTTGATTTTAGAGGAGCGGATTTTGTCCTGACACAGTTCGACCCGGACGGGACATACAAACGTATTTTCCGTCCGGGCCGGACAAGGCAGGGCGGAAGAGGCCCTGTAAAATCGAAAACTATCCTTTCCGCTTGTAACGCGAGGGCGAGGTTCCGGTGTGCTGTTTGAAATACTTGCCGAAGAAGGACTGCGTCGAGAAATTGAGGTGGTAGGCGATCTCCTGAATGCTCATTCCGGAATACTTGAGCAGGGCCTTGGCTTCGAGGATCACCGACTCGTCGATCCACCGCGCGGCGGTCTTGCCGCTCACCTCCTTCACCACGGACGAGAGGTATTTGGGCGTGATATTGAGCTGCTTGGCGTAGAAGCTCACGTTGCGCTCCCTCTTGTTGTACTGTTGCAGCAGCGACATGAACTCGTCGAACAGCACCTCGCAGCGCCCCTGCTTCATCTCGCCGGGCTGCTCGCGCTGGTTGATCTCGGTGATGATGTAGAACGCCGTGGTGAAGAGCGTGCGGATGATCTCGTGGCGGTAACGCTCCTTGTCGCTGCGCAGCATGGTCTTGATGAGCTGGAACAACTGGCGGATTTCGTCCACGTCCTGCGGCGTGACCTCCAGCACGGGGGCCTTGCCGAAGCGCATGTAGACCGGCAGCGAGGTCGAGAGGTCGATCTGGATCTCGTTGACGAACGATTTCGAGAAGGCCAGCAGGTAGGCCGCGGCGTTCGACGAACACTTGATTGTGCGGATGATCGAATCGGGGTTGAAAAAGACGATCGTGTTGGGCTTGATGCTGTAATTCTGCATGTCGATCGACACGGTGGCCTCGCCCGTCATCATAATGATGGCCGTAAAGCCGTCGATCGAGGTCGGATAATCGGCCGTGGTGTTCTTGTCGGCCGTGAGTGCGGAAATCACCAGATCGTCCGAAAGGTAAAAGACGTCACTCATCTCCTTCTTGATCCGGGAGATGGAGACCTTGCGCAAACTTTCGCGTCCTCCGCTGCGCGCCGTTTTGCCGTTATCCGCCATATCGTCGTAATTTTTCCGACAAAAGTATGAATTTTCGCAGAATCAAACAAGCCGGACCGTAAAAATCAGAAATTGCCCGAGGCCTGTTTGGCGCACATCACGCGCAGGCCGCCCGCCAGACACTCGATGTGCAGCGGGAATTCGGCGCCCTTCTGCCCGTCGACGTCCGTGGGTTCGTTGACCGACGAACGGATGTCGATCCGCCGCGCCCGGAGGTGGCGGACGATCTTCGGGCTGCCGCCCGCCAGATAGCGGCACATGGACAGCGTCGAACGAAAGAAATTCTTCTTCTCCAGCAGGATGCAGTCGAACAGCCCGTCCTTGATCGACGACCGCCGCGCCAGGTGGAAACCGCCCGCCGTCTCGCCGTTGAAGATCAGCACCATCAGCGACCGCAGGTCGAACCGCTCGCCGTCGGCCTCGATCTCCAGCGGCACGGCGTGCATCGTGCGGAACTCCTTGACCCCCTCGATGATATAGGCCAGCTTGCCGATCTTGTGCTTGCGTTCGTCGGGCGTGCGCTGCGAGGTGGTCGTGAAGATTCCGAACGAAAAGATATTGACGAAATACAGGTCGTTCACCCGGCCTACGTCGACCCGGTCCACAGCCCCCGAAGCGATCTGCCGCGCCGCTTCGAGCGGCTCGCGCGACATGCCGACCGCCCCGGCGAAATCATTGGCCGTACCGGCCGGAATCACGCCGATGGGAATGTCCAGCCCCTTGCGTTTCATGGCGTTGACCGCATAGTTCACCGTGCCGTCGCCGCCGGCGACGACCATCAGGTCGATGGTCTCGTTGCCGTCGAACGGATTGGCCGTAAAGTCGATCCGCTGCGGCGTGACGTCGTAGCCGTAGGCCTGAAAAATCGTACTGATGCACCCGACGTTGCGGGCGATTTTGCCCTTGCCCGATTCGGGATTGTAGAGGAATACCGCTGTTTTCATTTATCTCGCTATTTCAGAATCAACGCTTCCATGGCCGGCGAGACGTACTCCTCGTACTCTCCGCCGTCACCCGCCAGGATGAAGTACGCCTTCACGCCGGGCATCCGTTCCACGGCCGCCAGCGCATCGTCGGCGCCCATCGCCAGAAACATGGTCCCCAGCGCGTCGGCCTCGGCGCAGGTCGAGCCGCAACGGTCACCGACAGCAGGCGCGACAGGGCGCTGCGCCCCGTGCGGGGGTCGATGGTGTGGGCGACCTTGTTGCCCTCCCCGTCGAGGTAGAAACGGCGGTAGTTGCCCGAGGTGGCCAGCCCGCCGCCGGTCATCTGAATCCGTTTCTGGAGGTATTCGCCGTCCGACATGTTGCCGTCGAAAGGCGTTTCGACGCCGATGCGCCACGCCCGGCCCTGCCGGTTGAGTCCCCGGCAGCGGACCTCGCCGCCGATGTCGACGATGTAGTTTTCAGCCCCGTATTTCTCGACCAGTCCGGCCAGCAGATCGACCGTATAGCCTTTCGCCACGGAGTTGAAGTCCAGCTGCACGCGCGGGTCGTCCTTCACCAGCCGCCCTCCCTCGACGCGGACCTTTTCGCGGCCCACGAATTCGAGGATCGAATCGACGTTCGGGTTTTCGGCGCGCTCCCGGCCGGCGAAGCCCCACGCCTCGACCAGCGGCTTGACGGTCACGTCGTAACGCCCGTCGCTCAACGCGCCAATGCTGTCGGCCAGATGCAGGTTGAAGGCGATATGACGGTCGACGCTGTCGGTCTCGTTGCGGTTCAGACGGCTCACGAGCGACGTCGAATCGTAAATCGACATCGACGCCTTGGCCTCGCGGTCCAGCTCCATGACGGCCGCATAGAGACGCTGCCGCGAGACGCCCTTCACGTCGGCCACCACATGCAGCGTCGTGCCGAGCATCGTCCCGTCGACGGTGACGAAATCCGGCTCGCTCCCGCAGCCGCACAACACCGCGGCGACAAGCGCGGCGAAAGTTCCGCGCACACCCGTTTTCCCCATAATTTTCACTTGTTTAGCCGCAAAAATACGATTTTCTCGATTAATTTGTTATTTTTAGACGCCAAATTGAAAATAATTGTGAATTATGAATTATGAATTATGAATTATTTCGTACCTTTGCGGAACGCTCTGGCGTTATCCACGGTAAGGGGGATGCGTCGTAGAGTGGAACGTAAAATAAATTTACACAATGGCTTATTTAACAGCTGAGAAAAAGCAGGAGCTTTTCGGCCAGTACGGCAAGTCTAACACCGACACGGGTTCGCCCGAAAGTCAGATCGCGTTGTTTTCCTACCGTATCAGCCACCTTACGGAACACCTCAAAAGCAACAAGCACGACTTCGGAACCCAGCGCGCACTGCTGCGCCTGGTCGGCAAGCGCCGCGCGTTGCTGGAATACCTGAAGGAGGTCGACATCGAGCGCTACCGCGCAATCGTGAAGACGCTGAATCTCCGCAAGTAGTCCCGAGGAAGAAATGGAGGCAATTCCCGAGAGGGGTTGCCTTCATTTTCGTTGCGAAAAACAATTCGAAAACATTATAGGTTTAAAATTTTTATGGAAGAAAAGAAGCTGTACAACGCAGTCCGCAAGATCATCACGCTGGCCGACGGTCGCCAGATCGAGATCGAGACGGGCAAACTGGCCAAGCAGGCCGACGGCTCGGTCGTCGTCAAGATGGGCGACACGATGCTGCTCGGAACCGTCGTGGCCGCAAAGGATGCAAAACCCGACACCGATTTCATGCCCCTCCAGGTCGAATACAAGGAGAAGTACGCCGCCGTAGGCCGCTTCCCCGGCGGTTTCATGAAGCGCGAAGCGCGCGCCAACGACAGCGAGGTGCTCGTCGCCCGCCTGATCGACCGCGCCCTCCGGCCCCTGTTCCCCGCGGATTACCACGCCGAAGTCTACGTGACGGTCAACCTCATCTCGGCGGACAAGGATATTCAGCCCGACGCGCTGGCCGGTCTGGCCGCCTCGGCGGCGCTGGCCGTATCGGACATTCCCTTCGGCGGCCCCATCTCGGAGGTCCGCGTCGTACGCCGCAACGGCGAATACGCCATCAACCCCACCTATTCGGAGATGCCCGAATGCGACCTGGACATCATGGTCGGCGGTACGATCGACAACATCCTGATGGTCGAGGGCGAGATGAAGGAGGTTTCGGAAGAGGTGATGCTCGGCGCCATCAAGTTCGCGCACGAGGAGATCAAGAAGCACTGCGCCGTACAGATCGAGCTGTCGAAGGAGTTGGGCAAGGACGTGAAACGCACCTACTGCCACGAGGTCAACGACGAAGAACTGCGCCAGACGATCATCAGAGAGCTTTACGACAAGGCCTACGCCATCGCCACGAGCGGCACGATGAAGCACGAGCGCGAAGACAAGTTCAACGCGCTCGAAGCCGAGTTCGCAGCCCGCTATTCGGAAGAGGAGCTGATCGAGAAGGCGCCGCTGATCCACAAATATTTCCACGACGACGTGCAGAAGAAGGCCATGCGCAACATGATCCTCGACGAAGGCGTCCGTCTCGACGGCCGCAAGACCGACGAGATCCGCCCGATCTGGTGCGAGGTGGGCTACCTGCCCGCAGCCCACGGCTCGGCGATCTTCACCCGCGGCGAAACGCAGTCGCTGACGACCGTTACGCTCGGCACGAAACTCGACGAAAAGGTCAAGGACGAGGTGCTCGTGCAGGGTACCGAGCAGTTCGTGCTCCACTATAACTTCCCGCCCTTCTCGACGGGCGAGGCCAAGGCCGCCCGCGGCCTCTCGCGCCGCGAAATCGGCCACGGCCACCTGGCATGGCGCGCCCTGAAGCCGATGATTCCGCTGGGCGAGGACAACCCCTACGCCGTGCGCGTCGTGTCGGACATCCTCGAGTCGAACGGCTCGTCGTCGATGGCCACGGTCTGCGCCGGAACCCTCGCGCTGATGGACGCCGGCGTGAAGCTCCGCAAACCCGTGTCGGGTATCGCCATGGGGCTGATCTCCGATTCCGAAACCGGCAAATGGGCCGTGCTGTCGGACATTCTGGGCGATGAGGACCACCTGGGCGACATGGACTTCAAGGTGACGGGAACCAAAGACGGCATCACCGCCACGCAGATGGACATCAAGGTCGACGGACTCTCCTACGAGGTGCTGGCCGCCGCGCTGGAGCAGGCCCGCAAAGGCCGCATGCACATCCTCGGCAAACTCACCGAGTGCATCGCCGAGCCGCGCGAGGACTACAAGCCCTGCGTGCCGCGCATCGTGCAGATCGTCATTCCGCAGGATATGATCGGTCCGGTTATCGGCCCGGGCGGAAAGGTGATCCAGGACATCCAGAAGACCACCAACACCACCATCACCATCACGGAGGTGGACAACAAGGGCATCGTGGACATCTTCGGCATCGACAAGGAGGCCCTCGACGGAGCGCTGGCCCGCATCAAGGCCATCGTAGCCATCCCCGAAGTGGGCGAGACGTACCACGGCAAAGTCCGCTCGATCGTCGCCTTCGGCGCGTTCGTCGAGATCATGCCGGGCAAGGACGCCCTGCTCCACATCTCGGAGATCGACTACAAGCGTTTCGAGACCATGGAGGAGACGGGTCTGAAAGAGGGCGACGAGATCGACGTCAAGCTGATCGGCGTAGACCCCAAGACCAACAAGCTCAAACTGTCGCGCAAGGCGCTTCTGCCCAAGCCCGAAGGCTATGTGGAACGTGAGCGCCGCCCGCGTCCCGAGCGCGGTGAGCGTGGCGAACGCCGCGACCGCGGCGAACGCCGGGAGCGCCACGAGCACAAAGAGGAATAAAAAGACTGTTAATGTGGATATTTCGGACGGAAATCAACGCTTTTTTCCGTCCGGAATATTGCATAATCAGCAAGAGTTTTCTATATTTGCACTGTTCCGCAGCCCGGCAAGCGCCTGCACGGACGGACAACGAAGAACGGACAGCGGGCGGACAGAAAGGCGGCGGAACGAACGAAAGAGGCAAACAAATTCAAAATAAACACATTAACTTTTACCTATTATGAAAAACTTAATGAAATTGAGCGTTGTGCTCGTAGCTGCCGCACTGGCATTCTCGAGCTGCAACTGCTTCAAGAAGATGGCCAAGAACCGGGACGACATCAAGCTGACGGTCACCCCCGAGATCCTGACGCTGAACAACGGCACGGTTGCCGCAGACATCAATGTAACCTTCCCCGTTGAGTATTTCAACAAGAAAGCTATCATCAAAGTTACTCCCGTCATCGTATTCGAAGGCGGCGAAGTGGCCGGCGCCACCCAATACTACCAGGGTTCGAAGGTGGACGAGAACTATGCAGTCGTAGACAAGGGCAACGGCGGCAATTACACGCAGCACGTCGAGTTCCCGTACGATCCCCGCATGGACCAGTGCGCCCTGCAGCTCCGCGCCGAGATCAAGTGCCCGAAAGGCAAGGCCAAGGAGTTCGTGCTCGTCAACCTGAACACCGGCGCCATCCCCACCAAGGAGCAGGCTGCCGTGCTGGCCGGCAACGACGCCGCTGCCAAGGCTGCCATCGCCAAGGAATTCGGCCTGACGGTAGCTTACGGCCTGAACACCCTGCAAAAGGACCTCAAGTACGGCGACCTGATGGATCAGATGGCCAACAACTACAAGAAGGTCACCACGGTAGTCGACAAGACCGACCTGCTCTACGCCATCAACTCGTCGGTCGTGACGAAGAAGAACGAGAAGAACGCCAACCTCGGCGCATTCAAGGAGAACGTGGACAAGAACCTCACGAACGACCGCGCCACGCAGAACATCGCCGTGAAGGGCTACGCTTCGCCCGACGGTCCGGTGAAGTTCAACGACACGCTTTCGAAGAAGCGCAGCGAATCGGGTAAGAAGGTCGTTGCCAAGCTGCTCAAGGACGCCGGTCTGGACATCGACGCCGCCGCTTACGGCGAAGACTGGGACGGCTTCAAGGAGCTGGTCGAGAAGTCGGACATCAAGGACAAGAACCTCATTCTCCAGGTGTTGAGCCTCTACAACTCGCCCGCAGAGCGTGAGACCGAGATCAAGAACATGTCGACCGTATTCAACGAGTTGAAGAAGGACATCCTTCCCGAACTGCGCCGCTCGCAGATCGTCAACAGCACCGACCTCCAGGGTCTGACCGACGCCGAGATCATGGCTGCATACCGCAACGGCGGCGACCTGACCGTAGAGCAGTACCTCTATGCCGCCCAGGAGCTGGCCAACGGAGCCGAGGAGCAGGTTGCCATCCTGACCGCCGCTTCGAAGAAGTTCAACGACGCCCGCGTATGGAACAACCTCGGCGTTGCCCAGACGCAGGCCGGTGACAAGGCCGCCGCTCTGAAATCGTTCGAGAAGGCTGCCAAGCTGGATTCGTCGAAGGAGTTGAGCAAGAACCTGCTGCTCGCCAACCTGGCTAACGGCAACACGGCAGAGGCCAAGAAGTACGCCGCTGCCGCCGACGCCCAGGCCAAGGCCGCCATGGCTGCCGCCGAAGGCGACTACAAGGCTGCCGCCAAGAACCTAGAAGGCTACAACGCAGCCATCGCCCTGGTTCAGTCGAACGACCTGGCCGGCGCCAAGAAGGCCATCGCCAAGGACAACTCGGCTGACGCCGACTACCTGCGCGCCGTTATCGCCGCCAAGGAAGGCGACCTGAAGACCGCAGAGGCCCAGCTGAAGAGCGCTGTTTCGAAGAATCCCGCGCTGGCCCAGAAGGCCGCCAAGGACATCAACCTGAAGGCGCTGAAGAAGTAATCGGCTTCATCGGATAAAAAAGAGTCTGGCCCGAGAGGGTTCAGGCTCTTTTTTTGCATCCTGCCCCGTGTGCCCCGCAGCAAAAGCGCAGGTGTATCCGTTTTTCGGAGAAACGGCCCGGCGCCATCCCCGGTGCCGCGTCCGGGCGGCGGCCGATGTCGGACACCGTTAAAATAATTGATCCGGAAACGATGCGGGATCGAATAATTTTTCTAATTTTGTAAAAAACACGATCGTATGGAATACGCCAACCATCTGAAAGAATACGCCCCGGCGTGGAGCGCATCGCAAGTCGACGAAGAGGTCGCACGCATCCGCAAGGCCGCAGAGGCCCGCAACCACAACACCGAGGTCTACAAATTCTGCTACTCGGCCATCGACCTCACGACGCTGTCGTGCAACGATTCGGTGAAATCCGTCACGGAATTCGCCCGCAAGGCCGCGGAGTTCTACCAAAAATACCCCCACATTCCCAACGTGGCTTCGATCTGCATCTATCCCTCGTTCGTCGAGACCGTGGGGCTGGCCGTGGACGGCACGCCGATGAAGATCACGAGCGTCGGCGGGGGATTTCCCGCGGCGCAGACCTTTCTCGAAGTGAAGGCCCTCGAAGTGGCGATGGCCGTGGAGAACGGCGCCGACGAGGTGGACATCGTCCTCAATGTGGGGCGCATGCTCACGGGTGAATACGACGAGGCGGCCAACGAGGTGGAGGTGATCCGCACGGAGATGGACGACGATGTGGTGCTGAAGGTGATCATCGAGTCGGGAGCGCTGAAAACCCCCGAGTTGATCCGCAAGGCGTCGCTGCTGTCGATGCTGGCAGGGGCCGATTTCGTGAAGACCTCGACGGGCAAGATCGACGTGGCCGCAACGCCCGAGGCCGCCGTGGTGATGTGCCAGGCGATCCGGGACTACTACGACAAAACGGGCCGCAAGGTCGGTTTCAAGGCCGCAGGCGGGGTCCGCACGGCCGAAGACGCCGCGCTCTACTACACGATCGTCGAGGAGATACTCGGCAAAGAGTGGCTCACGACGGAGTTGTTCCGCATCGGAGCCTCTTCGGCCGCGAACAACATTCTTTCGGCCATCGAAGGCTCGGAGGTCAAATACTTCTAACCGGCACGAAACCGGCTGGGGGGGAACCGCGGGGGCGCCTCTTTCCGGCGCGA
>OBXF01001214.1_pt1 | contig 13759 bp, 9 predicted proteins | sample 1495371 | NCBI WGS metagenome assembly OBXF01 (sample SAMEA2580143, study PRJEB22360) | human gut metagenome | biome: human gut; feature: human-associated habitat; material: faeces | place: Denmark | collected 2008/2010 | reverse complement strand
CCCCGGCCAGTCATAGTCGGCAAGGCCCGCGGCGGCCGCGGCGTCGAACCCGACGATCCGCTTGTCCAGCTCCCGGTTGGCCTGGTCGAGAAAGAAGTCGGCGAAGAGCGGAATATCCCCGCGCATCTGCCGCAGGCAGGGCATGCGCAGCGTGAAGGAGTTGATGCGGTGGTACAGGTCGGCGCGGAACGTCCCGCGCGCGATGGCCGCTTCGAGGTCCTCGTTGGTCGCGGCCACGAGACGGATGTCGACGGGAATCTCGCGGTTGCTGCCGACGGGACGGATACGCCGCTCCTGCAGGGCGCGCAGCAGCTGCACCTGCGTTTCGTAACCCAGGTTCCCTACTTCGTCGAGAAACAGCGTGCCTCCGTCGGCCGCCTCGAAAGCGCCCGTCTTGTCGGCCAAAGCCCCCGTGAAGGCCCCCTTGACATGACCGAAAAACTCCGAAGCCGCCAGATCGCGGGGAATGGCCCCGCAGTCGACCGCCACGAAGGGCTTTCCGGCCCGCTTGCTTTCCCGGTGGATCAACTGCGCCACATGCTCCTTGCCCGTGCCGCTCGCACCGTTGACCAGCACCGACATATTGGTCGGGGCCACCAGCCGGACGTGTTCGTACAACTGCCGGGCGGCGTCGCTGCGGCCCTCAATGTAGTTGAGCGGCTGCTCCGAAAAGCTCCCGGCCGCACGCGGCGCGGGCTTCGAAGCGGATTTCGCGGCCGGCACCGCCGGAACATCCAACGCTTCACGGATCTTTTTCAGCAGTTCGTCGGGATTCACCGGTTTGGCCACATAGTCGCGTGCGCCGAGCTTCATGCACCGCACGGCGTTCTGGATTTCAGCGTAACTCGTCATCACGATCACCGGCGCCGCGACACCCGCTCCCGCCATCCATTGCAGCAGGGCGATTCCGTCCTCGTCCGGCAGGCGCATGTCGCTCAGCACGAGCGAGAAGCCTCCCGCCTCAAGAGCCGTGCGCGCCGCCGCCACCGACGAGGCGGTCCCGACTCCGAAACCGCGTTTCGAGAGCCACGTGCGCAGCATCAGGGCAAAAGTAATATCGTCGTCGACAATCAGAATCCGCTCTTCCATAGGCTTCACAAAGATAGCGTTTTTTCAGCTTCCGCGACAATCGCGCGGATTTTTCCCGCCGCCGCACGCAGTTCGCCGCAAAGGGCCTCCGGCAACGCTTCTCGCTACGTCTCGCCCCGGCGCAGCGTCTCGGCGACCTCCGCCGCCCCGAGCATCGTGAAGATCGGCAGCATCTTGTGCGCCAGCGTCTTCACCGTCGCGGCATCCCCCTCGCCGAGCGCCCTTTCAAGCTCCGCGCAATTTCCCGCCGTCTGTTCGGCAAACGAGCGCAGGATGCTTCGCGCCGCCTCGGGATCGTCCCCGGCATAGACCGTCAGAGCCGTAAAATCGACCCCGTCCGCCGATGGGATCTCCGGGTCCCCGCCCTGCGGGACGATCTCCCCGCTGCCGCAGGCCGCCCGTATCGCCGCCATCAGTTCGCTGTAAGTGAACGGCTTGCGGAGGCACCCCGCAAAACCCCGGGCCGCGAAATCCGCAGCGCCCAGGTCCCCGCGCGCCGACACGGCGACCACTTTCAGCCCGGGATCGACCCCGCGCACCGCCTCCAGCACGCCGAACCCGTCGGCCAACGGCATCTGCAAATCGGTCAGCACCAAATCGAAACGGCTCTCGCCGACGAGTTTGGCGACATACTCGGGATATTGGCAGCTCTCGCATCCGATCCCGGCACGGCGGCACATCGCGGCGGTCATTTCGAGTTGCAGGGGATCGTCGTCGACCAGCAGCACGCGTAGTCCCGCCTGGGGCGCAGACTCTTCGGCTCCGGCAGCCGCACTCCCGGCCGCCGCTTCGCCGACGGGGACCGACACGATGAATTTGCTCCCCTCTCCGAGACGGCTTTCGAGCGAAATCGTACCGTCCAACAATTTCACGAGACGGTCGACGATCGACAGTCCCAACCCGAATCCGTCGACTCCCTGCGCCGAACTCAAACGCACGAACTCGGCGAAGATGCGTTCCCTCTCCTCGCGGCCGATGCCGCGGCCCGTGTCGCGCACCGAGAAGACCAGCCGCCCCCGCACCACGTCCACGCGGAGCGTCACCGACCCCTCGTCGGTGAATTTCAAGGCGTTGGAAATCAAGTTGTCGGCGATCTGACGGATGTGGAGCGCATCGCCCGACACCTCTCCCGCGGCGGCCGGTTCGGCCTCCAGACGCAGTTCCAACCCCTTTGCGGCGGCCGCGGCGGCAAATCCCGCACGGATGTTTTCGAACAGCTGCGCGGGACTGAACGCCACGCAGCAAACCTCGATCTTGTTAATATCCAGCCGGTAGAAATCCAGCAGACTGTTGACCAGCGCCAGCAGGTGTTCCGACGACCCTTTCATGTTGCGCAGGTAGAGTTCCTGCCGCTTGTCGCCCGTCAGCCGCGCAAGCAGGTCGATATAGCCCATCACCGATCCCAGCGGGGCCTTGATGTCGTGCGTGATGGCCAGCATCAGCTTCTCGCGCGCCTCCAGCAGCGACTCCTTGTCGCGGTTGGCGCGCTCCAGCTCGCGGCGGTAACGGTTGCTGCGATTGATGTCGCGCCAAAGCATCCCGACGAACAGGAGCATCAGCACCACGGCCCCGATGGCCACGCCGCCCAGGATGCGCGACGACCGTCTGCGGAAAGCCTCGTTGCGCTCGATACGCTGCATCAGGTAGGCCGTGTCCTCGGCCTCGAAGTCCATGATCAGGCGGTACATCTTCGTATTGACCAGTTCGTTGCTGTAACTCAACCGCAGCCCCTCCTGCCACGCATGGTCGTAGATGCCCTGCCGGTTGCTCGTGACGCTGTCCTGCAAGGCTTGCAGCACCAGCACGATGGTGTCCTTCACCGCGTCGACGGGGATGACCGGGGCGATGGTCTCGCGGCGCGAGATCACGAGGCTCGAATCGGCCTCCGGGGGACTGAACAGATCGCCCATGGACTTCAGGCGGCGTTGGGCACGCGGCCCGGCGGTCGTGTCCTGCCGCACGATGCTGCGGAACGGGATCGTATCGGCCACGACGGCCTCCCGGGGACCGATCAGACTGCGGATGTTCTTGTCCAGCAGGCCCGCCGTGGCCCCGGCGCGGATCGAACGGCGCAGGCTCACCGTGCGGCGCTCCTTGTCGGCGATCAGCCGCGTGATGCTGTCCAGACGCATCGTCTGCAACGAATCCCCGCCGACGGTCAGCGCCCGGAGCGAGTCGATCGAGGCCCGCACGGTACGCAGTTCCCGCCTGTAACGCGCCTCGTAAGAGGCGTATCCGGCGATCATCAGCTGTCCGTAGCTTTCGGCCTGGTAGAGGTGGTAGAGGGTCCGGTTGACGGCGCTGCGCTTGGTATGCAGCAGGGCGTAACTGCGGTCGGGCGCCGAGAAACGGACCGCCACCCGGTAGACGTAGCCCACCGAGAGAATACAGACCGCAATCAGCAGGAGATAGCCCGCCACGATCTTCGTTTTGACGAATTTCGACTCCTTCACAGGCCCAAATATACGAAAAAGCCCGGAAACCCGCGTGCGGAAAATGCACGGCGGCACGATTTAATGCTTATCTTTGCGGCGAGGGCACGGACAAAACCGGCGCACGAAAACCATGAGAAAGCATTGGGTACTGATTACGATAACGATTGCCGCCGTGCTGGCGGCGGCTGCCTACTTCCGGTTCTTCTTCGTCTTCGGCGAGGGCGTCAAGAGCGGAGAACTGAACTACGTCGTCTACAAGGGCGTGCTTTTCAAGACCTACGAAGGCAAACTGATCCAGACCGGCATCCGCTCGAAAGCCGCCGGGTCGATCCAGTCCTACGAGTTCGAGTTCTCGGTCGAGAACGAAGCGCTGGCGCGCGAGCTGATGCTGCAAGGGGGAAAGACGCTCGAACTGCACTATAAGGAGTATTTCGGGGCGCTGCCCTGGCGGGGCTTCACGAAGTTCGTCGTCGACAGCATCATCACCGTCCGGCCTGCGGAGCAGGGAAAACAGGGCGTCGACCGATAAAGCGGCCCGCTCCGCACAAACGAAAAAACGTTGCAGGCAAAGGCCCTGCAACGTTTTTTTTCGAATCTGTTCCGGGTTTTCTAAAACTCCTTGACCTTGCCGCGGTTCAACAGCGGCAGCAGGAACGAGATGACCGCCGCCGCAAGCCAGAAGATCGCCACAGGGCCGAAATCGTAGTGTTTCACCCCGTCGGCGGCAACGGTGATGTTGGAGTCGATCAGCCAGCCGCTCGCCACGTCCTGAATGCCCGCAGCGATATAGGAAGTCATCCCCACGACGCCCAGTGCGGCGCCCGTAGCCTTCCGCGGCACGATGTCGACGGCCATCAGGCCCCCCAGGAAGCAGATCAGCACGCCGATGGCGATGCCGAACAGCACCATCGACAGCACGTTGACCCACATGGCGTTGCCTCCGTAGAAGAACAGCGCCAGCGCCGCGGCGTTCAGCACGCCGAAAATCAGCGCCGGAACCTTCCGGTCGCCCTTGAAGAGCTTGTCCGAGAACCACCCCGAGAGCACCGTGCCGAGAATGCCCAGCAGCGCGTTGATCGAGACCACCGAGATCGCCTCGACGTCCGAAAAACCCTTCGCCTCCTGCAGGAACAGCACGCCCCAGCCGTTGATCGCGTAGCGCGAGATATACATGAAGGCGCTCGCAGCGGCAAGAATCCATACCGCGGGGGTGCGCAGCACCTGCTTCTGAATCTCCTTCACCGACTTGTCGGCCGAGGCCGCCGGTTTCTCGTGCGCCAGCGCCTCCACCGGAGGCAGACCCTTCGATTCCGGGGTGTCGTGCAGCATCAGCAGGATCACGACCACGCCGATGGCCCCGGCTATCGCCGAGCCGAAGAAGCCCGCCTGCCAGCCTGCGAAGGTCACGATCGAACCCACGAACAGGAACGAGAAGAACTCCCCGAGGTTGTGGCTCGCCGAGAAGAAACCGTAGTAGGTCCCCCGCTCTTTCAGCGGATACCAGCGCGAGAGCGAGATGATCGCCGGGGCGGCGCCCATCGACTGCGACCAGCCGTTCAGGCCCCACATCACGGCGAACGCGATGAAGATCACGGCCGTGGGGATGACCGAGTGCATCAGCCCCAGCACGCCCATCAGCATGTTGGCCGCCGCAGAGACGATCAGGCCGGTGGCCATGAAGCGTTTGATGTTGCAGTAGTCGGCGATGAATCCGTTGACGAATTTGCCGATGGCATAGGCGAACAGCAGCGCCGAGCCGATAACGCCCAGCTGCGAGGCGTCCAGCGAGCCGCTGTCGAGAATCGGTTTCTTCATCACGTTGAGGCTCGTCCGGCAGACGTAGTAGAGGCTGTAACCGAGCGTGGCGGCGATGAAGGCCTGCATGCGCAGGCGGCGGTAGTATTTGTCGCGGGCGGCCTCGTCCATCTCCCGGGCGGGAGCGGGGGCGCTGATGCGGTAGAAGCGGGAAATGCGGTTCATTGCAGCTCCTTAATTATGCAGCCCGCGCGAGCGGAGGTAGGATATCAGCAGTTCGGGACGGTCCGTCTGGATCATCGTGGCCCCCATGTCGACCAGCTTCCCGTAGACTTCCGCCGGGTCGCCGCCGAAGGCCGCATCGTCGTCCAGCCCGCCGCAGAGCGAGGCCCAGAGCGAGTTGACCCACAGTTTCGAGCCGCCCGCCACGACCTTGTCCATGCACTCCTTCACCTCGGGGGTGTATTTGTTCCAGCAGACCTCGTAGGCAAGCGGCGCGATGCCCTTTTCCTGATACTCGGCGAAAAGCGCCCTGCCCTGCGGCTTGAGGATGTCGATGATCGGCATGTACATCATGTTGCGCGGATGCTCGGCGAACTTCGCGGCCACGGCATCCGTGCTGCGCTTGCCCTTGATCAGAATCTGGTCCGTGACGCCCAGCTCCTCCGTGACGGCCAGCACCAGGTCGTAGTACTCGTAACCCTGGTCGACATTGACCACGATCCGGTCCTTGCACACCTCCAGCGCCTCGCGGAGCGTCGGCATACGGTGCGTCGTCTTCACGCCGTGGCCCGTCTTCAGCACGCACCGCCGGATCGAGTCGTAGGTGATGTCGCAGACGCGGCCCTTGCCCGAAGTCGTGCGGTCGATCGTCCGGTCGTGGCAAAGCACCAGCACACTGTCCTTCGTGAGTTTCAGGTCCAGCTCCATGATGTCCACGCCCATGCCGATCACCGATTCGATGGCGGCGATCGAGTTCTCGGGGTAGTTGCGCCAGTCGCCCCGGTGCGAAGCCACGACGACGTTTTTGGAGCGGGGGTTGTGGATTTCGGCGACGATCGCCGCAGCGCGGTTTCCGGAAACCGGTTCGGTTTGCGTGCAGGCCCCGAGCAGGGGAAGGCAGGCGAAAAGGATCAGCAGTTTTTTCATTTTTAGAAATTTAAATTGGGTTAAATAAGGTACATAAAACAGCGCTCCGCAAAACCATGCGGAACACCCACCCGGCCCTATTTTCTGCGAACGAAAACCGAAATCGTCCGAAGGCCCGTACAAATGTAACGAATTTTCGCGCAAATGCAACACTCCCGGATAAAAAATCGCAGTGTCCGTTACGTATGCCGGGGTCTTTTTTCGTACTATATACAGGCGAGGTCCCCGATTAACGGGCAAAACCGCCCGCCCGAACAAACCAAACCGACGAAACCCGAAGAACACCCCCCCCGGCCAAAACCGAAACCGATTCTCGACACCGCCCGCATTCCGACACCGGAAATTTCCGCCTCCCGGCAGCTCCCCGGGATGAAATTCGTCATCTCCGAAACCCGCCCGACGCCTCTCCGGCCGATCCGAAAGCCCCGTCCGCCCCGTCGTCCTGCGAACCGGATCATAACCCCTGCATGGGGTCCCGCCCGCCATACGAACGCCCGCCATACGAACGCCCGGCAAAGAGACACCCGAAAAATTTTATCGAAAAACGATAAATATTTTTTGATATTCAAAATTTGTTCCTATATTTGTCGCCGTAACGATCCAAAAACAAAACATCAGCGACTATGGATTTACTCACAGTAGAACACGTCACCAAACGCTACGCTTCGCACACGGCGCTCGACGACGTATCGCTCGCCATCCCCAAAGGTTCGGTCTACGGACTGCTCGGACCCAACGGAGCCGGCAAGACGACCCTGATCCGCATCATCAACCGCATCACGGCGCCCGACGCGGGCCGCGTGCTGTTCGGCGACCGGGAGATCGCTCCCGACGACATCTACCGCATCGGCTATCTGCCCGAGGAACGGGGTCTCTACAAGAAGATGAAGGTCGGCGAACAGGCCGTCTTCTTCGCCCGCCTCAAGGGCCTTTCGCGCCGCGAAGCCGTCGCGCGGCTCAAACAGTGGTTCATCCGTTTCGGCATCCAGGAGTGGTGGGACAAGAAGGTGGAGGAACTTTCGAAAGGCATGGCCCAGAAGGTGCAGTTCATCGTCACGATCCTGCACGAACCCGAGCTGCTGATCTTCGACGAGCCGTTCTCGGGCTTCGACCCGATCAACGCCAATCTGCTGAAAGACGAAATCCTGGCGCTGCGCGACAAGGGCGCGACGATCATCTTCTCGACGCACAACATGTCTTCGGTGGAGGAGATCTGCGACCACATCACGCTGATCAACAAATCGCGCAACATCCTTTCGGGCGAGGTCGACGAAATCCGCCGCCGCCACGGCTCCAACATCTTCGAAGTGGCCTACCGCGGCGAAGAGCAGACCCTGCGGCAGGGCGGCGCGGGGCGCGCCGGCATGATTAAGTCCCTGCGGCAGGCCGTCGCGGGCCGCTGCGAAATCCTCGACGGCACGCAGGAGGAGTCGGTCTACCGGACGCTCAAGCTCCACGTCGAGAGCGACGCCGACGTGCGCGGGGTCATCAGCGCGGTCAACGACGCCGTCGAACTGCGTTCGTTCCGCGAGATCATCCCCTCGATGAACGACATTTTCATCAGAGCCGTGAACGGCTCGTTATGAAAAGCCGTTCCGGCCAGACGACAATCCCCCGTTGAAGAGGGGAGGAGTTTCGAAAACCAACGACAAACGACTTAATCACATCCTGTCATGTCCAACATATCCATCATCATCCAGCGCGAGTTCAACGAGCGCGTACGTAAAAAATCCTTCATCATCACCACCTTGCTGATGCCCGTGCTGATGATCGGGCTGATGGCCGCCCCGGCGCTCATCATGCAGTTCTCGCGGGGCGACGAGAAGGTCATCGCCGTCATCGACGACAGCGGGCTGGTGGCCCCGAAACTCGAAAACGACGAGGAGATCCGTTTCGAGACCACGGAACTCCCGACCGAGGAGGCCCGCAAGCAGCTGACCGACAAATTCGGCGTGCTCTACATCGGCGGCGACATCCTGAAAAACCCGAACAACGTCCGGCTCTACGCCAACTCGTCGTCGTCGCTCTCCCTCGAAAGCAACATCACGGGGCAGATCGAGCGCATCCTCGAAGCCGAGAAACTCAAGGCCTACAACATCGAAAACCTCTCACAGATCCTCGACGAGGTGAAGACCTCGGTCAACATGCAGACCTTCCGCAACGACAAGTCGCAGGAGGAGGACACGCAGGCACAGTCGTCGGCCGTGGCCACGGGCGTGGGTTACGTCCTGGGATTCATCCTCTACATGTTCCTGCTGATCTACGGCTCGATGGTCATGCAGTCGGTGATCGAGGAGAAGAACAACCGCGTGCTGGAGGTGATGGTCTCGTCGGTGCGCCCCTTCGACCTGATGATGGGCAAAATCCTCGGCGTGGCCTCGGTGGCTATCGTACAGGTGCTGCTCTGGGGCGTGCTGATCGCCGGCGTCGGAGCTTTGGTAATGCCCCATCTGATGCCCGAAGACGTGATGGCGAGCGCCCAGGCCATGCAGCAGGGCATGCCCGACGCGGCTTCGATGTCTGGCATGAACCCCGAGATGCTGCAAGCCGTGGCCGCCATGACCGACCTGGGCTATATCGTCAAGATCTTCGTCAGTCTGCTGCTGTTCGTCTTCGGCGGCTACCTGCTCTACTCGGCGATGTTCGCCGCCGTGGGTTCGGCCGTGGACAACGTGCAGGACGCCTCGCAGCTGCAAATGCCCATCACGCTGCCGATCATCCTCGCGCTGTTGATGATGTTCGTCGTCATCAAGGACCCCAACTCGCAACTGGCCTTCTGGTTCTCGATCATTCCGTTCACCTCGCCGATCGTTATGATGGCACGCATCCCCTACGACATTCCGCTGTGGGAGGTCGCTCTCTCGCTCGTGGTGCTCTACGCCTCGTTCGTGGGCATGGTGTGGTTCGCGGCGAAGATCTACCGCGTGGGCATCTTCATGTACGGCAAGAAACCGTCGCTCAAGGAGCTGTTCAAGTGGATACGGTACAAGTACTGACGCCGGGCGTCAATTAAAAATGAAAAATTAAGAATTAAAAATTGGCACCTGTTTTTCTGTTATCAAAATAACAGATTCTTAAAATATTTTCATAAATTTGTCCCGAATTAGGACTTACCGAAAATCATTTCAACAAAATACTTAAAAATCAAAGAGCTATGATCTCGATCGACAACTACGATTTCAAAGGCAAGCGCGCGATCATCCGCGTGGATTTCAACGTGCCCCTCAACGAGAAGGGCGAAGTGACGGACGACACGCGCATCCGCGCCGCCATCCCCACCATCAAGAAGGTGCTCGCCGAGGGCGGCTCGGTGATCCTGATGTCGCACATGGGACGTCCCAAGAAGAATCCCGATCCCAAATACTCGCTCGAGCAGATCGTTCCCGCCGTCGAGAAAAACCTCGGCACGAAGGTCGAGTTCGCCGGCGACTGCATCGGTGAGAAGGCCGCCGAAATGGCCAAAAACCTCAAGCCCGGACAGGTTATGCTGCTGGAAAACCTGCGTTTCTACGCCGAGGAGGAGGGCAAGCCCCGCGGCCTGGCCGAAGACGCCTCGAAGGAGGAGAAGGACGCCGCCAAGAAGGCCTTGAAAGAGGGTCCGCAGAAGGAGTTCGTCAAGAAACTCGCTTCGCTGGCCGACTGCTATATCAACGACGCGTTCGGCACGGCCCACCGCAAGCACGCTTCGACCTACCTGATCGCCAAACAGTTCCCCAACGACAAGATGTTCGGCTACCTGATGGAGAAAGAGGTGAAGGCCATCTCCTCGCTGATGGAGGCCCCGGCCCATCCGTTCTGCGCCATCGTGGGCGGATCGAAGGTTTCGTCGAAGATCGGCGTGATCAAGGCGCTGATCGAGAAGGTCGATTCGATCATCATCGGCGGCGGCATGACCTACACCTTCGCGGCTGCGCAGGGCGGTAAGGTCGGCGGCTCGATCTGCGAACCCGACATGTTCCCCGTAGCGCTCGAGATCCTCGAGCTGGCCAAGAAGAAGGGCGTGCAGCTGGTCATGTCGCCCGACGCGCTGATCGCCGACGCATTCTCGGCAGACGCCAACACCAAGGAGGCGCCGGCCAACGACATTCCCGACGGATGGGAGGGTCTGGACATCGGCTCGGAGGGCAAAAAGGTCTTCCGCGAGCACATCCTGGGCTGCAAGACCATCCTCTGGAACGGCCCCGTGGGCGTGTTCGAGATCGACAAGTTCGCAACCGGCTCCAAGGAGGTGGCCCAGGCCATCGCCGAGGCTACGAAGAACGGCGCCTACTCGCTCATCGGCGGCGGCGACTCGGTAGCCTGCATCAACAAGTTCGGCCTGGCCGACCAGGTGTCGTACATCTCGACGGGCGGCGGCGCGCTGCTCGAATACATCGAATTCGGCGACCTGCCGGGCGTTGCGGCCATCCGCGACTAACCGGGCATACCGTAACAATTACAACGGCGGGGATTTCCGGTTTTCACGGAAGTCCCCGTTTTATCAAACCCCGAACGACATGAAAAAAATCATTCTTTTCGCAACAACAATGGCTTGCATGACAGCCTGTCAGAATACCCCCAAGACCCCGGCCCTCGACATGGCGAACTTCGATCTGTCGGTAGCCCCCAACGCCGATTTCTACGAGTACGCCACGGGCGGCTGGCAGAAGAACAACCCCCTGAAGCCCGAATATGCGCGCTACGGTTCGTTCGACATCCTGCGCGACAACAACGAGAAGCGCATCAACGAGCTGTTCTCCGGCATGACGCAGCAGAAAGCCGAGCCGGGAAGCGTCGAGCAGAAGATTTCGGACCTCTACAAGATGGGGCTCGACTCGGTGCGCCTGAACGCCGAGGGCGCCGCTCCGATCAAGGCCGCCGTCGACGGAATTCTCGCCATCGGCGACCGCTCGCAGCTGACCGCCGCAGTGGCCAGGCTCCACTCCTCGATCGCCAATCCGTTCTTCGGCGTGGGCGTGCAGTCCGACCTGATGAACAGCGACATCAACGCGCTCTACGCCTCGCAGCCCGACCTGATCATGGGCGACCGCGACTACTACCTCGATCCCGAGAACGAGTCGATCCGCACCGCCTACAAGGAGTATCTGGGCAAAATCTTCCGGCTGTCGGGCGTTCCCGAGGCCGACATCGACAAGGCCGTCGCCGGCGTGCTGTCGATCGAAACGAAGCTGGCCGAGAAAAACTGGTCGAGCGTCGAACTGCGCAACATCCCCGCCATGTACAACCCCACGAAGAAGGCCGATTTCGAGAAGGCCTACGATGCCATCGACTGGGCCGAGTACTATAAGACAATGGGCATCGGCGATTTCGAGCAGATCATCGTGACGACCCCCTCGGCCCTGGCCAACGCCAACGAACTGATGAAAACCGCCCCGCTGGAGGACATCCGCTACTACCTCGCCGCACAGTACATCGGCGCAGCCGCCAGCTACTTGAGCGACGACTTCATCAACGCGTCGTTCGACTTCTTCGGCCGCGTGATGTCGGGCAAGCAGGAGCAGAAACCCCGCTGGAAGCGCGCCATGTCGGTGCCCAACGGAACCCTTTCGGAAGCCGTCGGCGAGATGTACGTGGCCAAGTACTTCCCCGAGAAGGACAAGGTCCGGATGCTCGACATGGTGAAGAACCTGCAAACGGCCCTCGGTCAGCACATCGCCGCCCTCGACTGGATGTCCGACGCCACAAAAGCCAAGGCGCAGGAGAAACTCGCGGCCTTCACCGTGAAGATCGGCTATCCCGACAAGTGGAAGGACTACACGACGCTGAAGATCGACCCTGCGAAGAGCTACTGGGAGAACATCGTCGAGGCCAACGCCTGGTATACGTCCGACAACATTTCGAAACTGGGCAAGCCCGTGGACAAGGACGAGTGGCACATGTCGCCCCAGACGGTGAACGCCTACTACAATCCCACGACCAACGAAATCTGCTTCCCGGCCGCCATTCTCCAGCCGCCGTTCTACAACCCCGACGCCGACGACGCGGTGAACTACGGCGCCATCGGCGTGGTGATCGGCCACGAGATGACCCACGGGTTCGACGACCAGGGCCGCAATTTCGACAAGGACGGCAACATGAACAACTGGTGGACCGACGAGGACGCCGCCGCGTTCAAGGCCAAGACGGACATTCTGGTCAAGCAGTTCGACGCGATCGAGGTTCTGCCCGCCAAGGAGGGACAGCCTGCGATCTTCGCCAACGGCGCATTGTCGCTCGGCGAGAACATCGCCGACCAGGGCGGCCTGCGCGTTGCCCGCACGGCCTACCGCAATTCGCTCGCAGGCAGGGAGGCTCCCGCCCCGATCGACGGATTCACTCCCGAGCAGCGTTTCTACCTGGGCTACGCCACGCTGTGGGCGCAGAACATCCGCGACGAGGAGATCGCCCGTCTCACCAAGCTCGACGTGCATTCGCTGGGCAAATGGCGCGTGAACGCCACGCTGCGCAACCTGCAGGATTTCTACGACGCCTTCTCGATCGCCGACGGACCGATGTTCCTGCCCGAACAGGATCGCGTAATCATCTGGTAACCAGCTTAAAAAGCGGGTTTCAGGGGCGATGCCGGGCCATTCTGGCTTACGATCCCGTTCTGCGCCCGCCCGCTTAAGAAGCAGGCTTCAGGGGGCGACGGCCGGCCGGCAGGATTCCGACCAAGCTCTGCGCCCGTCGGCTTGAGAAGCGGGCTTCAGGGGCGGTAAACGCCCACCGGAATCACGCCCCGGTCCGGAACGCTTCATTCAATAAAAAAGACGGCAGGGAGTTTTCCCTGCCGTCTTTTTCGTCTCCGGGCGGTGCAGCCCGGCTTTCCCCGCCGCGCGCCCGGTCCGGCGGCGGAGAACCGAAAAACCGGGCTTCGAAGCATCCATTTTTCGCTTTTTCTTTTAACTTTGTGCTAAAGAAGAAACGATGACCCGACATAAGGCATATACGAAAATTCCGTTTGCGGCGCTGTTTTTCGCCGCAACGCTGATTTCTCCGGCGCTCCATGCCCTGAACATCCCGGACTACCGCTTCCACACCATGCCCGAGACCTCCTATTACGGAGGCATCCACAGCATCGCCAAGGACAGCGTCGGGCGTATGTGGTTCAGCGGCTACGACGCCCTGTTCATGTACAACGGCACGTCGTTCGTACGGATGACCGACCTAGTCACGAACCTCTTGCCGAATTCCTACTGGTCCTACGGACAGGTGATCACGGACAACCGGAAAGGCCTGTACGTAGGGACTAACCAAGGGCTGCTGCGCTTCAACTACCGGAAGCTGGAGTTCGAATTCGTTCTGGAGGGCAATATCGGCTCGGTCACGGCGAACAACGACGGGACGGTATG
>OBXF01001205.1_pt1 | contig 13866 bp, 8 predicted proteins | sample 1495371 | NCBI WGS metagenome assembly OBXF01 (sample SAMEA2580143, study PRJEB22360) | human gut metagenome | biome: human gut; feature: human-associated habitat; material: faeces | place: Denmark | collected 2008/2010 | reverse complement strand
ATATTTAATATCATGTTAGTTGATTTGACAGTAAAGGAATTTTTGAATAAAGTGGCGGGTAGCGATCCCGTCCCCGGTGGCGGTAGTATTGCCGCTTTGAACGGTGCTATTGCTTCTGCTCTTGCCGCTATGGTTGCTAACCTCACCATCGGTAAGAAAGGTTATGAACTTCACGAAGAGCTGATGCGCCATATCTCCGGAGTTGCCTTGCAGCAAAAGGGGGCTTTTGTAGAAGATATAGACCGCGACTCTGAAGCCTACGACAAGGTGTTTGCCTGCTTCAAGATGCCGAAAGCTACGGATGAGGAAAAGGCGGCGCGCAGTACTGCCATCCAGGAGGCTACCAAGTTTGCCGCCCTTGTTCCCATGCAGGTGGCACGCAATGCGTATGAGCTGATGACGGTTATCATGGATGTAGCTCGCCTGGGCAACCGCAATGCCGTTACGGATGCTTGTGTGGCCATGATGTCTGCCCGTTCGGCTGTGCTGGGCGCACTGATGAATGTACGCATCAACCTGGGTTCGCTGAAGGACAAGGAGTTTGTGTCCAAGCTCCAAAGTGAAGCCGACGAATTGGAACACTTGGCTTGTGCGAAAGAAAAGGAATTGTTGGACGAAATCAATCAAGAGCTGAAAGTATGAAGAATGTCTATTATGTAGGTTCCGGTGAGTTGACCTTCGACCTCATCGAACGTATCATCAATGAAAATCTGAAACTGGAGCTGGCTCCGGAAGCCAAGCTGCGGATACAGAAGTGCCGCGATTATCTGGACAAGAAGATTGCGGAGTCGGAAGAACCCTTGTATGGCATTACCACCGGTTTCGGCTCGTTGTGCAGTAAGAGCATTTCGTCGGACGAGCTGGGCACCTTGCAGGAAAATCTCATCAAGAGCCATGCTTGCAGTGTGGGCGAGGAGATACGCCCGGTCATCATCAAACTGATGATGTTGCTCAAGGCGCATGCTCTCTCTTTGGGGCATAGCGGTGTGCAGGTCATCACCGTGCAGCGCATCCTCGATTTCTTCAATAACGACGTGATGCCTATCGTTTATGACCGTGGCTCACTGGGCGCCTCCGGCGACCTGGCTCCTCTGGCCAACCTCTTCCTGCCGCTTATCGGTGTGGGCGATGTCTATTATAAAGGAAAGAAGCGCGAGGCTATCAGTGTGCTCGACGAGTTCGGTTGGGAACCGGTGAAGCTGATGAGTAAAGAGGGATTGGCATTACTCAACGGCACCCAGTTTATGAGTGCCAACGGTGTCTTTGCTCTTCTCAAAGCCTTCCGTCTCTCCAAGAAAGCCGACTTGATTGCCGCCCTCTCCCTGGAAGCTTTCGACGGGCGTATAGATCCGTTTATGGACTGTATCCAGCAGATTCGTCCACACAAGGGCCAGATAGAAACGGGTGCCAACTTCCGCAAACTATTGGAAGGCAGCGAGCTGATAGCCCGTCCCAAGCAGCATGTACAAGACCCTTATTCGTTCCGTTGCATCCCTCAGGTGCATGGGGCCACGAAAGACGCCATCCGTTACGTGGCTTCCGTCCTGCTGACGGAAATCAATTCTGTGACGGACAATCCCACCATCTTCCCCGATGAGGACCGTATCATCTCGGGCGGTAACTTCCACGGCCAGCCGCTTGCCATTTCCTACGACTTTCTCGGCATTGCCCTGGCAGAGCTGGGCAATATATCCGAGCGGCGCATCGCCCAGCTTATCATGGGGCTGCGTGGACTTCCGGAATTCCTTGTGGCCAATCCCGGTCTGAACTCCGGTTTCATGATTCCGCAATATGCTGCCGCGTCTATGGTAAGCCAGAATAAGATGTACTGCTATGCCGCCAGCAGCGACTCCATCGTTTCCTCCAACGGGCAGGAAGACCATGTCAGCATGGGTGCCAATGCAGCTACTAAGCTTTATCGCATTATGGACAATCTGGAGCATATCCTTGCCATCGAACTGATGAATGCCGCTCAAGGCATCGACTTCCGCCGTCCGGCAAAGACTTCTCCCGTTCTGGAGCGTTTCCTGCACGAATATCGCAAGGAAGTCCCTTTTGTGAAGGAAGACATCGTGATGTATAAGGAAATCCATAAGACAGTCGCTTTCCTCAACCGGACAAAGTTTGATTATTAGGAACTTCCCAATAAATCTGCCAGAAACATAATAATTATTAATCTGTTAACAATAAGAAAGGAAACTTAATTGACGAATTGAGTTTTCTTTCTATATTTGTCCCGTTTTATTCCGATAATGAATAAAAATAGTTTTAGTTTAGAAAGGGAAGAAAAATGGGCGAACACACGAAGCATTCAACATCACGGGTGGAACTGAGGGAACGTATCATTCTGGCCGCCGTAGAATTATTTACAACAAATGGAATAAAAAGTATCACGATGGATGAGATTGCCGCATCTTTGGGTATCTCTAAGCGCACTCTCTACGAAGTTTTTCCGGACAAGGAAACCTTGTTGGAAGAATGTATCCTGAAGTCCCAGAAGGATGGTGATATTTTTGTGAAAGGAGTAATAGAGACTTCCAGTAACGTATTGGAAGTTTTGTTGAGATGTTATCAGTGGAGCATAGAGCGTTTTCATGCCACGAACAAGAAGTTTTTTGAGGATATCAAGAAATATCCCAAGGCTTATCAGCTGATGAAGAACAATCGGAACCGGAGCTCGGAAGATACAGTGAACTTCTTCAAAGAGGGCGTGAAGCAAGGCATTTTTCGTGATGATGTGAATTTCGCCATTATCAATTTGCTGATGAATTCGGACATCTGCAATGAGTATTCTTTCCTTGAAGTGTACGAATCTATCATGTTCACTTTCTTGCGCGGTATCTCTACGGAGAAGGGTGCCCGTGTCCTGGAGGACTTTATCTGCGAATATCGCAAGAATCAGGTAAAGCCGGATGAAACGAAGGAGTAGTTTTAATAAATAATCTATTTTTGATTTATGAAGATGCAGAGATTTTGGGTAGGAAGAGCACTACTGTTGGCAGTTGCTGTGCTGTATGCCGGCGGCTATGTGCGCGCACAAGAGGCAAAGGATACCCTGACCCTGACCCTTGACCGTGCCTTGGAGATTGCTTTAAGCGACAATCCTACCATAAAGGTGGCGGAGGAAGAAATTGCTTTGAAGAAAGTGACTCACAAGGAGACCTGGCAGAACTTGCTTCCGCAGGCAAGCATTGACGGTACGTGGAATCATACCATCAGTGCGGCACAGATGAATCTTGGCGGACAGTCGTTCAAGATGGGTATGGACAATTCGAATACGGTAAGCGGGGTGCTGAATATCAGTTTGCCCATATTCGCCCCTAGCGTATATAAGGCCATGTCGATGACGAAGACAGACATTGAACTGGCTGTGGAAAAGTCACGGGCTTCTAAGCTGGACTTGGTGAACCAGGTAACTAAGGGTTACTATCAGCTGATGCTGACGCAAGACTCCTACGATGTGTTGCAGAAGAGCTATAAGCTGGCGGAAGACAACTACAACATTGTCAATGCCAAGTATCAGCAGGGTGCCGTCAGTGAGTTCGATAAAATCAGTGCCGAGGTGCAGATGCGCAGCATTAAGCCGAATGTGATTTCGGCGGGTAATGCCGTGACGTTGTCCAAGTTGCAGTTGAAGGTACTGATGGGGGTAACGGCCGATGTGGATATAGAGATTGCCGACAATCTCGGCAACTATGAGACGGAGCTGTTTGCCAATGAACTGAATCAGCCCGCTGCCAATCTGAACAATAATACGACGATGAAGCAGTTGGACTTGAACCGGAAGATGCTCAATCAGAACATCAAGTCACTCCGTGCCAACTTCATGCCTACTTTGGGTATGAACTATTCTTACCAGTACCAGTCACTCTACAACGAGGATTGGAACATCCTCGATTATAATTGGAGCGGAAGTTCCGCACTGATGTTTACGCTGAGTATTCCTTTGTATAAGGCAAGCAATTTCACCAAGCTCAAGTCCAACCGTATTCAGATACGTCAGTTGGAGCAGAACCGTCTGGACACAGAGCGAAAGCTGAACATGCAGATTACCAGCTACCAGAACAACATGGCTGCCAGTTCCGAGCAGGTTGTCAGCAACCGCGAGAATGTGATGCAGGCACAGAAAGCTGTGCAGATTGCCGGTAAACGCTATGAGGTAGGCAAAGGTACGGTGTTGGAACTGAACACATCACAAGTGCAGCTTACGGAGGCTGAACTGACTTACAATCAGTCCATCTATGATTATCTGGTAGCGAAGGCTGACCTTGACCAAGTGCTGGGAAAGGATTATATTGCAGAGAACGAAGAATGAAGAACTAAGAATGAAGAATAGAAATAAGAACAACGATATGAAAAAAGGTTTTCAATGGATGGCCCTGCTGGTTGTTGCCATGTTGGGGGCATGTAGCGGAGGTAGTGATAAAGCTGCTGCTGAGAAGGTGGACGAGAAGCCGAGGGTGAAACTGGCCGAGGTGTCGTCCCGTCCCGTGGAACAGATTCAGGAATACACCGCTACGGTGGAAGCCGAAGTAAAAAACAATATTGCTCCCTCTTCTCCGGTGCGTATAGACCGCATCTTTGTGGAGGTGGGCGACCGCGTGTCGAAAGGCCAGAAGCTGGTCAGCATGGATGCTGCCAATCTGAAGCAGATAAAATATCAGTTGGACAACCAGCAGATAGAGTTCAAGCGTATTGACGAGTTGTATAAGGTAGGCGGTGCCTCCAAGTCGGAGTGGGATACCGCCAAGATGAATCTCGACATCCGTGAGACTTCCTATAAGAATCTCTTGGAGAACACCTCGTTGCTCAGTCCCATTAACGGGGTGGTGACGGCACGCAATTACGATAACGGAGATATGTATAGCGGTGGAGAACCGGTACTGGTAGTGGAGCAAATCACTCCGGTAAAACTATACATCAACGTATCCGAAGGCTACTTTACCAAAGTGAAGAAGGGCGCTCCCGTATCCGTGAAAGTAGATGTCTATGGTGACGAGGAGTTCGAAGGCAAAATCAGCCTTGTTTATCCTACCATCGACCCGGCTACCCGTACTTTCCCGGTAGAGATACAGCTTGTCAACCGTGATCAGCGCGTACGTCCGGGAATGTTTGCCCGCGCCACGCTGAACTTCGGAACACAGGACCACGTGGTTGTTCCCGACCTGGCCATTGTGAAGCGTGCCGGTTCAGGCGACCGCTATGTCTATGTCTACAAGGACGGCAAGGTGTCTTATAATAAGGTAGAGCTTGGCCGTCGTATGGATACGGAGTATGAGTTGATTTCCGGTGTAGACAATAACTCTCAAGTTGTTATTGCTGGGCAGTCTAAATTAGCCGATGGTGTGGAAGTCGAGGTAGAAAAATAATATGGTAATGTGGTAATGTGATAATATGCTAATGTGCCGATGTAGCTACATTGCGCAGCCAATTAGCATATTAGCACATTGGCAAATTAAAGAATTAATCTTATGAGTTTATACGAAGGAGCGGTTAAGAAACCGATTATGACCTCGCTCTGCTTCCTGGCAGTGGCTATATTTGGTCTGTTCTCTCTGTCGAAATTGCCGGTAGACCTTTATCCGGACATCGAGACCAACACCATTATGGTGATGACGACCTATCAGGGTGCCAGTGCCTCGGACATCGAGAATAACGTGACCCGTCCGTTGGAAAACGTGCTGAATTCGGTCAGCAACTTGAAGCATATCACTTCCCGTTCGTCGGAGAATATTTCCGTGATTACGCTGGAGTTTGAGTATGGATATGACATAGACGTGCTGACGAACGACGTGCGTGATAAACTGGACATGGTGAGCTCCATGCTGCCCGATGAGGTCGAAACTCCCATCATCTTCAAGTTCAGTACGGACATGATTCCTATCCTGCTGCTCTCCGTGCAGGCAGAGGAGAGCCAGCCGGCTCTTTACAAAATATTGGATGACAACGTGGCGAATCCCTTGGCGCGTGTGCCCGGTGTGGGTACGGTGTCCATTTCGGGTGCCCCCAAGCGTGAGGTCAATGTATATTGCGACCCCAATAAACTGGATGCCTACAACCTTTCTGTAGAAACTATCAGCTCTATTATCAGTGCCGAAAACCGGAATACGCCGGGCGGTACGTTCGATGTGGGTAGCAATACCTATTCGCTGCGTGTGGAAGGTGAGTTCAAGGATCCCAAAGAGATGGAGAACATCGTGGTAGGTACGCACAACGGTGCTTCCGTCTATCTGCGCGATGTGGCAAAAGTTGTGGACTCTGTGGAGGAACGTGCACAGAAGACGTATAGCAACGGTGTGCAGGGCGCTATGATTGTGGTGCAGAAACAATCGGGTGCCAATTCTGTAGCCATTTCGCAGAAGGTAATTGATATGTTGCCACAGTTGCAGAAGTCACTGCCGAGCGATGTGAAGCTGGGGATCATTGTCAATACTTCCGATAACATCTTGAATACGATAGACAGCTTGGAGGAAACCATTATGTACGCTATGCTGTTCGTTATCTTGGTGGTGTTCGTTTTTTTGGGGCGTTGGCGTGCCACGGTCATCATCTGTATCACCATACCGATGTCATTGGTTGCCTCGTTCATCTATCTGGGTATCATCGACGGCGGTTCACTGAATATCATCTCGCTCTCTTGTCTCTCTATTGCTATTGGTAACGTGGTGGACGACGCCATTGTGGTACTCGAGAATGTAACGACCCATATTGAACGGGGTTCCGAACCGAAGCAGGCAGCGATACATGCCACGAACGAGGTGGCCATCTCCGTAATTGCATCTACGCTAACTATGATTGCGGTATTCTTCCCATTGACGATGGTAAGTGGTATGTCCGGTGTGTTATTCCGTCAGTTGGGATGGATGATGTGTGTGATTATGACGGTTTCCACAGTTTCAGCCTTGTCATTCACCCCGATGATGTGTGCGCAGCTTCTGCGTTTGCAGAAAAAGCAGAGTAAGATGTTCCTTACGCTCTATACGCCGATTCAGCGTGCGCTGGACGGTCTTGACGTGTGGTATCAGAACCGGTTGAACTGGGCTGTGCGCCATCGTCTGACGGTTATGGCAGGCTGTGCCGCATTCTTTGTGGCAAGTCTGTTCTGTGCCAAGTACATCGGTACCGAGTTTTTCCCGGCAGCAGACAATAGCCGCATCGGTATCAACCTTCAGTTGCCCATCGGGGCCCGTGTGGAGCGTGCGGAAGCGTTGGCTTCGGAACTGACAAACAAGTGGATGACGCGCTACGGAGATATGATGAAAGTTTGCAACTACACTGTGGGGCAGGCGGACTCTGACAATACGTTTGCTTCCATGCAGGACAACGGTAGTCATATCATTAGTTTCAATATCAGTCTGGTGAGTCCGGGAGACCGTGACGTGACACTGGAAACCGTTTGCGACGAAATGCGTGAGGACTTGAAGGGGTATCCTGAATTGGATAAGGCGCAGGTTATTCTGGGCGGTAGCACAGGCGGCATGAGCGCCCAGGCAAGTGCCGACTTTGAGGTTTATGGTTACGACTTCACCGCTACGGACAAAGTGTCAGCCGAACTGAAAGAGAAATTGTTGCAGGTGAAAGGTGTGAGTGAAGTGAACATCAGCCGTCAGGATTATCAGCCCGAATATCAGGTGGACTTTGACCGTGAGAAGCTGGCATTGCATGGCTTGAATCTTTCTACTGCCTCCAACTATCTGCGTAATCGTGTAAATGGTGCTTTGGCATCTTATTATCGCGAAGATGGTGACGAGTACGACATCCGTGTGCGTTACGCTCCCGAATTCCGTACAAAGATTGAAGATTTGGAGAACATCCTTATTTATACGCCTTCCGGTGAGGGTATCCGCGTGAAAGACCTCGGCAAAGTAGTCGAGCGTTCTGCTCCTCCTACCATCGAACGTAAAGACCGTGAGCGTATTGTTACTGTATCTGCGGTTATTTCGGGAGCACCTTTGGGCGATGTGGTGGCCGATGGTAATGCTATAATTGATAAGATGGACCTACCAAGTGGTGTTTCTATCCAGATTTCGGGTTCGTATGAGGACCAACAGGATTCATTCTCCGACTTGGGAACGCTGGCTGTATTGATTGTTATTCTCGTATTCATTGTGATGGCAGCTCAGTTTGAGTCTTTGAGTTATCCGTTCATCATCATGTTTTCCATTCCATTTGCATTCAGCGGTGTGTTGATGGCATTATTCTTTACGGGAACCAATTTGAATGTGATGTCGCTTTTGGGTGGAATCATGTTGATTGGTATTGTGGTGAAGAACGGTATCGTACTCATCGACTACATCACGCTTTGCCGCGAACGTGGTCAAGCGGTGCTTCACTCTGTAGTCACGGCAGGCCGCAGCCGTTTGCGTCCGGTATTAATGACTACACTGACCACTATCCTCGGTATGGTGCCGATGGCTGTAGGGCAGGGTGAAGGTGCCGAGATGTGGCGTCCGTTGGGTGTTGCCGTAATTGGCGGTCTGACGGTATCTACCATTCTGACATTGATTCTTGTCCCCGTACTCTATTGCTCGTTTGCAGGTGTTGGTATCCGCCGCACGCGTAAGAAGATTAAGAAAGACCGTGAGCTGAATGATTATTACCAGTTGCATAAGGAGAAGATGACGAAACCACGTAAACAATGATTAATCATTATCCGTTAATCATTAAACATTAATCACTAAACATTATATAGCGTGAAATCAGTATTTATAACATTCGACCAAGCGTTCTTTGAACGTATCATGGCATTGCTTGACCGCCACAACTGCCGCGGCTTCAGCTATTGGCAGCAAGTACAGGGGCGTGGCAGTAAGACGGGGGAACCCCACTATGCCAGCCATGCCTGGCCCAGTATGTGTTCCGCCATCATCACTATCATAGATGAGGCTAAGGTGGCTCCGTTGCTCGAAGCGCTCCACCGGATGGACAAGGAGACCGAGCAACTCGGACTCCGTGCTTTTGTTTGGAATATCGAACAGACCATTTAATCGGGTCTGCTCTGTCTATAACCGTTATCCCCGGAGAAAAAATCTTGTTTCTTTGGGGATAATTCTTTTTTGTCCGGAGAGATTTTTTCAACCTATATCTATATCTTTGCGGCCACATTAGGTATGGAAAAGAATTCATTGAAATATACGGGTCTGTTGGCGTTTATCGTATGGGGTGCATTGTTGCTGATGCATCTGTTGCCAAGTATTACGATGGGTGGCCGTGTGCTGAGGCGTGTGGATATCTTGGGGGACGTGCGTCGTCCTTCCAAGCCGGTGAGTGAGCCGGACAGCCTGCTGCCTCCGCCCCCGAAGGTGAAGCCCGCCTTTGTGGACACCTGCCGTGCGGGCATGACGTGCATTGAAGATTACAGCGATTCTACCATGCGTGGCATGACGCGGTTCTATCAGGCGCTCGACGAGCTTGCCAAAGCACCCCGTCCGGTTCGTATCGCCTACTTCGGCGACTCCTTTATCGAAGCGGATATTCTGACGGCTGATTTACGCGAGATGCTTCAGCAGAAATATGGCGGTTGCGGAGTAGGTTTTGTCACCATTACGTCCATGACCAGTGGCTTCCGTCCTACAGTGCGTCATTCCTTCAGCGGATGGCAGAGTCATTCTGTCATGGACTCCGTGTTCTTTGACCGTAGCAAGCTGGGAGTCTCCGGACATTACTTTATTCCGAATACCGGTGCTTATGTGGAACTGCGGGGGCAGAAGAACTATGCCTCCCGTCTGGATACTTGCCAGCGTGCCAGTATTTTTTTCTATAACCGTGGCACAACCACCCTTTCTGTCCGCGTCAATCGTGGCGAAGCAACTACCGAGACTTTTGAGCCGATTGATGATTTGCAGGAGATGACGGTAGAGGGAAATATCGGTTCTGTCCGTTGGACGGTGGAAAGTGCGGACTCCACCTTGTTTTATGGCCTTGCCATGGACGGTACTTCCGGCATTGTGCTGGATAACTTCTCACTGCGTGGCAGCTCCGGCCTTTCCCTCCGCTCTGTTCCCGTGTGGATGATGCGTGAGTTCAATGAACAGCGTCCTTACGATTTGATAATCCTGCAGTACGGACTGAATGTGGCTACAGAGCGCGGACGGAATTACGACAAGTACATTGCCGGCATGCAGACAACGGTGCAGCATCTCAAGGAGGCCTTTCCGCAAGCAGCCATCCTCATAGTCAGCGTGGGCGATAGGGACTATAAGACCGAAGAAGGGGAGCTGCGTACCATGCCTGGCATCAAGAATCTGGTTCGTTATCAACAGAATTTGGCGGCGGATGAGGCTGTCGCTTTCTGGAACATGTTCGAGGCTATGGGTGGGGAAGGCAGTATGGCAGACATGGTGCATGCCAAGCCGTCATTGGCCAATTATGATTATACGCACATCAACTTCCGTGGTGGAAAGCATCTTGCGGGATTACTTTATGAGTCTTTGATTTATGGCAAGGAACAGTATGACAGAAGGAGGGCCTACTATGAAGAGGAGCCATAAGGAGGATTCACGATTGTACGATTTACGATGTACGATTTGCTGCGCGGTGCTGGTGCTGATTGCGGCGATACGGCCGCTCCATGCACAAGATGTATTGCCAGGCAGCCTTTCGTGTCATGCCGGTGGAGCGGATTGTGATACTCTCTGCCTCTATTCCCAACGTACGGATACGGTGTCTGTCCCTTTGATAACTTTTCCCGCCGCATTCCGGCAAATGAAGGAGAATGTACTTACCGACAGTCTGGGTATTCTTAATCCTTTCTGGGAGAAGTTGCGTCTGTCTCGGCTGGGCGCTTCCGCTGATACGCTTCGCATCGTACATGTGGGCGACAGCCATATACGCGGCCATATCTTCCCCCGTACCACCGGTGCGTTGATGCAGGACACTTTCGGGGCAGTCTCTTATACCGATGTAGGTATCAACGGTGCATTTTGTACTACTTTCACCCGTCCGGACCGTATTGCTGATATTGCGGCTCTGCATCCCGACCTGCTTATTCTTTCCTTCGGGACGAACGAAAGCCATAACCGCCGTTACAATACAATGCTGCACTATCGCCAGATGGACGACCTTGTACGCATGCTTCGCGAGAAACTGCCGAATGTACCGATGTTGATGACCACTCCTCCGGGCTCTTACGAGAGTTTCCGGCAGCGTCGCCGTCGTCGGACCTATAAGATTAATCCGCGTACTGCCGTTGCCGTGCAGACTATCCGCTGCTATGCCGATGAAAACGGATTGGCGGTATGGGACATGTACGAAATACTTGGCGGTACCCACCGTGCCTGCCTCAACTGGCAGGAAGCCGGATTGATGCGTCCGGACCATGTACACTATTTGCCGGACGGTTACCGCCTGCAAGGCGAGCTGTTCTACCAGGCCTTGTTAAAAGCTTATAACGATTATGTGGAATATTGACGAATTTTTATCCGGATTGAATATAGACTTGGACCGTTTGCGCGATGTCTTCACTTATGACCCGCAAGCCCCGATGATATTCAGCAGTGGTATTTTCCTCTGGCTGTTTGTCGCTTTTATATTGGTTTATCTGTTGTTGCAACGCCGGACGACGGCGCGTTTGCTGTTTGTCACCTTGTTTTCCTATTACTTCTATTATAAAAGTAGTGGCACTTATTTCTTCCTGCTTGGACTGGTGACGGTCTGTGACTTTTTCATTGCACGCTTGATGGCACGCGAGGCTATTCCCTGGCTACGTAAGGCATGGGTTGTGTTGAGTCTGTTCATCAATTTGGGATTGTTGTGTTACTTCAAGTACACCAATTTTCTGGGCGAAACTTTTGCCTCGCTGACGGGAGGCACGTTCACGACAATGGATATTTTCCTTCCGGTGGGCATCTCTTTTTTCACTTTTCAGTCGTTGAGCTATACGATAGATGTGTACCGTCGCCAGATAACGCCTCTGACCAGTTTGTTGGATTATGCTTTTTATGTTTCTTTCTTTCCCCAGTTGGTGGCGGGTCCTATTGTACGTGCCCGTGATTTCATTCCGCAAATCCGCCGCCCGCTGTTTGTCTCCAATGAGATGTTCGGACGTGGAATCTTCCTCATCGTGAGTGGGCTCTTCAAGAAAGCGGTTATATCGGACTATATCAGCGTTAACTTTGTAGAGCGTATTTTTGATAATCCTACTCTTTATTCGGGGGTGGAGAATCTGATAGGTGTTTATGGCTATGCCTTGCAGATTTATTGCGACTTCTCCGGTTACAGTGATATGGCTATCGGCATTGCCTTGTTGCTGGGCTTCCATTTCAATATCAATTTCGATTCCCCTTATAAGTCCGCTTCCATTACGGAATTTTGGAGGCGGTGGCATATTTCGCTTTCCAGCTGGTTGCGCGATTACCTTTATATTTCTTTGGGAGGCAACCGGAAGGGGAAAATCCGCCAATATGCCAATCTCATCATTACCATGTTCCTGGGCGGCTTGTGGCATGGCGCTTCGTGGAATTTTGTACTTTGGGGAATGATGCATGGCGTTGCGCTTGCAGCCCATAAGTTCTGGATGACGCTTACCGGGCGTAAGAAGGGGACGGAGAGCCATGGCATCCACCGCTTCTTCGGAGTGCTTGTCACTTTCCATTTTGTTTGTTTCTGCTGGATATTCTTCCGTAATGCGGAGTTCTCCACATCAATGGATATGCTGAAGCAGATATTCACTACTTTCCGTCCGCAACTCTTCCCGCAGCTGGTAGAGGGTTATTGGGAAGTGTTTGCACTGATGGCATTGGGCTATCTGCTGCATTTTGTGCCCGACAGTTGGGAACGTGCTTGCACAAAAACAGTAATCCGCCTCCCCTTGTTGGGAAAGGCGGTACTGATGCTTGCTGTAATCTATCTGGTCATTCAGATGAAAAGTTCGGAGATACAGCCGTTTATCTATTTCCAGTTCTGATTACTTCTTCTCGGTCGCTGTGGAGTCTGCCTGCTGTCGGAAGGGTTCCCGGTAGTTGAGCCCGTCTCTCCGGTAGAGGCCGATGAGTCCGGCCAGTCGGGTAGTGAAGTTTGTATAATCTTTCTTTTCCAGTTGTGTCCATTGTACTTCGGCAAGGGCGGCCATACGGGGGAGAACCATATACTCTACCTGTTCGCTGGTCGGGATGTATTCTGTCCAAAGGTTGGCTTGTGTGCCGAGTATGTGCTTGGCTTGTTCTTCGGTCAGTGAGGCGGTAGGATTCAGACTGTATACTTTCTCCAATGGGACAAAGCCTCCGATGGCAAATGGTTCGTGCCGGGTATCCTCACTTTGGTAATAATCAAAGTAGCAATAGTCATTGGGTGTCATTATCACGTCGTGTCCCAGTTGGGCCGCCTTGATTCCTCCTGCCGAGCCACGCCATGACATAACAGTTGCGTTGGGGGCGACGTCGCCTTCCAGAATCTCATCCCAACCGATAATCTGGCGTCCTTTACTATTGAGGAGCTTTTCGATACGTGTCATACAATAGCTCTGCAGACGGTCTTCGGCAGTATGGTTCTTGTCGGCTTTCAATTTTTCGGTTCTGATACGTGCCTGGCATTTGGGACACTTTTCCCAACGGGTGCGGGGAGCTTCGTCACCGCCGATGTGGATGTATTTGGAAGGGAATATGTCAATGATTTCGGCCATGACATCTTCGAGGAACTGCATGGACTTTTCGTTGCCGATGCACAGCACATCTTCGAATACGCCCCAACGTGGGCACACTTCATACGGTCCACCGGTACATCCCATTTCGGGATAGGCGGCCAGTGCGGCAAGCATGTGTCCGGGCAGGTCTACTTCGGGGATGACCGTGATATAGCGCTCCCCGGCATATTTTACGATTTCTTTGGCTTGCTCCTGCGTATAGAACCCGCCATACCGGGTGTTGTCAT
>OBXF01001204.1_pt1 | contig 13866 bp, 16 predicted proteins | sample 1495371 | NCBI WGS metagenome assembly OBXF01 (sample SAMEA2580143, study PRJEB22360) | human gut metagenome | biome: human gut; feature: human-associated habitat; material: faeces | place: Denmark | collected 2008/2010 | reverse complement strand
CCATGCGGATACCGCCCGATGTGTCCTCCAGCTGTTCCACAGCATGGGCCGCATCTTCCGGGAGCAGTCCGCCTCCGATGCCATCCAGACTGGCCTGCACATCGACCGGAAGCGGCGCCGGATGCTCCGGGAGAAGCGTATGGCCCTGGGACACAAGGCCGATGACCATGAGGAAATCCCCCAGCATTCTCAAAGATAAGATGGGGGACTGCCATTGAACTGGTAGTCCTCCGTGGTTTCTTCCGCTACTTCGGCTCCAGGAATCCTATGACCATATCTACCGCCTCTGAGGAGATATCCTCCGGAGCACGCTCTACAAAGGAGGCATGGCGGCTGTTCAGATCCAGCATCCGGGCCTGATCACACAGGATGACCCCGTCCGTCCTGGTACGCTCATCCAGCCGGAGGTGGAACGGGTGGCCCCGGTCTGTGTGGGTGATGGGGCAAACCATGGTCAGGCTGCTGACCCGGTTGAACAAGTTGTTGCTGATCACCAAGGCAGGACGGCGGCCCTTCTGCTCATGGCCGGACTGGGGATCAAAGTCCAGATAGACGATATCACCCTGTTCAAAAATCGTCACCATGCCTCAGAGCCCTCCGCCTTCCCCCAATCCAGCTCTTCGGCCTCAATTCGGTCGATCTGGTCAATGGGCTTTCCGTAGAATGCGGTGAGGCGTTCCTCCAGGGTGCGGTGCGGGATGGAAGAGGCACGCCGGATGTTGATACCATCATCCATCTGCACCAGTTCCACCCGGTCGTGTTCTTTCAGACCAACTGCGTCCAGGAGGGCCTTGGGGATCCGCAGGCCCTGGCTGTTGCCCCATTTTTGGATCGTCGCGTACATGAACGACACCTGCCTTTCAAAGATAGTATATACAGAGTATAAACAAAAGTCAACCGTTTGATTCGAGGTGAGCCAGCATGGGAACCTATATCCATTTTACCGATGAACAGAAGGAGCGGGCCAACTCCGTTGATCTGGAGGAATTCCTGCGGCAGCGGGGGGAGAAACTGCTCCGCGCCGGGCGGGAGTCCCGGCTGGCCAGGGTGCACCATATCACCGTCCGGGGCAACGAATGGTACGACCATATTGCCCGGCAGGGCGGCCATGCGGTCAGCTTTGTCCAGCACTACTACGGCATGAGCTATCAGGATGTTGGGGGAGGCATATCCCGCCGCGCAGCCAAAGCGGGAGGAGCCGCCCAAGCCCTTCGCCCTGCCGCCGCTCCACACCGATATGCGCCGGGTGTACGCCTATCTAATGAAACAGCGCCACATCAGTCGGGAGGTGATCACCCACTTTGCCCGGGCCGGACTGCTGTACGAGGATGCCCAATACCACAACTGCGTCTTTGTGGGCACGGATAAGCAGGGCGTCCCCCGCCACGCCCATAAGCGGAGCACCAACAGCCAGGGCAAGTCCTTTAAGGTAAACGTGGAGGGCAGCAAGCCCCAGTACAGCTTCCACCACGTGGGGCAGGACGGCCTGCTCTATGTGTTCGAGGCCCCGATTGATCTGCTGAGCTTCCTCACGCTGTATCCGGACAGATGGCAGGAGCACAGCTATGTAGCCCTGTGCGGCACTGGCGGCCAGGCCGTGTGCTGGATGCTGGAGCATCCCAGCCTCCAATCCGTTGTGCTCTGTCTGGATCACGACGAGCCCGGGCAGACGGCGGCCAGGCGCCTCCAGGAAGAGTTACAGGGAGCAGGATACCACAGCGGTATCCTGCTCCCTGTGCATAAGGACTGGAACGACGGCCTGGTGCAAGGGCAGACCATGGCCGACCTTGCAATGACCATGGGGCAGAGTATGTAGGCCGCAGAAGCGCACCGCCCGCCAGGGGGGGTGTGCCCTGCCGCTGGACCGGGGGCCGGTTCATTTTGGCCCGCCCAGAAGGTCATACTGGAAGCAGATTGAAACGCAGAGAGCAGACAACGAAGGGATGATTGCAGTGAACAACGACACCTGGATGCTGATCCTCCTGCTGGCGCTGGTATTCGGTGCCCTGGTAGCCATCACCACCTTTTCCGGCCGGGGCAGCCTGGACAGCATCAAGAGTAAAACCGTGGGTGACGGCCAGCACGGCACCGCCCGCTGGGCCACGCCGGGGGAAATCAAGAAGACCTTCCGCTCCGTCCCCTTCCAGACCGCGCTGTGGAGGAAGGGGGAGCACCTCCCGGGCGCACAGGGGCTGGTGTTGGGCTGTACCGGAAAAAAAGGGCAGCTCACGGCCCTGGTGGACAGTGACGATATCCACTGCCTCATGATCGGTGCCTCCGGCGTGGGCAAGACCGCCTTCTTCCTATACCCCAATTTGGAATACGCCTGCGCCAGCGGAATGAGCTTCTTTGCCAGTGACACCAAGGGAGATCTGGCCCGGAACTATGGGGCCATCGCCCGGGACTGCTATGGCTACCAGGTGGTGGTGGTGGATCTCCGGAACCCCACCCGCTCAGATGGCTATAACCTGCTCACTCTCATCAATCACTACATGGACGCGTGCCGGAGAGATCCGGCTGATCTGGCCGCCCGAGCCAAGGCGGAGAAGTACGCCAAAATCCTCTCCAAGACCGTCATCAATCCGGATGGGGAGAACTTTGCACAAAATCAATATTTTTACGACGCGGCGGAGGGCGTGCTCACCGCCGTGATCCTGCTGCTGGCAGAGTACCTGCCGCCCAAAAGGATCCACGGGGAGTTGCGGGAACGGCGGCATATCGTGTCCGTGTTCAAGCTGGTGCAGGAGCTGCTGGCCCCCAGCATTCTGCCCGGCAAGAATGAGTTCCAGCTCCTCATGGACTGCTTGCCGGAGGAACACAAGGCCAAGTGGTTCTCCGGCTCTGCCCTCACCGCCGCCGAGCAGTCTATGGCCTCCGTCATGTCCACCGTCCTCTCACGGCTGAATACCTTTCTGGACTCGGAGCTGGAGCAAGTGCTGTGCTTCGACAGCACCATAGACGCCGAGAGCTTTGCCGCAAAGAAATCCGCCATCTTCCTGATACTTCCGGAGGAAGATCAGACCAAAAACTTCATGGCTGGTCTGATGATCCAGACCCTGAGCCGTGAGCTGTTCTCCGTGGCGGACGAGCACGACGGGAAGCTACCCAGCCGGGTGGTGTTTTTCTGTGACGAGCTGGGCACCATGCCCGTCTTTGACATCCTGCCCCTGTTTTCGGCTGGGCGCTCCCGGCGACTGACCCTGGTGCCCATCATCCAGAGCCTGGCCCAGTTGGAGAAGAACTACGGCAAGGAGGGGGCGGAGATCCTGACGGATAACTGCCAGGACACCATTTTCGGCGGCTTTGCCCCCAACAGCCAGACCGCCGAGGTGCTGTCCAAGGCACTGGGCAGCCGTACCGTCCTAAGCGGTTCTATCAGCCGCGGGAAAAATGATTCCAGCCAAAGTCTACAGATGATAGAGCGTTCTTTGCCACAATGTCAAGTGATGAATTCAAAAAAGACAAGCACTATCCAAAGAAAAACTTCTTTCATGGTATCTGCCTATTTTGTTTTCGATAGTTTTAGCTGTGATACATTTAATTTAGGGTGCAAAAAAGCAGGAGACCTTTTCGGATCTCCTGCTTAGTAGAGCTGTGAATATTTAATTGTGGTTGGGTTGCCAGTTATACAAACTGGGGTTGTGTAAATATCAAATACTTGTTATTTTTAGTGCACAATTAAGTTCTTCTGCTTTTAGCAAGGCATGATTGAAAATTGTAATAAAATCCTCACCGTCACTTGTAACAAAATAATTTGATAAATCGGTTATATCATCGCTGATATTTGTTCCCCACGGTGGCTGGGCAGATAGATTTTTTATATTCCATATTACTTTATTTGGAGAATATTTTGCTAATCCTTGCTTCATCTGTTCCAATTCATTGATAGCTTCAGGAATACGGGAACTATTTAATTCACCTAAATACAATTCGTTCATAATGACTGGAAATTTAGTTCCCCATTTTTTATTTTCCAAATTATAAGCAACCGTTGAAAAAATGAAAATAAAAAATCTTCACTTCCTATTTGAAACCAATAATACTTCACTTTAAACCCAACCATAACACTTTCTCCCAATACATCTGTGACATTTCAATTACACAACTTCTAATTTTTGTTTTTTACTTAACTTTAGTGTAGCTCTCCATACTAAAAGTTTCTAAATCAAACACTACCGCAGCAACACTGTCCTCATTTTCTTCAATAAGCCATAAGCGAGTCCATAAGGTTTGGTCGTTCATATTGGTAGCAGTTTTATCCTCACCATCGGTAATGATTTTTTCGGGATCTAATTTTGTTACAAAAATGTTTTCAGGTTTAAGACCTGGCAGGCTGCTCTTAAGTTCCTCCTCTGTTAGTCCTGCTATATCCATTGCTTCAGCACCTTTATAATACTCAACATCTCCGTACCAGTAGTTATCGTTAACATTCTCGATGGATTTTAACCACATAAACTTATCGTCAACGAATTTATAACCAGCACCAGAGCCGGTATCTATTTCCCATGTTCCTTGTATCAGTGCATTATCATCGTTATTATCTTTGCTGTCAGTAGTACCGGCGCAAGCGGTAAGCCCCAATAGTGTAAAACAGATAATCAGAATAGCTGCTGCAATTCTAAAAAAACCATTTTTGCGGTATTTAATCATATTCATATCATAGTTCATAGGTAACCCCCAAGTTAAATTCTCTTTATTTTTGTAAGCCTTTCTCCATTGAAAAATGAAGAAAATATTTTATTCCCGTTCCCGTCTACTCCGTTTTTTCTTTCGGGAATCTGGCGGCGGAGAGAAGGTCTGAATGTAATCCTGCCGGATCAGCGTCACATCCTGAGAAAGAAAAGCAGCGACACGGTCCTGTTCGGAAGTTTGCTCTGGGAAAAAAGACGCAAATTTCTGTGCCAGCTGTTCTTCTTTTTCATACAGTTTAAGTGTGCCTTCGTATCCAATCAATTCTTTCAGCACAGCAGTAAACTCCGTGTACCGGTCCCCTCGAATATCCAGATCGACCTTTGCTTTGGCAGTCATGCCGTTCAGGTAAAGTACCTTCAGGGAAGTATGGTTCCTGAACCGATTCATTGTGAACCATAAAGCCAGCTTTTTTGAGAGTAGCTTACCGCCAATCAGCATCCAGTTCTGGCTTTGGTATATTTCCAGATACTTTTTCATGCCCTCATCTTCAAACTCTATTGGTTCAAAATGTTCTCCATCCAGCAGCTGTTCCAGCTGATTTTTGCTGAGAATCTGATTCAGTACTGGTATGTTCCGGTAAGGCGCGCAGATATAGCGTCTCATTTTCTGAAACAGCGCCACAACCAGAACTGCTGTACCAAGTAAAAACAGGAAAAGCTCTCCGTCCATTTCGATTTTTCCAGTTGCCGTTACCCAGATGCCACGCAGAACCAGCACGACGCCAAAGCCCCACAGCCCGAAAATCAGCAGCTTTTTCAGCGGATGAAAATGAATCCATTCAATGATCTGTACCTGTTGTTTGCCGCTCATAGGTTCATCACGCAAAAGTCGGCGGGCGATCCACTGATTCAACAGTTGTGGAGTCCATGCAACTCCAAATAGAAAAACTGCAATACCGGCATAAAGGGCAATCCCGATCCAACCAATATCCAGATAAGACTCCAAAAGCAGTAAAAGGATAATTGGCAAAATCATGGTGAGAAAAAGTGGTAAAAATGATTTTTTGCGTCCCTTCTGGAGATTTAGGTCATTGAAAGCAGAAGTAATACACAGGGCAAAAATCATCACAGCCGATATCCCGCCAGACACCCAGTTTTTAAGGTCACCGAAACGCATCACATGCTCGGCTTTGTGCATATTCGGAAATTTCCCGGTAATACCCGCATAGAGACAAAATCCCAAATAAGCCAGAGCCAAAAGTGCCCCTACCAGCTTCAAAATTGTTTTTCCTGAAAGTTTTTGTTTCTCCATCTTCGTCGTTTTCCTATAAAATCACTGTTCCTGTGTCAATTTATCCTTCTGTATCCCAAACAAAGCTATCTACCATGTCTCTGGCGGCCTGTTCGGTGGTTTCTGATCCGCTGAAATTTGTAAGCTGGATCAGGCAGAACCCGTAATCCTTTACAATATAGTATTGCGTGGTGACAATATTGCCCTCGTCGATAGTAAAGATATACAGTAGATCTCCCTGCTCGGTATAGGTTCCATCCCCGTTCAGTTGTGCTTCAATACCATCCAGCTGCATCAAAATCTGTTGGACGATCGCATCCCGGAACTGCTCATGCTCCTCCAGACTATATTTGTTCTTTCCTACATGGATGGATATGTTGTCCGGCTTTTCATCATTTTCGTGACCTTCCTCTATGTAGAAAATCTGCGAATCAGTAGAATGCTTCTCAGATTTCTCCCATCCCTCCGGGACGGTATAAGTTCCGGGAATCGCGTGATCTTCAGATGATATTTCGGTTTCGGAAGAAGAAGGTTCCTGCTGATCCGTCACAGATTCATCAGAGGGAGATTGTGGCGATGAAGTCCCATTTTTACCGCATCCAGCAAGGAGCAGCACCATAGCTAATAACACAATTAAGATTTTTTTCATGCTCTGATTCCTCTCGCTTTATAATACGGGTTATCCGAGTTTGGAAACAATCTGGCAGAACATCTCAACATTTTCTTTCTGCCCCTGAATATCAGAGCCAATCGCATTGTTCATCAAAGAAATTTTCATTTTTTCTTTTCCGAAATGCAGCATTACGACTTTTCTTCCGGGCAGCAGCCCACCCTTGACTTCTGCCTTTGTTATGCTGCTTAGGGGCAGAGAAAGCCGGTTTTCAATTTTGGAGACATTGACGGAATTTACAATGACCATATTCAGGTGTTGCTCGGTAACTCCCAGATAGCAGTAAGCATTGCTCAGTGCGCCCAATGCAGCGCCCCCCGTCAGTGTAGAAAGTCCTCCAATCAGTGCATAGGTATCAGCCCCGGCCATGATGACCGCCCATAACTTGCACTGGTAGGCTTCGTTTTCGTTCAAAATGGCTTCCAGCATTTCATTTTTATCTTTTTCATTCATTGTAAGCATAATTGTTCCTCCTAATTATTGTTTTAAGTTGAGAACGCCGGATGCAATCCTTTGATAGATGCACCCGGCGTTCAAAAGCATTAGTCTGCTTTCAAATTTTTGTCCAGGATCACCAGTTCGCCGTTGCGTTCAATGATACCAGGCTGAACCACGACGATTTTCAGACCTTCCTGCAATTCCAGATACTGTGAAGCATAACCCCAAACCTTGACCTGATCGCCTTCCTCAAGCTCAATGGCAGTGCTTACAGTACCATCTTCATTCAAAATCTGGTTAGCAATACAGTAGAGCTGGCCGGTTGTATCCTCTGCGATGTAGAGAGACACATCCGAAGCGAGCGGCGTTCCGGCAATAGATTTATATTCACCGACTTCTTCGCCCCAAATAGTACCTTCACTGTAAAATCCAACGACCATATTTTCTTCATATCCCTCGATGATCGCATTGAAATCCTGAGCATACGGCTCCATCTCGGCTTTTGTAGTATCCTTGTAAGCGGCAATCTTTTCATTAGATGCCTGTTCTTTTACCTCTTGCGGCTGATAATCCTTGTATTCAAAAACATTGTCCGAAGCAAGCGTGATTGCTGTGTAGTCATCATCCAGAATGACTTTATAAACAGCAATTTCATCATCATCAACAGTACGATTGATGTCGATATTTCCTGCGGAATTCAGTTTATATCCGTCTACACCTTCCAGCGCCTTTTGTAAAGCTGCGTTGGACATCGCACAGTTGATCCCATTGAGCGTTACAAAGAAATCAGGATTTGGTTGATCCTTATCGGCAGAGTATTCCAGTTCTACCACCGTTCCGCCCTCAGCAGGCTTGCATGGCTCTGTCCCGGCATTTACGATTGCAACATCTATTTCCTGATCGTCTTTGGAAAGTTCCCCATAAATACGCTCGCCGGGTTGCAGAGAAACCTCTGCTGCATCATATTCTTCCGTTTCCAAACTCCAGCCGGCTTGTATCAGCTGGGAAGTTTCCAAAGGAAGTGTGTAGTAAGTGCCATCCAGTACGAACTCAGGTGTCCCGTCATTTTTCAGCTGAGACAGAATGGCCTCATCCGTACAGCCTTTATCGCTGCCCGCAGCTGCCGGAGCTGATGTCTGAGGTTTTGAGCCGCATCCGGCCAGCATACTGCATACCAGCACACATCCTGTCAGTAAAGCAATCCATTGTTTTTTCATAAGCGTAAATCCTTTCTGCGATTCTATCAAATTTGTTTTATGTATGAACAACTCATATCCTATATAAAGGTCGATTATGCCCCTATCAGCGTCATGACCACATAGAGTACGATAAGCAGGAGCGCAAGACACATTGCACAGAAAACGGCAATCGTCGTTTTGACCCTGTGCCGCTCCTTTAATGTCAGAACCATCATTGCAAGTACATCAAAGGAAAAGAAGAACTGGCAGATTCCAGCTAAAACCGCCAACCATTTCGGATGTATGCCGTCTTTGCATGACTTTATCAGATAAGCGATAGCATAGGGAGCTGCCCCTAATAGAATCCCGTATCCCAAAATCAAAAAAACAATGGTTACCAGTCCGAACAACGCCATCAGCGGCAATGGGAAGAATGCCATCAGCGTTACATATACAGTGATGCTCCCTCCGATCAGGTAGAACGGGATTAGTCCATACTTGATAATCAAAGTGCAGTTCAGCAATGTTTTTCTCGACCACTTTCTTCCTACGGTCAGCACAACAATCAAATTGACGATCCCCATAATAAAGGGCAGAAGGATCGATACTATCTGCAATGTGATTGCATTGCCAAAATGAACTGCCAAAAGAAAGAATGTATAAGACACAATTACATAGAGTACCGGGAGGATATAAGTCATTTAGCAGCCTCCTTTCTGCGCCGGATCAACCAGAGAATCAGCCAGATCAAGCAGACTGGGAACGAGAACAAGCCCAAAATAAAAACTCCGGCTCCAAACGATCCAAGGATTGAGTCCCCGGTGGCGATATTGCTGATGATTCCGAACAGTGCCAGACCAACGCTGAAAGAGAGCCAGCAAAAGAAAGCATATTTACTCTCTTTGGCGCTTGCGGGTATTCTTGATTCTCCCTTTTTATTTTCAAGCTGGGTTTTTAGCTGTTCGCTTAGAAGTCGTTCCTGCTTCTCTAATTCAGTGTCTCCGATCGCCCTTGCGTAATCTTCACGAAGTAGGTGATACCCCAGTTTATCCTGCGTATTTTTTGCTCGATGCAAAAACTGCTCCAAAGTTTCTTCCGCTTCTGTCCAGCGCTGTTGTTCCAGCAGAGCGGAGAACCAGTTCGCTGTAATGATGTTTTTGGAATGCTTGCTGAGTGCCCAAGGACGCCAGCGATCCAATCCATGTTTCAAATTCTCAAGGTTGTGATCGCTTTGATATGCCACCACATAGGGGTTAAGTTTCTTTGCCAGCCAGTGTTCATATTTGCAATATGCGAAAAAGCATAGAGCCAGCAGCACAAGGAACACTACAACAGCAATCCACATAGTCTCGTAAGAAAAAAAGTGATCATAAATCAAGCACGCAGCTCCGGAGAGAGCCGCAATGCTGAAAATTGGCCATGGATTTCTCATAATAGCAATATCTCCAATCATCTGTTTGAATAAAGATTCCGATATGGTCAAATTGTCATATCTATATGCAAACATTATAGCATTTGCATGATCTTTCGTCATCATTTTTCTGCTGTACGGCTAGGAATTTAATTGTAAATAAATTATGAATATATCTATTGCAATTTTACAAAAAGAAAAGCCTCATCCCTCGCTGATTGAGAGATGAGGCGAAATGATTATGCTGTAATCTCCGGGATTTCTCCGACAAAGTTATAAACGATTCTGACTTCCTGCACCTTCTGTCCGTCAATCTTCTTGACTTCGCCCACCAAAATTTTGCTGATGAGCCGGTTCAGCACCGCTTCATCCAGTTCTTCAATGGCTGCATAGCGCCGGATTTCTTTGATGAAGGTGCGGACTTCATTTTCCTGTTCGTCAGAGTGGCGCATCATCAACAGTAGGTCTTGCAGGCGCTTCTGGTTGGCTTCCTGCTCTTGTTCCAGTGTTGCTGTCAGCTTCATAAAACGCTGCTCAGTCAGGATTCCTTTTGCCTTATCGGTATATAGGCTCAGGAACATCTCATCAATTTCACGATTCCTGCTTTCCAGTCGTTGACATTCCTTCTGTGTCTGGGAGGCATCCAGAAGATACCGGCGCTCCATCCGGCTGCTCAGCCGCTGATAAAAAGCATCGGCATCTTTGAGCGCAGTCTTTGCCAGTTCCTGAATATCTTTCAGCACAAGGTTGTACAAATCTCTGGCTTCGATCTTGTGGCTGGTACAGGCGTTCTTGCCCAGCCTGTTGTAGGTCTGGCAGATATAATACGCCTTATCAATCGGTTCTCGCTGTTCGCCGGTAAAACGATTCTTTCCGGTTCTGCCAACCTTTTCATACCGCACCTGCATGGACTTTCCGCAAGTCTCACAATAAATGATACCGTGGAACAGGTTATAAAAGGGGCAGGAGTTGCCCTTCATAATGGTTGGTCTGCGGTCAATGATTTCCTGTACCTGCTCCCATTCTTCCGGGGAGATGATTGCTTCATGGCAATCCTCGATAATTTCCCAGTCCTCACGAGGGATAATGTCATAGGTGTTGGAGCGAATCCCTTTCTGATGTGTCCGGCAGACCAGATGTGCGCCCTTATAAAAGGGATTCCGCAGGATATGGCTGATTCTTGCACTTCCCCATGAATAGTAATTTACATCACATTCTGTGTTGCTTTTTACTCTGGTGATCGGGACTTTATCATCCATGAGCTGCTTTGCAATCCGCATGCATCCCCAGCCATCCAGCGCCATATCATAGATTTTTCGGATTACCGGTGCTGTCTCAGGGTCACGGATCAAATGTCCCTTATCCTCCGGGTCACGCATCAAACCGAGGGGCGGCTGCCCACCACAAAACTTCCCCTGCCGGGAACGGGTCATACGCCCTGCCAGCACCTTTTTGGAAATATCCCGGCTGTACATATCGTTCAGGATATTCTTAAACGGCGTAATGTCCATTTCCTGACGGGTCAGGCTGTCCACTCCGTCTGTAATGGCAATATAGCGTACATTGTGTTTTGGGAAAAAGATTTCGATATAGCTGCCAGCTTCGATATAATTCCTGCCCAGCCTGGACAGGTCTTTGGTGATAACGCAGCCTATCTTTCCCGCCTGAATATCGGCAATCATGCGCTGGAAAGAGGGGCGGTTGAAGTTGCGGCCTGTATAACCGTCATCTACATAATACTCATACTGGAACATCCCATTTTTTTCGGCAAAGTCCCGGAGCATAAGTTTCTGGTTGCTGATGCTCATGCTTTCATTATCGCCGCCATCCTCCAGAGAGATACGGCAATAAAGGGCTGTGATTTTCTGATTAACTTGTTTTTTCCTGCTCATAGTGTTCTCCTTCTATGAACAGGGACACGATATCATTATAATACCATGTCCCTGTCCATGATTCAACTGCCTTACGCCGCTTTCTGTGCCATTTCCCGATGCTCCAACCATTCCTCGAAGTGTTCGCAGGTCTGACGCTCGATCAGCTGCTCAAAGGCTTCTCGCATGGTTTTGTCCCCAGAAAACTCACGAACCACTACAAACTGGACTTTTTTATTCTGCTTCTTGTTTTTCTCCATAGGCTACCTCCATAGAATAGGGGGATTAGACGGTGGTTGCGGCAACGAAGTCCGACAACGGACATCAAAAAACCTGTAAACTATCGTCTGACCCTGATTTCTTAACTTTTCAAATTTTCTTATAAAATCTCGTTGCTTTCGTTGCCGAAAACATAGATAGATCATAAAAATCCTTTACTTGCGGGCTTTTTCTATATCAAAACCATAAATTTATCAGCAACGAACCCGGCAACCAACCGGCAACCATCCCGGCAACAGACCGTCCTTGTCAGGCAATCCACTCCTGCGGAAGTTCCAGCTGACGGCATTCTTCTTCACTCAGTTCTACAAATCCACCTTCGTTGCTGGGTAGTTCGTTGCCGGAAGTGTCCCGTTCCCAGCCCTTTTGTCTGCCATATCCGGCAAACATCCGGGGATTGGAAAAAGGCTTCCAACCGGTCACGACCGTGTTCATGATCTCATTGATATTGTGGAGCTGCCACCGCTTCGGCTCATCAAAGGTATGTCCCAGCGCCTCCTTGAACAGCTGTTTTGAGCAGACCATGTTTCCGGTGTAGTGTTCCAGAAATCCCTGTATCTGTCCGGCTTCGGTGTCCTCCGGCATGAAGTCTTTCTGCACCTCCACCAGTTGACGCTGGATGGACTTGCTGAATTTCATGGAATATTTGCCGCTGTGGTAAATGCTCATAGCTTCTGCCCATACCTGCAACAGATACGCTCTGGAAGCGCCCTCGTCCTCCAAAATGTGAACCTCTGCATTCTCCGGGTAAATCATGATTGGGAGAAAGCGCCGGTTCCCGGCTCGATCCAGCGGCAGAAAGTCCAGCGTATTCGAGGAACCACCGAACACACACTGCCGAAGCCGGTCTTTAGGCTGAGATTCATAAGGTGTCCGGTAGGTTTCCTTCTGTCGGCTAATAAAGGAACGGATTTCTTCAATGCTCTTTGCGCTGCTGGTGGCAAGCATCTCTGACATCTCAATGATCCAGTGACCTTGTAGCTTTTGGAATACCCGGTCGTCATCCAACTTCTTCAGGTCATCAGAGAACCATTCGTCCCGGATCGCCAGCAGTCGGAAGAAGGTGGACTTCCCGGCACCCTGACCGCCCACCAAACAAAGCATTTCCTCATATTTGGAACCGGGACGGAATACCCGGTGTATAGCACCCAGCAGGAAATGTTTCAGCATTTCTTCCACATAGTCACTTTCATCAGCACCAAGAAAATGGTGCAGACAGGAGCGTATGCGTGGTGTACCGTCCCAGACAAGGCTGTTCAGCACATCCTGAATTGGATGGTAACAATTTTCGTTTGCTACGATAGAAAGGGCAGCCGTGATCTTTTTCTCACTGGTCAGCTCATAGTTTCTCTCAAAATAGAGGAGAAGATATTTCACATCCGTATCCGTCAGAGCGCTGGTATTCCTGCGCCAGCCCAAGTCCTGTACAATGTCTACCCGGTCTGTCAGGAGATTAAGCCGGATGGCATCCCGCAGGAGTGGATCGCAGCAGAACACAATCCGGCAGTTGTCGATGGTGTTGGCTGTTTTTCCCTTGTCGGTAACAGAAAGGCTCTGCCGCACCTCATCAACGCTCGGTTCCGGCGCTATGGCTTCGGCTGCGCTCATCACAGCCTGCTGGGTGGCTGGCGATAAACTCTGATATTCGCTGTTCAATTTTCCTCACCTCTTTTCCATACTCAGCAACTACAAAAGCTCGTTCTTCTATGCTGTCAGACAGAAGAAGATCCAACAGATATTCGATATATGGCTGCCTGTGCAGAGCCTCCACAAACAAAGGATTCCAGTCATCCTCCGGTTGTTTGGGCGCATATTCTTCTTTCCATCGTTCCAGCAAACGCAGGTAGTCGCACAGCACCCGAAAGCATTTCTGCTCTGCCTGCCGGTATCGCATTTCCTCGCTGATTTTTCTTTTGATTACTCTCTTTTGTGGCGGATCGTGGCCTTTGCGGTCAAAGCTGATTGAGAAGTCCTCTGCCAGCTTTAAGGCAGCTTCTTTACTGCTTAGTCCAAAAAGACGGGAAGTGAAATCAATCACATCTCCATCTGCCTGACAGGCAAAACAATGGAACCGTCTGTCCACCTTCATGCTGGGAT
>OBXF01001187.1_pt1 | contig 14243 bp, 23 predicted proteins | sample 1495371 | NCBI WGS metagenome assembly OBXF01 (sample SAMEA2580143, study PRJEB22360) | human gut metagenome | biome: human gut; feature: human-associated habitat; material: faeces | place: Denmark | collected 2008/2010 | reverse complement strand
CCTCTGTCTCGCCATGTCCGCCCAGGCCATCGCCCAGCGCAGCACCATCATGCGCAAGACCCGCAGCGATAATGAGCTGTTTACCTTCCGGGTGTGGCTGGTGCGCCTGGGCCTCAATGGCGATGAGTTCAGGGAGACCCGCGATCTGCTGCTGGCGCATCTGGATGGGGACCGGGACTGGCGCTTCGACAAGGACAGCTATGAAGTCAATCGAAACAAGAAGAAAAAACATCGTGAGGCGGAGAGGTGACCATGAAGATACGAATTGATGACACTATTTATGAGGGGACTGGGGCGGAGATCCTGGAACAGCTCCGGCTGGCCGCCTTTGACCCCACTGAGTTCCCGGATACGGAGAGCTATCTCTGGCAGCTCCGCAGCAACTTCATCCGCATGACGGACCGGGACTGTGTCCTGCCGAAGCACGGCCTGGAGGAGCAGGCACGGGTACTGTTTGGGGAACTGGCGAAAATTGGTGCGCTGGAGGTGCTGGAAAATGGCTGAGGGAAAGCTGTACTTCGCCTATGGGAGCAATATCAACCTGGATCAGATGGCCCAGCGCTGCCCAGACGCCCAGGTGGTGGGACCAGTCACATTGGAGAATTATGAACTTCTGTTCCACGGCAATTTGCGGGGCGCCGGAGTGGCCACCATCGCTCCCAGGGAGGGGAGCACGGTACACGGCCTGCTGTGGAACATCACGCCAGAGTGTGAGCGCTCCCTGGATTATTATGAGGGTTACCCTCACCTGTATGGGAAGGAGCCGGTAACGGTTCATGGACATGATGGGCAGGAGCACACGGTTATGGCCTATGTGATGACGGAGCTGTGCAAGGAACCATCCATTCCCTCCTTTTATTATTACAACGGCATCTTGGAGGGCTACCGGCAGAACGGACTGCCCACAGCATCGCTCAAGCAGGCGTGGGAGCACTGTGTGGAGGAGGTTCACCGGGAGACAGAGCGGATCAACCGCAGCGCCTGCGGCCAGCTCTCGTCCAGACGGAAGAAAGACCGCGGGCGATAAACCTCAAATCAGTCAGGAGGCAGAACCTATGCCAAACAAAAGCATTTCCCTATCTGGGGAAGTACATATCAGCACAGAACAGGTTTATACCACCGTAGACGCACTGGAGGCGCTGAAAGCCATTGGTTTGGCCTATGGCCTCTACAGCCGCGCGGAAGAACTCCGCGGGCAGCGCGTCCATCTGGCGGACCGGGACGGACATACCGCCCTGGTGGTGCAGGAGGATTTCAGTTGTCACGGGAGTCCCTGCTGGGAGACGGTTCGGACTTTGACCGAGGACCCGGCAGAGATCCAGCAGTACATGGCCTTTCGGGATGTGCTGCGTATCATTCAGCAGCGGGATCGGGAGGAACGGCTGCCCGCGAAACAGCGGACAGGCGACAGCGTCCCTGGGCATCCACCCAGGCAAGGCGGAAGATCCCATGAGCGCTGAACCGTACCAGATCCGGACCAGCGGTGAGCTTGATGTCAACGACCTGTTTACGACCAAATTACAGGAGGGCGCCTGTGCGGCACATCTGCGTGGAGGGTTCACCGATACGGGCGAAGTCGAAATCACCCTGTTAAAGAAGAATGAGGGGCTGGCCTCCCCAGCGTTCCAGGCAGAATTGAGCGTTTTACTGGGAGCCCTTCGAGGAGACAGCGGTCCTCTGCGGGATCTCTCCTCTATGCGGGCATATTGTGAAGCGCATCCCCAGGCGCTCATGCGCGGCAGACAAGCCTTTTACGCATTCCGAATCGACACTGGCAAATACCGATATTATCTACGATTTTTCCCACAGCGGGAACTCCATAAATTCTTTATTTTCTGCTATCAGACAGACCGGCTTCGGGAAGATCTCCCCAAGCCGGATTTTCATTATCTGAACCGGAGGAGAAAACATCAAAAGAGGGAGGAAAGATCATGAAGGTTTTGATTGTGGAGCCCATGAAACCCTGCTATGTGCGGGAGATCAGCGGGCTGAATGATATGCAGGAAATCGTAGGCGGCCATATTGAAGCAATCTACCCATTCAAGGAGCAGGTGGCGATTATCGCAAACGAGGAGGGCAAAATCCTGGGCCTGCCCTTCAACCGCCCCCTGTCAGATGAGCGTGGAGTCCCGTATGACATCGTCTGCGGGACGTTCTTCCTCGCAGGGCTGGGTGCGGAGGACTTTGTTTCCCTGACGGAAGAACAGATCCGACGGTATAAGGAGCTATATGACAATGTCATGGTCATTACCGCAGTGAAGGAACAGCCTCAAGGCACAAAAACTGAGCAAAAGAAGAAACGAGGGAACGCGCATGAAAGATAAGCATATTCTGAATTCAGAGTTAACTATGAGTTTACGACAAAGATTCGCCCCCAACAGGTAGCCTTAAGACGGCTCCAGCCTAACCAATAAAAAACTTTTTGCAAATACTTGTGGAGACTCTATATCCTACGAAAATGAAACTTTGTCTGGAACGGTCATTACTAATGTAAATTATGTTGGCAAATATATTTTCACTGTACAATATGTTTATTTTACATAAATTTTTCTATTTACCTCTTTACAAGTTTTGTTTGATATATTAAAATTATAGTTGGAAAGAGTAGAGTGATTATTTATGTAGGAGTGATTGTTATGAAAAAAATTATCTCGCTTTTCATCGCACTTTGCATAGCTTTAAGCCTTTCTGTCCCAGTGTTTGCGGCAACTTCCGACTCTCCCATCACTATTAGTTCTGAAGATGTAATAACCCATTCTACTCCTATCCCAGCTCCCACAATAACACTGCGAAAGTCTGCCCCACAAGTTACTGCACTGGAGCTTTATGACTATGGGTGGATAGAAGGAACTGATCATTGGGGAGTAATTATTAAAGTTACTGGTTATGGAAACGATAACAGGAAAGCATTTTGGAACGATACGCAGCTTACCTCCAACGATAAAACATTGCATGGATATTGGCTTGGTCCAGATAATAAAACCGCTGTCGCTTTTGCATATCTCTATGATTGTGGCCCCATTACAGAGCCTGGCACATATACGTTCAAAACCACTTATGTTTCCACCAACTGGCCGTATACGGAAAAGTCCATTTCCCTTGACTTTACTTTTGAGGCTACCGACAACACATGATAAAAGATATTGTTACGTCTCTGCCGCTCACTCTTTCCTCTCCCCATATGACGAAAAACTCTACTCCAAGTTCTAAATCTTCTCATTCTTTTCATGTATACATGTTGAGTAAAGATTGTATCTATTCCGGTGGTGGCTACGGTGGTCAAAGTGTAAATGTTATGTACACCATTGATTCCACCGCGGAAGATCCAATTGTTAAGATTTTTGGAACATCTATGTCTGGTAGTTATGAAGAAGTCGTACATATTAATGATATTGATCCGACAAATGCAACCTATCCTGAATTATGTGCTCTTCTTGCGCATCAACAGAGAATAGGAGCCTATACCTCTGGAGCAAATAAGCTTCTAATTCCAACTCCCTTAAATGTTGATCCTGGTGATTACTCCAAACGGATGGACTATATAAGTCTCATACGCGATAGTTTGAGTAATTCAAATTATGTCGATTTGACAAATTCTACTCAAAAGCTTCTTGACTTCTTTGAGAGGTATCTAAGTAAAAATTTAGAGAAGCCAGAAAAATTTTCTATACTTATGCAAGGTGATTATATTGAACGTTTCCGTATAGAAAAGTATTGATGAATCAAGGGGTGCCTTATAATAAGGCACCCCTTAGTTTTATGCTTAATAATAAATTATTTTATCAAGAAGTTGTTTACACAAAGATAATCCAGATTTTCCTTGCCAGCAATAAGCAACTTCCAGTCTATTGCACGATTTCTGGTCGGGAAGTAGTACTGTAAGGACGTGGCGCTGTGCGATATGCATAACACATTCGGATGAAAGTTTACGGAAACTAATACAAACGCCGTACGATTTTCGGCAGAGGAGAAAATCATTCCAGGATGCTTTCGACTGATTGTTGATAATTCCCATTATCTAGCTAATCACTCCTAAAAGCCCATCTTAACACACTCATAACACCTTTACAGCTCTCCCCAGGCCGCAAGTGCGGAAGAACTATCAGAAAAATATTGATCTCAGATTTAGAAAAATTACAGAAAGGTGGGCTGTGAAAATATCTTCAATAGCTCCGGATAAGGCATAGGGCAGCGTTTGCTGCCCTATCATTTTTGCAACGGGAGGTCGGGAAAACAGCTTCTGGCAGAAGGCCACCTAAACACCCAGGAATTGTTGGTATCGCTGGGTTTGTGTCTGCTTTTTCGTTGCGTATGGTGATAGCTTTTCGCCGCCCAAACGGGTATTGTTGTGGTCGGAAACCCACCCCAAAATCAGTAAGGAGGACGCTCTGATGAAAAAAATCGAAACCCATCCCTCGCCGGAAAAACTGCTTCGACAGGTCACCGAGGAGGCGGTCAATGCCCTGGCCCTGGGCGGGCCGGATAAGATCGGGGACGAAGCCCCCATGGAGGCAGGCGTGATGCTGATCGCCAAAGCCTGGGGCCTGCCCCAGGAGAGCCTCCAGGCCAGCCTGGACCTGCTCGCAAAGGAACGGCAGCTCCTTCGCAGCGAGAGCGGCGAGGACGCCCTGCCCGACAGCGAACTGCTGGAGCCCTACGACGGCAGAATGATCGTCGAGCTGCTCTGGGGCCTGTTTGAGACGGCAATCAAGCTGGAGGACGCCCAGGACCGGGCGGCAATGCACAAGCTGGCCCTGCTCATGGCGGAGAGTCTGAGCCTGGATAGTTGGATCGCAGAGTGCGGGCCATCTAAAATCTGAGACAGAAGCATACGGGAGGGGCTGTCCCAAGGGGCGGCCCCTCGCCTGTCTGTAAAAAGGAGATGAAGCAGTAATCAATCAGAAATACGAACTGACCGATATCGCCCATGAGAAATATCCCTTTCTCCACCGCATCCGGGCCCTGCGGGATATCGGGAAGAAGGTAAAGGCCGGGGAGCTTGGCGGCTTTGTAGAGAGCGAGCGCAACCTGTCCTTTGAGGTGGGAGATGACGCCTGGATCTTCGACGACGCCATTGCGTGTAACGATGCCTATGTGGACAAGGGCTCGTCCCTGTTTGGAGAGTCCGTCGCCTGCGGAAACGCCTATGTTTCCCAGAGCTCTGCCCTGAGCGCCCATGCCCGCGCGGAGGACGACGCCTATATCCGGGGGAGTAATCTCTGCGGCCACGCCAGAGTATCCGACTGCGGGATGGTGCTGGACTCGCCGGACACAGGCCGTGCACCCATTCTGTCCGGTACCAGTGCTGTGTATGGCAGGGTATGCGGCGATGTGCATTTAACCGATACCGCGTTGATCATCAGCGGCGAGGAGATCTGCAACGATTCCCTGGACACTCTGGTGATGGATGGAAAGGGGCGTTCCGTCATCCGTGACCCATCCAGGGACGAGTTGGCGCCCCAGGAGCCGGAGCCGCAGCAAAAAGGACACAAGGAACGGGGGCAGAGCAGATGAGTAATTTTTTCGAGCAGGAGCTCCGCAAGCTGTTTGCAGACGGGACTATCATCCGTGATCCGGTTTTCGTGGGTCGGGCCTGCCTGGGCAGCTTAGACAGAAACCGTCAGGTGAGGGCTGAATTTGTTACACTGGGCCATGCGGACCACTATGCGGCGCTCCGTCTGACGCTGTTGGACAACAATCAAGGCGTGGTAGACAAGCTGATCCTTCGGTTCAAAGATATCTGGGGGAAAAAGAAGATCCCTAACAACCCCTACCTGCGGGATGGTGTTGCTCCACATATTTGGGTGGATGGCGACCGAATCGATTGGTATGCCTACCATCCCTCCCAGGAGGACTACCAGCAGCTCAGGCAAATAGCCAGCGACTATGTGGAGACCTTCCGTATTCAAGTCCTGACGAAGAACCATGGCCCCAGGCTGGTCTACATCTGCGCACCGCTCCGAGGCGAACTGGAAAAGAACATCGCCTTCGCAAAGGAGAAAGCGCAGGAGGTGTTCCAGGCCGGGGATATCCCGATCTGTCCCCACCTCATGTTCCCGCCCTTCGCAGACCCGGATGACCCCGCCCAGGACCAGGCGGCGCGGGAGATGGGCCTGCGGCTGGGGGAGCACTGCAGCAGGTCAATGTGTACGGTACTGTGCGTACACCGGGGATGCTGGCGGAGATCCGCAGGGCGGAGGAACTTAACATCCCGGTCAAGGCCGACCAGCCAGGGCTTAAAAAGAAAAAGGACCGTCCCAGGCGCGGCCAGACCAGATAGGAGGTAAAATGGCAGAAATCAAGATAGTCACCATCGACGAACTGCGTCAGATGAACGATCAGGAGGGCCTCATCCTCCAGGGCTGCGGCGGGGACCTCCAGGAGTGGGTGGATGGTATCAATGAGCTATTTGCCCAGGCTGGTATCCTACAGGCCGGCAGCGCATGGAAAGCCAAGGCTGTGAGGAACTTCCAGTACGATGGCCTGACCAACCTGCTGTTTCCCTTTGAGGGTGTTTCGCTGGATGTGGGAAAGCTGGCCATGTGGCGTCTCCAGACGCACGAACAGTTTGGCGGAACCTGGCTCAGCGACTATGTTCCAAACCGGCTGGGCGGTTTTATCCAGGAGCAGCGGCCCGCCAGGCCCAAAATGGCGCTGGTGGGACAGGACGGAAATATCTTCGGCATCCTGGGCCGGGCCTCCCGGCTGCTGAAACAGGCCGGGCAGAGCAAGCAGGCCGATGAGATGTTTCAGCGGGTCACCAGCTCCGGCAGCTATAATGAAGCATTGTGTATCATCAGCGAGTATGTGGAGACGGGGCTCTCCACCGCGCCAAAACCTCAAAAATCTGTTCAAAAAGAAAGGTAGGGATGCCCATGAACGATAAGTGGGAGATTCTCCACGGCGACGCGCTGAAGCTGCTGGGCGGCTTTGCCCCCGGCACCTTCGATGCGGTCATCACCGACCCGCCTTACGCCTCTGGAGGCCGTACCCAGGCAGAGAAGAACAAGTCCACGGCCAAGAAGTATTCCAGCATGGGGGATCACGCGCCCCCGCCCTTCGACGGGGACGCCAAGGACCAGCGGTCCTGGACCCGCTGGGCGGCGGAGTGGCTTGGCGATGCCAGAAAGATCTGCAAACCCGGCACGCCGGTGTGTATGTTCATCGACTGGCGGCAGCTCCCAGCGGCCACCGTGGGCGGGCTGGATCTGGCGGGGCACCGCTGTGTGGGACAAGGGCAACAGCCGCCCCCAGAAGGGCCGCTTCCGCCAGCAGGCGGAGTACATCGTCTGGGGCTCCAACGGGGATATGCCCATCAGCCGACCCGTGCCCTGCCTGCCCGGCGTGTTCAAGTACGGCAATCCCCAGAACCGCATTCACCTGACCGAAAAGCCCCTCCCGCTCATGCGGGACGTGGTGAAGATCACCGAGCCGGGCGGCCATATCCTGGACCCCTTCGCCGGCAGCGGCACCACAATCCTGGCCGCCGTGCTGGAGGGCTACACCGCCACCGGCATCGAGGTCACCGGCGAGTATGCCAGACGGGCCAGGGAGCGGATTGAGCAGGAGCTGCGCCAGGCGGCGTGAACATGGCCGTCAACGCTCTCTTTCCTTTCTGTGCGGAGGCGTCAGGGATACCTTCGGCGGCTCCACCACAAGCCCGGCAGTGATGCAAAGCTGCCGAACGGAGGAGAGGACAATATCCCATGTCAGCTCAGAGGCGTAGCTGTACCTCGCACGGTAAGTATCCCAGAGTTTCCTCATGTGGGGATCGTCCGCAAGCTCCCGCAGAACATCCTCCGCCTCAGACAGCAGTCGGAGCGTCCCACGCCTCCTGGCCGTTGCGCAGAGCGCGTCTGCTAGAACCCGCGCCGTCAGGGTGCCGCCATAGAGCTGACATAAAATGTGGAGATCATAAAAATCCCGCATACGGGTGTTGGTTGTGGCGCGGGAAATAACCGTCTCCAGCTTCTCGGCCAAAACAGTCTCCAGGCTGTAGGCCAATATCTCGATGGCCCGCTCCTCGAACATCAAATGAAAACGGTAGCGAACCTCTCTTGGCGTGATTGCATCGCCGGTGGAAATGTCAATCTTAAATGGGGTACGCACCCCATCGAACATCGTCTCCATGGACACCCGCACACCGGGGTACTCCGCCTCGTCCATAATCTCAGAGACACTTTTTAAGGAAAAGAAAACGCCATCCTTGACCGGGACGGATATGATCTCGGAGATCATATCGCTGACGTGATCGACATCCACTGCGGCACCCCGGACCGTCGCGTCAATGTCCATGGTGGAGCGTGTATCCAGCCCAACCATGGCCGCGACCAGCATCCCGCCCTTCAAGATAAAATTCTCCCTGAACTGTGAGAGCGAGACGCGCTCCAGAAAGCGCTCCATCATGTAATTCCGCATGAGAAGCTGTGCGTCTGCCGCATTTTTTCGGGCGAGATTGTTGATCAGGTCTTTTAACTGTCTGGATGTTTTAATCATAACAGGACCTCCAAATACTGTCTCAGGATATTCTCTACATGGAACGCTCCGGCATAGTGCATCAGGCGGCGTAGATCCCTGTCTCTCCGGCCGGCGTACCGCCTCAGTGTATCCCGGAGGACCTGGACATCCATGCCGCTCCGGCTGCGTACCACATCGCAGACGGTGCGCTCCAGGTCATAAACCGCCACCGGATTTCCAAATGGTGTGTTTGTTTGCGACAGGCCCAGGCCGTGCAGCTCCGCCTTGATGCGGTACACCTTCACGCCGTCACCCTTTAAGCGGTGCGGATTGTATCCGCTTTTTACAGTCACCGTATAGGCAAGCGGCTCCCGGTCGGTCAGGTCGTGGAGGAAAAGAGCGGTATCATGGGAAAACACGGCCTGCGGACAGCGCAGGTGGAGCAGGTACATCCCATCCTTCCAGGCATCCGGGGCAAGATAGAGCCCGTGGCCTACACGCTCCAAGCCTCGTTCCCGCACATAATTTCCAAGCACAGGCCTGGCGATCCCTGCAGCAACGGCATCCGCAGTCCGCAGCACACCGTTTCCGCCGCGAACCAGAGCATCCAGAACATCGAATGCAGGCATAGAACGCCCTCCTTTCGTGCTCATATAATAACTCATATAGGCACAAAAGTAAACAACGCAAACAGAGATGTTTGAGAAAAAGCTGGAGGCGGGCCGGCATATTCTGACCGGGAAGCCCATCCCACTCATGCGGGATGGGGAGGAGATCAGCGGTGGGTATGCCCGCTGGGCCAGGGCTGGGCGGTATAGCAGCTCCCGCCCGGAAGGGCTGTTCGTCTATTCCAGCCACTGTGTGGGGAATGGGTATGGCCTTCTCGACGGCGTCCGGATATACTGTAGGCGCCACAACTAGAGAAGGAGTGTAAAAATGGAAGAACAGAAATTGATCCAAATGATCCGGTTTGACCATGACCTCGTCGTATTCATCGAGGGATCGGATGACCAGCAGCGGCAAGTGAACATCTATGGGTATGCCATGCATCAAGCAGTAAACGTATGGGACTTTGTTGAGTGGCTGTGTACGCGCAAAATGCGGGCGGTATTTGCCGGAAATCCCTACGCATTCCCTGATATTGTGAATTGGCTGGGCGGGAAGCTCTATGCGATCCGGGCCAACTATATCCTGACACACAGGGGCCTGCTTCTTCCCTGGAATGCGGTGGATGGCGGAACCGTCTGGAAACCGCGGTATTGAATACCTTTTTTCTGATGACGGCAAATACAGCCGCTATGTAGCGGGCTTTTTGGGCGACCTGTCCGATGTGAAGGATATTCACAGCCAGCCCCTGTGTGTGGGGAATATGGTGACGATGCTCCGCGGTGGAGAGCCCTATGAACAGATGATCATCCTGAACCACAAGAGAAAATCCCAGCTCTCACAGGAGCACCTGAACCGTCATGGTGCGGTTTTCCAGCCCCCATTTACAGAGGCGGGCATCATGCCTACCCGATAATAGAACGCCAATCCTGCCTCACAGCCTACTATCTCGCTCAGAAACGGGCCAGGGCGCCTGCCAAGCAGCCTCAAAAAACAGAGGGCCAAACTCGGTGAGGGCTGTCTGGCCCGGCCACTCCGAGGCCGTGCTCCAGACTGCGGGTGGAAAGGGCTGTTTGGGGATAGTCCTGCCTGTTCGGGAATAGGAATCGCTTTCCCGCCCGGTATGTGGTATTGTGTAGCTGTGGAAGCAGCCCAGTATAATACAGATTGAAACGGAGGGAACTGTATGGGAGTCCAACGGGCAATCAATGGACAGCTCATCACATGGGAAGTCATCGTTTACGGCTTCCTCGGTATGGAGCAGGTGGCGGCACGCTACAAAGACCCTTGGAAAGCGGCGGTCTATTGCTGTGAGCACAACTGCGCTGAGGTCAAGATGGCCCTTTCCGAACCGGATGATCCGTTACCGACAAACGACTAACCGCAGCGGCCGCGGCATTCAGTCAATGCCGCGGCCAACCGTACAAGGCCGACTTTAAAACCCTGTTTACATTCTATAAACTATCGGGTATCATGAAAGGAGAACCGCACGAGGAGGCAGGACAATGGAACAACGATATGATAAGGAAACCGGACTTCCCGTAGATCGCTCCTATCTGGAATGCGGCCTTCCCCCTTATTTGCAGAGGTCTCTGGATACGATGAAGCGGGCCTGGGAGGCAGAGGACAATGGCGCCAACGACCTCCACTTCGATGCGTATTATTGCGAGCTCCAGGCCGACATCAACTCCGCGGAAGTGGAGGGAGAAATCAGCTCCGAGCAGGCATGGTACCTGCGGGAAACCTATTTGCGCATTCAGCGCGGAGTAATCTGATATGATAGACTTTACGAATCTTCCAAGACGGAACAAGACCTATGGCGGCGCCAATGGCAGCAAGCGCTCTGTCATATACCAGGATGAGCAGTATATGCTGAAGTTTCCGCCGCATCCGTCCAGGAACAGGGACATAAGCTATGCCAATAGCTGTCTCTCCGAGTATTTGGGCTGCCACATCTTTGCCCTGGCGGGCATTCCAGTACAGGAAACTCTGCTGGGAACCTATACCTATCAGGGAAAAGAAAAGATTGTAGTGGCGTGTAAGGATTTTACATCTCCGGGTGTTGTTCTACAGGACTTTGCCTCAATGAAAAACCAGGTGATTGATTCGGAGCGGAACGGATACGGGACAGAGCTGGACGACATTCTGTTCTCCATCCATGAGCAGCCGGCCATAGATCCCAAGGAGCTGGAAGAACGGTTTTGGGATATGTTCATTGTAGACGCCCTAATCGGCAATTGGGATCGACATAATGGAAACTGGGGCGTCCTCTATGATACTGTGCGTGATATGGTAGCCTTGGCTCCGGTATTCGACTGCGGTAGCTGCCTGTATCCGCAGTTGGACGAGGGGAAAATGCAGGCCGTACTCAGTGATCCACGGGAAATGGACTTCCGGGTATATGAGATCCCCCTGTCTGGAATCAAGCAGCAGGACAAAAAAATCCGGTATTTTGATTTTCTGTCCTCTCTGGAATACGAGGGCTGCAATGCAGCGTTGAAGCGAATCGGACCAAGGCTGGATATGGAGCAAATCTGCCGTTTGGTTGATGAGACGCCCTGTCTTTCAGGGCTCCAGAGGAGGTTCTACAAAGAGATTCTGGCGCTCCGAAAGGAACGGATCATCGACTACTCGCTGCGGAGGCTTCAAGAGCGTGAGCGGAGTATGCTTCCAGGCCATACAAAGAAACCGTCCAGAGATACTGAGCGTTAAAATGGCTGGAGCTGGGTGTTACCTGTAGCACCCTAATCGCCACAATTTATCGTAAGATTTGGGCCCAGGGTGTGCAACAGCACACCCTGGGCCTTTTGTCTGCGTCAGGAAATAGGGCAGGAACGGACTGGAAACAGCCAAGCTGCGACCGGATGGGAAGCACGCCTCCCGCCCTTTTTTGTGGAAAAGCGGTCCGTCCCTCGGAATTTCAATCAATCATACCGCTGAAGGAGCAGCCCCGCCCTGGCGGGGCTGAGAGCCTCGCCGCCTCTGGCGGTGAGGCCGCAAGCATAGCGCAAAGATATCTTTTGCGCGCTTGCAGGGGTTGAACCCCTGTCCCCCATGCCGCCTTCGGGCGGAAAATCAGTGGCCACAGGCCGGAGAAGGAGTGACGATGCCAAAGAGCTACGAGATATGCCTGAGATTGTCCGCGGAAGAAAAGGAACGGCTGGAGCACAGTGCCCGCACCTGCGGTCTCTCCAAGACAGCCTATCTCCGCCGCCTTATTTTGGGGAAGGAGGTCAAGGCGCTCCCCTCCCAGGAGGTCAAGGCGCTGCGCACCGAGGTGCATAAAATCGGCGTCAACATCAACCAGATCGCCCGCAGCGTCAACGCCGGAATTGCCAGGGCGGAGGATGCCAGGCGTGGGCTGTACCTGCTGGAACAGGTCTATGAGCTCATGTACGAGGTAGCGAAAAAGTAATGGCCATCACCAAAATTCTGGCCAGGAAGGGCCGCCTGGACGTGGGTATCCGCTATGTGCTCAACGGAGACAAGACACAGGAGCAGATCCTCACCGCTCACCTGAACTGCGACCCCGGCCATGAGTGCCGGCAGATGCTGGAGACCAAGCGGGCCGTGGGCAAGGAGGGCGGCGTACAGTATTACCACCTCATTCAGTCCTTTCAGCCCGGAGAGGTCACCCCGGAGTTGGCGCTGGAGATCGCGCGGGAGTTTGCGGAGGAGCACCTGCCCGGCTACCAGACGGTCATCGGCGTCCATGTAGACAGAGAGCACATCCACGCCCACATCCTCTTTAACTCGGTCAACGCAGATACCGGCGAAAAGTACCACAGCAATGCCCAGAGCTACTACCGGCAGATCCGGGTCATATCGGATCGCCTGTGCCGGGAGCGCGGCCTGTCCGTTCTCCTCCAGGGGAAGCCCACCCAGGCGGTCAGCTACATTGAGTGGCTGCGCCGGTCCAGGGGCCAGCCCACCTTCCGCTCCATGCTGGAGGAGGATCTGCGCACCGCCATAGCGGACGCCAACGACCTGGGCCACTTCTTCCTGCTCATGGAGCACATGGGCTACGAAATCAGCCACGGGAACCGCTTGGGCTTCCGTCTGCGGGGACAGGAGCGCTTCATGATCCCCGGCAGGAAAAATCCACTGTTCACCGAGGACGGCATCCGGGCCGCCATCCAAGGAAATCTGGCTGCCATTGAGGCTGGCGGCCTGCCGTCCAGCTCCGGCCGCAGTACCGCCCCTACCAGAAGTACCCCAGGTACACCGGCTTTTTGGCCCTGTATGTCCACTATCTCTATCTACTGGGGAAGATCGGCAAGCGGCAGTACCCACCCCGCATGACGCCCCAGCTCCGGCAGGAGGTCATGCGCTTTGAGCAGTACCGGGAACAGTTTGCCTTCCTCCGGGACAACGGCATCACGACCCGGACGGACATGGCGGCCTTCACCGCCCGCACAGAGGAGACGCTGGCCAACCTGATGAAGCAGCGCACCGTTCTCAATGTGCGGAGGAAGCGGCGCCGGGCGCTTTACACCGCTTTGGCGGATGCGGAGGCCCTGGCCCCTGTCAAAGAGCTCTATGAGGCCGGACTGTCCGGCATGGAGACGGAGTTTGCCCAGTACATGGACGCTGTGGCCGCCCTGGAGCAGTGCGGCGTCCCCAGAGAAGGGCTGATTCAGGAAAAGGCGGAGCTCTATGATCGGCTGGCAGAGCTCAACCGGCAGATCCGGGCGGAGCGGAGGAAGTTGGCCCTGTGCCGGAAGACCCAAAACAGCCTGCCCCGGATGGAGCAGGAAATCGACAAAGCAGAAGCGCGTGAAAGCGAGGTGAGAACCAATGAACATAGGAGGCGGTGAGGCGGCCGACCAAATGGTGCGTATGCTGCTGTCCGGGACGGAGGTAGTCATTCGGCTGTCCGGCTCGGCCCTGAAGAACCTGCTGGCCCTTACCCTGGCCCTTGCCCGGAACCATAAGAAGCTCTCCGGGAAAGTCAACCTGGGGAAGATGCTGCGGGAGACACGGGATCTCCGGCAGTTCTCCATGACCCCGGAGCAGTACAAGGAATTTCAGCACCGGGCTAGAAAGCAGAAGCTGTTGTTCGCCACCGTCCGGGATCGGGATGGCCGGGGGAAGCTGATCGACGTGATCCTGCCGGTGACTGAACTGGATCGGGCCAACCAGATCTTCCAGCGTATGCTGTACCAGGAACCGGACCGGCA
>OBXF01001183.1_pt1 | contig 14310 bp, 9 predicted proteins | sample 1495371 | NCBI WGS metagenome assembly OBXF01 (sample SAMEA2580143, study PRJEB22360) | human gut metagenome | biome: human gut; feature: human-associated habitat; material: faeces | place: Denmark | collected 2008/2010 | reverse complement strand
AGAGCAGCTACGAGGCCGGCATCCTGACGGCAACGCTCGCGCCCGAATGGAGCTCGTCGACCAACCCCTACGGGCTTGCCGTCTACAACTTCGTGCCGGACAAGGGCCTCTTCGCAGGGCACACCTACGAATTCCGCCTGACGGTCGGGGGCGAGCAGACCCAGCTGATGGAATATGCGGCCCCCGCGGGCAACACGATTCCCAACGGCGACCTGGAGGACAGCTCGTTGAGCTGCTGGACCCAGAACAACAAGACCGCAGAGTTCTGGGGCAGCGGCAACAACACCTTCACCAGGGGACTCTGCACGCAGGCCTCCTTCGACGGAGGCACGCGCGCCAAACTCCAGGCTACGTCCGCCGTGGGAGTCCTCGCTTCGGGCAACCTCTTCTCGGGGCTGTTCCAGAAGGACGTCCTGACCCGGGGCGTCGTGTCGTTCGGCCAGCCTTACGCCTGGAAAGCCCGCCCCAAGGCGCTGAAACTGCAATACTATGCGGAACATATCGGCATTGCCGATATCGACAAGAATTTCGGCGCCCCGATTCACGAAGGAGACCGGGACAAGGCCCGCATCATGGTCGCCATCGTGGACTGGAACACCCGCCGCGAGGTCGGATCGGGCACGGAAGCCCCCACCGGGACCTGGGATCCGGAAGAGATGAATACGCTCGACGAGGGCCCGATCATCGCCTACGGCTCGCTCTTCATCGACCAAAGTTCGACCGGCGGCAAGATGATCGACGTACAGCTTCCGCTCAACTATTACGACACGAAGGCCAAACCCTCCGGATTGTACCAGATCGTGATCTCCTGCTCGACGAGCGCCTACGGCGACTTCATGGCAGGCTGCAAGTCGAACGTACTCTACGTCGACAATTTCGAGTGGGTCTATTGACAATGCCTATTTTCACAACCCGCAAAAAGCAGAGCCTCACCGGTTCTGCTTTTTGTTTACTCCGGCGGTCCGAAAAAAAACACCGGAGGAGGTAGGGTTTCAGCGCTTTCATCCGTGATATAGATAGAATGAAGAGACCCGAACATATCATCGAAGATCTGATAACCCGCCAACTGGACGGCACACCCCTCACCGACACGGAACGCCGGGAACTGCAGGAGTGGCTCGAAGCATCCGAAGCCAACCGCAACGCCTTTCTCCGGGCTTACAAAGCCTGGGGAAACGCCCGCCTTGCGGAAACCCGGTTCAACACCAGTCAAGCCCCCGAAAACGTCATGGTCCGGATTGCCGAAGCATCCAGACCCCGGTCTTTCCTGCGGCCGCAACTGCGCCGTCTGGGCATCAGCATCGCAGCGGCAGCCTGCGTCATGCTGGCCGTTGTCGGTTACTACCGACTGCAACCGTCGACCACCCCGGACATCGAAATGTTTATCCGGCAGGCCGACACCCCCGTATTCACCCAGAAAGAGGTGCAACTGGTGCTGTCCGAGCAGAAAACCCTCCTGCTCGAAACCCAAAAATCGACAATCCGTTACGATTCGACCGCCATCCGGATCAACAACGCCGAAAAAACCATTCCCAAAAAAGAGGCTGCGACGTTCAACCAGCTGGTCGTTCCCTACGGCAAGCAGACGACGCTGACGCTCGCCGACGGAACCCGCGTCTGGATCAATGCCGGATCACGGCTGGTCTACCCCGTCGTATTCGAAAAGCAGAAGCGCGAAATATACGTCGAAGGCGAAATCTACATGGAAGTGGCGCACGATGCCGAACGGCCTTTCTCGGTACACACAGGCAAAATGGATGTCTGCGTTTTGGGAACCAAATTCTACATATCCTCCTACGGCCGCGATCGCACGCAGGAGGTCGTCCTGCTCTCCGGCTCCGTCAGCGTAGCCCCTGCCGGACGATCCGACCGCGGAATTCGCATCGTTCCCGGCCAACAAGCCATCCTCGACACCTCGGAATCGCTGGAGGTCCGCGAAGTGGAAGCCGAAAGCTACATCAGTTGGATTCACGGATACCTGCCCTTCGACAACGACCCGCTGTCGAACATCCTCGAACGCCTTTCCCGCTACTACAATTGTCGGATCGAGTGTACGCCCGAAGCCGAAGCGCTGACGCTCTCGGGCAAACTCGAACTCAAAGACGATCCGGCCGAAGTGCTGAAAATCTTGAGCGCAACAGCCCCTATCAACCTGCAAATCACCGGATCCGGGAATTTCCGAATCGACTATAACCCGACTACCAACAACCCAAACTGACCTGCCTATGTAACAGCCCGTATCCCTCCAAAAAAAGACCGGATGTCGTCCCTCAACGACATCCGGAGCGATTGAAAATCTAAAATAGCCTTTTAAACTTCAAATCTTTACAAATGTACAACAAAAATGGTAAAATCGGTCTTTTTAAGGCCGATAATGGGGGATTATTCCACCTATTCCGGATAACATTCCTGTTTTTGCTGGCAACAATCGGGTTCATCCGGCCCGTCAGTGCACAAACGGCAGAGGCGGCGAAAACCATCACGCTCAACGTACAGAACCGCCCCATCAAGGAGGTCCTCACACTGATCGAACGCCAAAGCGACTACATCTTCGTTTACTACGACAACATCTTGGACATCCACCGCAAAGTCACCCTGAAAGTAACGAATCAGCCCATTTCGGCTGTCCTGAAACAGTTGTTCGCCGGAACCGACAACACCTGGAAACTCTCGGGAAGGCAGATCGTCATCGGACGCTCCGTAGCTGCGGCCGCAGCTACACCCCGGAAGATCACACGCATCACAGGCGTCGTCAGGGACCAGAACAACGATCCGCTCATCGGCGTCACGATCCGCATCAAGGCCCGTCCGAACATCGGTACAGCCACCGACATCAACGGCAAATACCTGCTCGACGTTTATCCCGACGAAGTGCTGGAATTCAGCTATGTAGGTTACAAATCGCAGGACGTTTCGGTCGCAGGGCAGGAAATCGTCGACGTGGTTATGCTGCAAAACGACGCCATCCTCGACGCCGTGGAAGTGGTGGGCTACGGCGTGCAGAAAAAGATCAGCGTCATCGGCTCGCAGCAGACCATAGCGACCAAGGAACTGAAAGTTCCCGTCGCCAACCTCACACAAGGCCTTGCGGGCCGCGTATCGGGTCTGGTCTCGGTACAGCGAACCAGTGAACCGGGCTTCGACGACGCGAACATCTACATCCGCGGCATCTCAACGCTGACAGCCAGCATGAGCGCCCCTCTGACGCTCGTCGACGGCGTTCCCCGCTCGTTCTCCAACGTCGACCCCGAAGACATCGAGAGTTTCTCGATCCTGAAGGACGCCTCTGCAACTGCTGTTTACGGCGTTCGCGGCGCCAACGGCGTCATTATCATCAATACCAAAAGCGGTCTGAAAGGACGCCCCAAATTCAGCGTACGCTATACCGAAGGCCTCACCAAACCGACCAAGATCACCGATTTCGCCGACGGCGCGACTTACATGGAGATGTCGAACGAAGCGTCGCTCACCCGCGGCGGCGGCAAACTATACAGCCAGGAGATCATTGATAAGACCCGCCGCGGGGAAGACCCCTATCTCTATCCCGACGTAGACTGGATGAAACAGATCCTGCGTAACTTCAGCCGCAACCGCTCGGCCAACGTCAACGTGCAGGGCGGTTCCGATAAGGCGGTCTACTACATCGGCCTGGCCTACTACGACGAGAACGGCATGTACAAGGACACGAAACTGGCCGACTACAACTCGAACACCTTCTACCGCCGTTACAACGTCACCTCGAACCTCACGCTCAACCCGTTCCGCACCACCGAAATCAAACTGGGCATCCAGGGCTACCTGGCCAACGCCAACTATCCGGCATCTCCGCAGGCAAGCATCTTCGAATCGGCCTATTTCACACCTCCGACCTATATCGCGCCGCTCTACCCCGACGGCAAGCTCGGCGCCTTCTCGGGCGGCGATATAAACCCCGTGGCACAGCTCGGCGCAACGGGCTATGCCAACCAGTGGCGCAGCCAGGTTTATTCGAACCTGCGCATCACGCAGCAGATTTACAAAGGGCTCTCGGTTTCAGGCATGTTCTCGTTCGACACCTACAACTACACGAGCAACCGTTTCACCAAAACCCCGAACACCTACCACGCCACAGGACGCGACGCCAACGGCAACCTGCTCTACGAGCAAACCCGCCAGGGAACCGAAAACCTGGCCTACAGCCTCAGTGCAAAGGGTAACCGCGCCATCTATCTGGAAGCCGCAGTCAACTACCGCAACACTTTCGGCAGGCACACCGTATCGGGCATGATGCTCTTTAACCAGAGCGACGAAATCAATACCAAAGCCACCAACGTCGAAGAGGCGCTGCCCTACCGTTTCCGCGGCCTGGCAGGACGTTTCACCTACTCGTTCGACGACCGTTATTTCGGGGAGTTCAACTTCGGATACAACGGTTCGGAGAACTTCGCCCCGAAAAACCGTTACGGCTTCTTTCCGTCGGTCGGACTTGGCTGGGTAATCAGCAACGAACCCTTCTTCAGAGGCGCCACAGAGGTGATCCAATACCTTAAACTGCGCGGCACATGGGGTCGTGTCGGCAACAGCCAGATCAGCGGACGCCGTTTCGCCTACCTGGCTACGGTCAAGGACACCAACGGCACCAGTTACCAGTTCGGCAAGAACATGGACCAGACCTACGGGACTACGGCCATCGACGAATATGCCGTCGACGTAACGTGGGAGATCGCCGACAAAACCAACATCGGACTGGACATGCGCCTGCTGAACAACAAGTTCAACCTGCAATTCGACGCCTTCAAAGAGTCGCGCAAAGGCATTTACCTGCGCCGCACAAGCATTCCGTCCTATTTCGGTATGATCAACAACCCCTACGGCAACATCGGCAAAGTCGAGAACAAAGGTATCGAAATGTCGGTCAGCTATGCCAATTCGTGGCGGGACTGGTCGTTGAGCGTCATGGGTAACTACTCGTTCAACCGAAACAAGGTCCTCGAAGACGACAGCACCGTGGCCTATCCCTGGCAGAAAACCATCGGCAACAAGGTCGACCAGCGGTTCGGGCTCATCGCACTGGGACTCTTCGAAAGTCCGGAGGAGATCGCCGCAGCGCCTGTACAGGTCGGCGACACGCGCCCGGGCGACATCCGCTACAAGGATATCAACGGCGACGGCAAGATCGACGAATATGACAAAGTACCCATCGGCTGGGGAAGCGTTCCCGAAATCGTCTACGGCTTCGGATTCTCCGTAGGCTGGAAAGGCCTCTCGCTGTCGGCCATGTTCCAGGGCGCGGCCCATGTCGACGCGATGCTCAGCGGCGAAGGCGTACTGCCTTTCACGCAGGGATCGAGCCGCGGCAACCTGTTGAGCAACATCACCGACCGTTGGACCGAGGCCAATCCCCGCCAGGATGTCTTCTACCCGCGCCTCTCGATCGGCAACATGAACATGAACTACGAAGCCAGCACGTGGTGGCTCAAAAATACCAGCTACCTGCGTCTGAAAAACATCGAACTCTCCTATACGCTCCCCGACCGCTGGATGAAACGCATCCACATCAACAATGCGCGCATCTTCATACAGGGCGTCAATCTGCTTACATTCAGCAAATTCAAACTGTGGGACGTGGAACTGGGCGACGGCCGCGGCGCAAAATACCCCAACATCGGTTCCGTCAGCCTGGGTATCAATTTCAACTTCTAAAATCCCCGACAAGCTATGAAACTTAAAATAACACTCCCGTTACTGACCGCTCTCTGTATCCTGACCGCCTGCAACGACGACTTCTTCGACCAGGTCCCCGACGACCGGATCACCATCGAGCAGGTATTCCAGCGCACCTCCTACTCCGAGAAATACCTGGCTACCGTTTACAGCTACATCCGCGACGAGTCGCACCGCACCGCCGACGTGCCCTGGGACCCGTGTTCGGACGACCTGGACGTTACCTACGACCGCGAGAATTACAACTCCTTCAAGATGAACCTCGGCAACTGGAGCGCATCGTCGAACTACTACGAGTATTGGTCGCACTACTACCGGGGCATCCGCTCGGCAACCTACTTCATCCAGCACATCGGCTCGAACCAGGAGATGCTCGACGATCCTACGCGCGGCCCGATCGTCGTCGAACAATACAAGAACGAAGCCCGCTTCCTGCGTGCCTGGTTCTATTACTGCCTGCTGCGCCAGTACGGTCCGTGTGTACTGCTGGGCGACGAAGTCCTTCCGGGCGACCTCGACCGCGACGACGTGAAGATGAACCTGCCGCGCAGTTCCTACGACGAGTGCGTGGATTACATCGTCGGCGAACTGGACGACATGATCGACAACAACCGCCTGCCGCTGCACTTCACCGTGCAGGCCGACAAGGATTACGGCCGTGCGACACTGGCCATGTGCATGGGACTCAAAAGCCGCGTACTGCTGCTGGCCGCCAGCGACCAGTTCAACGGCAACCCTGCCTACGCCAACGTGGTCAACACGGACGGCAAACACCTTTTTTCGACCCGAAAAGACCCTGAAAAATGGAACAAGGCCGCCCAGGCTGCAAAAGATGTCATCGACCTGGGAATTTTCGACCTCTACAAGGAATACCACACCGACGGGACGCTCGACCCTTACCTGTCCTGCCGCAACGTTTTCCTGGAGAACTGGAACAGCGAGGTGATGATGGTCCGCATCAGCAACTCTCTCAAACATTGGGAACGGTCGGCTTCACCCCGGCAGTTCAGCGGCTATGAAAGCATGGGGGCGACCCAGCAACTGGTCGACGCTTTCCGCATGAAAGACGGCACGGCCATTACCCCGGACAAGGAGAGCGGCTATTCGAAGGCGAACTACTCCGACCCCAAATCGGGCTGGGTATTCGCTCCCGCCGGTACGCGCAACATGTTCGTCAATCGTGAACCGCGTTTCTACGTCAACATCTGCTTCAACGGCGCCTACTGGATCGGCGATCAGAAAACCCGCATCCAGCTCTACTACACCGGAGGATCGGGAAAGAAAGGCACGTGGGACTTCCCGCGTTCGGGATACATCGCCATCAAAAACGTTTCGCCCTCGTCCAATCCCAAGAACGGCAACTACATCAAGCGTCCCTTCGTCATCATGCGTTACGCCGAGATACTGCTCAACTACGTCGAGGCGCTCAACGAATACGATCCCGGGAATGCGGACATCGAAACCTACCTGAACAAAATCCGCGAGCGCGGCGGCCTGGGACCGGTCCAAAGCGATCTCAACCAGAGTCAAATGCGCGAGCAGATCCGGCTGGAACGCCGCATCGAACTCTGCTTCGAGCAACTGCGCTATTTCGACACCCGCCGCTGGCTGATCGCCGACCAGACCGACGGAGGACCCTTCTACGGCATGAACGTCGACGCAGGCAACAGCTTCACCGACGAGGCGTTCTACGAGAAAACCGTATTCGAAACCCGCGTGTTCCGGCCCGAGTTCTACCTTTTCCCCATTCCCCAGTCCGAAATCAACCGCGATCCGCAGATCGTCCAGAATCCCGGATGGTAACCGTAAAAACGAATAACGACTATGAAACTTACGAAATACCTGGCTGTCCTCTGCTGCGGAACGCTCTTCGCAGCCTGCGAAAACCCGATTCAGGACGACCTGAACGTGGACAACCCCGAGAACTATACGCGTATTTACACGGTCAACGCCGTCGACGACGCCTCCAAGAACACACTCTCATTCCCGCTCGAACGCGACACGTCGCTCATGGTCTACGCCAACCTGAGCGGAATCCGCAACCCGGGATGCGATGTGACGGTCAAATTTCGCGTCGCCCCCGAACTGGTGGATACCTACAATCAGAAGCACCAGAGCAGCTACCCGATGATGCTTGATGGAAGCTACACGATCGAGAACCTCGAAGCCGTGATTCCTAACGGGAAATACATCTCCTCGCCCATCCGGATCGCCATCAACAGCCAGGCGTTCGACGGCGTGGGCGTCTTCCTGCTGCCGGTACGGATCGAGAATGTGACACCCGACCTGGCCGTCAACGAATCGTTGCAGACGGCTTACCTGCGCATCAACGGCTACTACACCGAAAATCCGTTCCCGAGATACGACAGGAGCGGCTGGTCGATCGCCGGGTTCTCGACGCAGGAGGCTGAAGCGACATCGACCTACCCCAACCTCGGATTGGCCGTTTCGATCATCGACGGCGAAAACAACACCTATTGGGGTACGCAGTGGCGCAACGCCAAACCCGGCCCGCCGCACTGGATCGCCGTCGACATGGGCGCACCCAAGGAACTGCACGGACTCACGATCCGCGGACGGTCTGACAAAGAAGGCTCCGACGTTCCCAAAAGCAGCGGCAACCCGCGTATCTTCAACATCGACGTGAGCGACGACAACCAAAACTGGACCCATGCAGGGACCTTTACCGTCGAAAACCGGATCGAGAACACGGTATACCTCGACCACAAGGCAACGGGGCGCTATTTCCGTATCTTCGTCACCGCCACGCAGGCCGACTTCTACCAGACCTGCATCGCCGAAGTATGGGCATTCTGATCCGACTAACAAATTTTTAAACCAAACGAAAGACTATGAAAAAGACTATATGTCTGTGGGCGCTGCTCCTGATTGTCGTTTCATGCACCAACGACGACAATTACAACGACGAGCACGGAGACAAGGCAGTCATTCCACCCAAAGGCAGGATCATCCGCATAATGACCTACAACATTTACGGCGCACGCGCCACAAGCCCCGCCAATGCAGCCGATCTGGACGCGCTGGCCGAGGTAATCCGCCGGCAGGACCCCGACTTCGTAACCCTCAACGAGGTGGATGTCTTCACCAACCGCACGGGAAAAGACGTACACCAGGCCCGCGACCTGGCAGCCAAACTCGGTATGGAGTGGCACTTCTCGAAAGCCATCGACCGCGACGGAGGCGAATACGGCGACGCCGTGCTGTCGAAACACCCGATTATAGAGACCCGCAGTTACCGGCTCCCCTGCGCCGCTTCGCAACCGGGAGAGGACCGTTCGCTGTGCGTCATCCGCGTCGAGATCGACGGCAAAGACCTCTATGTCGCCTCGACGCACCTCGATCATCTTTCGGGCGATGCGAGCCGCCTGGTGCAGGCCAATGAGATCCGCCGTATCCGCGACACGGAACTGGACGGAGACCTCATCCTTGCGGGCGACCTCAACGCCATTCCCAGTTCGAACGTCATCGCCACGATGACCGCGTTCCTGACCAATGTCGGAACGATCGACCAATACACTTTCCCGTCGGAGAATCCCACCCGCAAGATCGACTACATACTGTATGCCCCGATCGGACACTTCGGCGTACAGAACTGCACAGTGGTTTCGCGCAGCGACCAGCAGGTCGACGGCGTCGACGCCTCGGACCACCGCCCCGTCGTGGCCGACATCCGGTTCCAGACCGAGGAAGACCTCCCGGAGAATCAGGAATAAAGCGTTCGGAAGATGAAAAAACTGCTATTCACACTCCTCGGGCTGGCAGCGGCACTGACGCTGCCGGCCCAGGATTTCAAGATCACGCATGGCCCGTGGCTGTACGACATGACCGAAGACGGCGTAACCGTCCTGTGGACTACCAACAAACCCGCTTTGTCGTGGGTCGAGGCAACCGAGGACGACGGACGCAGTTTCTACGCCGCCGAACATACCCGCCATTACGAAACCGTTGCGGGCCGCAAACAGGCGCACAAGACACTGCACGCCGTGCGGCTGAACAACCTGCGTCCCGGAACGAAATACTGCTACCGCATCTTCTCGCAGGAGGTACTCGAATGGAAACACGGAGACAACGTCCTCTACGGCAGGACCGTTGCCAGCAATGTCTACAAACGCGCGCCGTTCCGGTTCCGGACATTCCCGGCAACGGGAACCGACTGTTCGTTCGTCATCCTGAACGACATCCACGGACGCGCCGACGACATGACCGAACTGTGCCGGGAAATCAATTTCGGCAAACACGACTTCGTAATGCTCAACGGCGACATGTCCAGCAGCATTGAAAATGAGGAGCAGTTGTTCCGGGATTTCATCGACGCCTCGGTAAACCTTTACGCCTCGGAGACCCCGATACTCTACAACCGCGGCAACCATGAGACGCGCGGCGTCTTCGCCGACCGTCTGCACGACTATTTCCCGACGCGTAACGGCCGCCACTACCAACTCTGCAAAGTCGGATCGGTCTGTTTCTTGCTGCTCGACTGCGGCGAAGACAAGCCTGACACGGACATCGAATACGGAGGGCTTGCCGACTACGACGCCTATCGCCGCGAAGAGTGCGAATGGCTCCGCAGGGCGGTGGCCTCCGAAACCTTCCGCAACGCCTCGGCACGCGTCGTCTTCCTCCATATTCCGCTCGACGGCGGAACGTGGCACGGCAGCAACCACCTCCGGAATCTGTTCCTGCCGATCCTCAACGAGGCCGGCATCAATATCATGTTCTCCGGCCACACGCACCGCTACGGCTTCCACCCGGCAAACGACGAAGTTCGGTTCCCGGTCGTGGTCAACGGCAATCAAAGCTACATACGGTGCGACATGACGGGCGACCGAATCGCAATCCGAATCGTCGGTCCCGGCGGACGCGTCGCACACACACACGAATTCCCACTCCGCTAACGAGGCGGAAAAAGCAATGCCCTGCACCGTTTCGGTGCAGGGCATCTTCTGTTTTTCAGAGGAAAAGCCGCAGAAATCCGCTGCGGCTGAGCCGGAGCCGAAGCTGGGAGAGCGCCGCCCCGATATGCTTTTCGACGGTCTTGACGCTGATGTTGAGCCGCTCGGCGATCTCCCGGTTTTTCAGGCCTGTCGTGCGGCTCAACAGGAACACCCGGCGGCACTGCTCGGAAAGTCCCGAAATGCAGCAGTCGATCTCCTCGCTCAACTGCGATAACTGGAACTCCTCTTCGATATGGTCGGCGACAAGCGTACGAATACAGACATCCAACTCGTCCAGTCCGGATTCCCCCCCCCCGCCATTTTTTGGAGCGCAGCAAATTATATTTGAAGATCGCCGAGCCGCGGGGCCCGGTCGAAGTCCACCTCCTCCCGCCGTTCCCACAAGGCAAGAAAGACATCCTGCACGATGTCTTCCGACGCCTTGCGGTCATGGACCATCTGAAAAGCCCGTGCACACAAGGGTTCATAGTGATCGCGGAATAGTTGCTGAAAATACGCCGAATGGTTTTCCACCGTTTTCTCAAAATATGTCGGAATACTCCGAATCATTCAAATATAGCGATAATTCGGGAAATTGCAAAATTTGGACTGCCGCCAACTATCTCCGTCTTCGAGTAGATTCCACACCGCAGGGCATCCTGTCCCCGCTGCGCGGGGCACAGGCACAAAAAAGGCAGGACCGCTCTTGCGGGTCCTGCCTTTAATTTATCCTGCCGCCGTTACCTTCCGGCGATGCGGCAGTATCTGTCGTAGCGTCCTATCACGTCGTTCACATAGGCCAGCGTCTGCCGGCTGCCGGTGAATCGTCCGCATCTGACCACTTCGTTCTCGTAGAATTCCGGCTCGGCCTTCAGCGTAAGGTACCGGGCCACGACCTCCCACGAATTGGGGTTCTCCCCGTTCAGGCGGGCCAGACGGCGGGCGTCGTTCACATGGCCGATACCGCTGTTATACGAGGCCAGGATGATGCTCATGCGGTCTTTTTCAGGTGTCCCTTCCGGAAAACGGAGCGACGACATGATCTTCGACATCAGTTTGTTGGCCAACCAGATATTGGTCCTCGGATCGGTGATCTCGGCCGCGGGGACGTCGAACTGACGCGCCACCGAAGGCATGATCTGCATCAGGCCGCGGGCCCCGCTGCGCGAGGTGATGTCGGGCGTGAAGCGCGATTCGTGGTAGGCGATGGCGCTCATCAGGCGCCAGTCGTGGCCCTCCTCTTCGCTGATGTTGCGAATCAGATTGTCGTAGGCCGAAATGACGTAACTGCCCTCGGGGAGCAGCGAGTGGTGCATCTCGGCCAGTGCGTTCAGTGCGTCGTCCGTCGCGGGTGCGCTGAACTGGGCGTTGAAGCCGTAAAATGTCGTAAGAATGGTTAAGAACGCAAACGTTAATACGGTCTTTTTTAACATAAAATGTTGTTTTGCGGGCAGCTTACACCGCACAGAACAGCACGTCAATCATAGAATCCCCATGAGATACCGATTTTGAACATGCCCGGATTGAGCGGATAGCGAGCCGCCGAGAAATATTCTCCGTTACCGAACAGTCCCTTGTTCACATGCTGATATTTCAGGAATATCCGCATTCTCTTCCACTTTCCCATGACGAAAGCGTCCATATAGGGGTAATTCCCCGTCTCGACCTCCCGTTGGTTGTAATACACCGACAGAGCCGGATTGTAACCGGGCGCATAATACTTGGTATTATAGCGTCCGTCCAGACCGATCTGCAGGCGCAGCACATCGCGCACGACCCAGAATTCGTAGTAATACGACAGGAAGGCGCTCAAAAGCGGAACGGGTACAACATCTTGATCCGTGCTCCACTGCAACAATACCCTGTTGTCCAAATGAAGTCCGCCTAAACGGAAATCTTTGCGAGCATACACACTCGTGAGGCTGACGTTACCGCTGTGCTGGGCGACGTTGCTGTCCGACGCATAGTAAATCTTGTCGGAGACGACTCCCTGCCATGCCCCCGCTTCGAACGCGAAATCGGGAACCGAAAACTTGACCTCGAACCGAGTTTCATTCTCCTTGCTTAAAGGAGTGTTCCATATATAATGGTTAGAGAACAGATTCTCCTGCCAGTAGGTCGGCGAGCGGCGGTCCATCGAGAACCGGCCTTCGAGAATCAGGGGGTGTCCGCGGAGATACCCCGTCAGCGCCAGATGGGCGCCCAAGGTGAGGTCTCCGCCTCTGTATCCCGACGGGTAGAACTTAAGGTTCGCATCCCAATCGACATATTTCTTTATCTTGCCTCCGATGGAGCCGTATGCGAAATAGCTGGTCTTGTTGACCTTCGTATACTTTCCCGTCAGGAAATCACGCATCTCGAACTGCGAGTAGGTATGCATGTCGATGCCTATGCCGGCATCAATCGTGCCTACCACGCCGTTGCGGTCCCAAGGCTGCGCCTGAACGAAGAAGCGGTTCGAGATAACGCGCTCGTAAATCGAGTCGCGCGTATCGCGGGGATTGATGAACCAGTCCTTGTAGTAAATCCCCTCCGTAGGCTTGAATTCGCCCGTCTCCGGGTCCCGCTCGCCCCGCTCGTTCGAATAGCCGGCCTTTATATCCGTATAGACCTTGCTCCACGAGCTGTACTCGAACGAATGGCCTATGAATACCGCCGAAAGGTCGGCCAGCGAAAAATCGCTGTCCGTCACCCGCTGCAGCGGAAGCGCATACGACTGGGTGACGAAGAAGGCGTTGTTGCGGTAGGTATTCTGCGCCTCGGCGTCGGCCAGCTTCATCGGCACGCCCGACGGCATCTGGAACGTCGTATCGGCAATGGCCCACGTGCCGACCACGCCGCCGTTTTCCTGCTGCTCGATGTGATTGTTGTAATAGGCCGCATGCACCGAATAGCGTTTGCCCGTATGGTTGAACGCCACCGCGAGGTTGTGGTTCTTGGTGCGGGACCAGATATACTGGCCGCGCGTTCCCCGCGCCTTGTAATCGACGTTGAATCCCGTCGTCGGCGAGACGTTCTGCGCGTGCATGATGTTGAAGTTCTCCTCGCGGAAACGCTTCTGCCCCGATTCGAGGTAGGTCATGCGGATGATCGGCTTCTTCGTATTGTAGAAGGGCACGTTCTCCATATCGTACGTGTAGGCATAGTAGGGACTCGCGAAACCGAAGTCGAAGTTCTGGGGCCGCCGGAAATAGTTCATCGGCAGCGAAGCCTGTCCGAGAGCGCCCTGCGCGATGTCGCCCACCTCTTCGCGGTAGAACGGATAGTCGATGCGCCAGTCGGTCAGCGTCGTGTCCAGCGGTCCGATCTCAACGCGGTTGTAGTTGCGCCTGACGTTCCAGCGGAAGTTGTTCAGCGAGCGGACCGAATCGCTGAAAAAATAGGATTCGAGCGGCTTGCGGATCTTGCGCTCCTTCTTGGTCGTATCCTGCGGCTGCTGTTCGCCCTCCTCGCCCTCTTCCGCAGGCTGTTCGAACGGATTGTTGCCGTACAGGCTGCCGGTCTGCCCGCGCTGCTGCGCACGCATCAGCGTCTTGGCGTCGAAGCCCTGCGAACGGACGACGCCGGGCGCTGTCAGAAACAGACCGAGCAAAGCTGTCAGCAATATTCTTTTCGTCAATCTCGACATAGAACGGGAATCCGCGGCAAAGGT
>OBXF01001167.1_pt1 | contig 14571 bp, 10 predicted proteins | sample 1495371 | NCBI WGS metagenome assembly OBXF01 (sample SAMEA2580143, study PRJEB22360) | human gut metagenome | biome: human gut; feature: human-associated habitat; material: faeces | place: Denmark | collected 2008/2010 | reverse complement strand
TTATGCTTTGTACCACACTGAGCAAACCTCAGACGATGGAGATAAGCATGCCGAGCAATGACAAGACCATCACCGAGGAGCAGCAGACCAAAGTCAAGGCTTCCCAAGCCATCACGCTGTTGCTGGGGGATGACAACAAGTTGTATTATTACGAAGGGGAACCTAACTACAAGGACTATACTTCACTGAAGGAAACTACCTATCAGGCGGATGGTCTGCGGGCAATGCTTCTGCAACGTAATAGAGTTGCTGTGAACGAGGTGAACAGACTGAAGCAGCAGAAACTGGATCTTAAGATATCAGAGGATGACTACCGGAAACAGCTTTCCGAGATAAAAAGCGGAAAGGATACGCCGACAGTCATCATCAAGGCTACCGATAAGTCTTCGTACAAGAATCTGATTGATGCTCTCGATGAAATGCAGATATGTAATATAGGTAAGTATGTGATAACGGATATTGCCGAAGCCGACGAGTTCTTGATGAAGAACTACGAAAGCAAGGGCGAATTGTTCCAGAACATTGCTGAATGATGTGTAACACCCAAAGAAAGGAAAGAATATGGCTAAAGTAGATTTAAGCTCCCAAGCATGGTGTGACCTCGTGTTCAGTGGTAAGAACAAAGCATATGGAGCCTATAAGATGCGTGAGACCTCTCCCAGACGGCACAACATTGCCGTGATACTGGTAATTGTAATTGCATTGATAGGTTTCAGTATCCCTACGCTGATAAAGATGGCTACCCCCAAACAGAAAGAGGTGATGACCGAAGTGACTACCCTTTCGCAGCTGGAAGAACCGGAAGTGAAGCAGGAAGAGATGAAGCGGATAGAGCCCGTGGCCCCACCGCCGCCTGCATTGAAAAGCTCCATTAAGTTTACCGCTCCCGTCATCAAAAAGGATGAGGAAGTGAGGGACGAGGATGAAATAAAAAGCCAGACAGAACTGACGGAAACGAAAGTTGCCATCTCCATTGCCGACGTGAAAGGTAATGACGAGGAACACGGCAAGGACATCGCCGACTTGAAACAAGTGGTGACGCAGGCCGAACCGGAACCTGAAAAGGTTTTCGATATGGTAGAGCAGATGCCCCAGTTCCCCGGTGGTCAGGCCGAGATGATGCAGTTCATCAGCAAGAATATGAAGTATCCGACCATTGCCCAGGAAAACGGTACGCAAGGGCGTGTAACCTGCCAGTTTGTGGTAGGTGCCGACGGCAAGGTGCGTGATGTGAAAGTGCTGAGAGGTGTAGACCCCTATCTGGATAAAGAAGCTGTCCGTGTGATTATGTCCATGCCCAAATGGATTCCCGGCAAGCAGAATGGTAAGGCCGTATCGGTGAAATATACGATACCGGTGATGTTTAGATTACAATAAGTGTGTGTGTTATGAAAACGGTGAAACAACTTCAGCTTTCAGGCTTGCTGGTGCTGCTGACTCTGCTGTCTGCCTGCCAAAGCAAGCCCAAGGACGGACAAACGGATACGTATACCTCCGGTGTGATTGCAATTGCTGCGGACGAAAGTTTCCAGCCTATTGTGCAGGAAGAAATTGACGTGTTCGAAGGACTGTTCCCCTTGGCAGGAATTGTGCCCCGTTATGTGACGGAAGTCGATGCCGTCAACCTCTTGCTCAAGGACAGTCTGCGGTTGGCAATAACCAGTCGCAGACTGACTCCCGAAGAGATGAATTCCTTCAATAGCCGGAAGTTTTTTCCGCAGGAGATAAAGATTGCTACGGACGGGCTGGCATTGATAACCCATCTTGGCAATCCGGATTCATTGATTAGTGTGAAGGACATCCGCCGCATCCTGACGGGTGATGCGAAGCAGTGGAAAGATATCTATCCGGCTTCCCGTCTGGGGGATATCAGTCTTGTGTTTGACAACAAGAACTCCAGTACCGTACGTTTTGCTGTCGATTCCATCTGTAAGGGTGTACCGCTTTCCAGTCAGTTGAAAGCGTTGAAAACCAATAGGGAGGTGATTGACTACGTGGCCCGCACGCCTGATGCCATCGGTATTATCGGCGTGAACTGGCTGAGCGACCGGAATGACAGTACGGGGCTCTCTTTCAGTAAAGAGGTGCGGCTGATGTCCGTCAGTGCTGCTGACAAGGCCATGCCGGACAACAGTTACAAACCCTATCAGGCGTATTTGTATTACGGTGATTATCCGTTGGCACGCAGCATCTATGCCTTGTTGAATGATCCGCGGAGCGCACTTCCGTGGGGATTTGCCTCTTTCCTCGCTTCCGACCGGGGACAGCGGATTATATTGAAGTCGGGATTGGTCCCCGCCACCCAACCGGTGCGCGTGGTGAACGTCAAGGATGAATAACTAAAATGAATGCTAACATGAAACGTAGATTTGTATTTTGTTTGGGAGCGATGCTGTTTGCAGGTACGCTCGCCGCACAAACGCCGGTGCCCGAATGGCAGGCGGGGGTGGATAAAGTAAAAAGTCTGATAAAGACGAATCCGGAGCAGGCTTCCGACGCAGCCGGAGAACTGCTGAAGGGCAAGAACAAGAAAAATGTGGAGCTTGTGACTTCCGTGGCCCGTGCCTATCTGGATGTAGGACAGCTGAAAGAGGCGGAAACCTATCTGGAGATGGCAAGAAAGGCCGACAACAAGGCTCCGGCAGTTTCTGTACTCGAGGGTGACATCGCTTTTGCCCGGAAAGATATCGGAAAGGCATGCCAGCTTTATGAGCAAGCCATCTATTTTGATTCGAATTATAAGGATGCGTATCTGAAATATGCGCAGGCATACAAGTCTGCCAGTCCTTCGCAGGCCATAGAGAAGCTGAACCAGCTGAAGGCCATAGCTCCGGATTGCCTGGAAGCAGACAAGGAGCTGGCGGAAGTGTATTACGCCACCAACCGTTTTGGCAAGGCTGCCGACACCTATGCCAAGTTCATCGATACTCCCGTGGCTACGGAAGATGACATCCTTAAATATGCTTTTGCACTATTCCTGAACCACGACTTCGAGAAATCCTTGGCGGTGGCGCAGAAAGGTTTGCAGAAGAATGCCCGCCATGCCGCATTCAACCGGCTTGTGATGTACAACAATGTCGACCTCAAGCGTTATGACGAGGCAGAGAAGGCTGCCGATGCTTTCTTCAATGCTTCGGATAATGCCGATTATTCATGCTTGGATTACCGCTATCACGGTGCTCTGTTGAGTGCTCTGAAGAAATATGACCAGGCCATTGAGGAATATGGTAAGGCATTGGAGAAGGATGAGAGTCAGGTGGATTTGTGGCGTGAGATTGCCGATGCTTATGAATTGAAAAACGACTATACCCAAGCCATTGCTGCTTATAAAAAGTACTATGACTCGCTGGCACAAGATAAAAAGACGTCCGAAAACTTATTCCAGTTAGGGCGTCTGTACTACGGAGAGGGTACGTCCTCGGACACTCTCTCCGTTCAGTCTGCCGACCGCATGGCGGCATTGCAGGCTGCCGACTCTGTGTTCGCACTTGTTGCCGAACAAGCTCCCGACAGTTATTTGGGAGATATGTGGCGCGCCCGCACACACTCTGCCATGGACCCCGAAACTACAGAGGGATTGGCGAAACCTTATTACGAGAAGGTGGTGGACGTACTGCTTGCCAAAAACGAACCGAGGTACAACTCTGCATTGATAGAGTGTTACAGTTATCTGGGCTACTACTATCTGTTGAAGAGTGACTATGCTACTTCGAAAGAGTACTGGAATAAAATTCTGGCTATCGACCCCACCAATGCCACAGCAAACAAGGCATTGGACGGCATCAAATAGCAATAATTTTAGTTGTTTGTCGTGTCGGGAGGAGTGGAGAGTGATTCTTAGCTCCTCCTTTTTTGTTGCAGGGTCCCCCTTGGAGGCAGTGATTGCTTGCGGTAGTCCGTGGGTGAAGTGCCTAAGTGTGTCTTCACATACTTCCCGAAAAAGGAGATGTTGGGGAAATCCTGATGCTCGGAAATCTCCTTGATAGACTTATTGGAATACTTCAGAAAATATTTGATGTCTTCGACCACATAATCGTTTATCCACTCGAAGGCTGTCTTTCCGCTGACCTTTTTGCAGACGGTGGAAAGATATTTGGGAGTAACACACAGCTTACCCGCATAATAGGAAATAGAACGTTTTTTCACCTCGGTGCAGGCCAGCAGGTCGAGGAATCTCTTGAATAGAATGTTGCTCCGCTTCACCATTTGGCTTTCGGGAGGGGTGCTCAACTGGTTTAAATCTGCCAGCAGCTCATACAGCATGGTGCGTATCAGCGACCTGATGACTTCTTTGTAGTAGGGCTGCTCCGCTTGTTTCATTCGGGCACGTATCACCTTATAGTATAAATCGAACAGTTGCACTCTGTCCTTGTCAATGCGTACTACCGGATTCTGGCTGATATAGAAAGCCTTGTTCCATATGTCACTACTTTTATGAAGGTACTTCTGTGTAATCTGGGTCGACAGACAGAACATGGCGCCCTTGAAGTCGGAACTGGTTGTGCAATTGCTCAGAATCATATTGGGCATACAAATCAGCATCTCACCGGGGTAGATAGCATATTTTTGGGTATTGATGTTTATCTGCAGTCTTCCTTTTACACAGACCACATAGATGTTTGCATTCAACTTGAAATACTTGTTGAAAAGCAAGTTCTTGAAATCTCCAAGTATAGCAATATCGTTGTCGGTATAGTCCGTACTTGTATATTCTGCTATATTGTATGTGTTAAGTTGGTAAATCTTTTCTTCGTTTTTCATATTCATGTCTTTAGCTCCTTTGCAAATGTAAAGCAAGTGGCAGGAAATATAGAGTCCTAAATGGATACAGAAGTGTCCTAATCTTCTTGCGTGTGAGGCTAATTTCGAACCAAAGAATAGAATTGTTCCTTTTTCTGAGCATTTTTTTTCTTGAAACGCTTGTCGTATTGAAAAGAATGTCTACTTTTGCGGTGTACTATTATACTAATACACATAAACAATAAGATATTTAATTCATCCAAGCGTATGTTACAAGTAGAAAACATTTCATTTAGTTATCGCAAGGGGCGGAAAGAAGTCCTGAGCGATTTTTCACTTTCGCTGGAAGCCGGCCGGGTTTACGGTCTGTTGGGTAAGAACGGAGCCGGCAAGTCTACGTTGCTCTATCTGATGAGCGGTTTGTTGGCTCCCAAACGTGGGAGAGTGATGTATCATGATACCGACATGCGCCGCCGGTTGCCCGTCACGTTGCAGGACATGTTTCTGGTACCCGAGGAGTTCGAGCTGCCTCCTATTTCCTTGGTCAGCTATATTGAACTGAACAGTAAGTTCTATCCCCGTTTCAGCAAGGAAGACATGGTGAAGTACCTACATTTCTTCGAGATGGATATGGATGCTGATTTGGGAGCCTTGTCCATGGGGCAGAAAAAGAAAATCTTCATGAGTTTTGCGCTGGCCACCAATACTTCCCTGCTGCTGATGGATGAGCCTACCAATGGACTGGATATTCCGGGAAAGAGCCAGTTCCGCAAATTTCTGGCTTCGGGTATGTCGGACGACAAGACGATTGTCATTTCCACCCATCAGGTGCGTGACATTGACAAAGTACTGGACCATGTGCTGATTATGGACAACAGCCGCGTATTGCTGGACGAATCCACTGCCAGCATTTGCAGTAAGCTGTTCTTCTTGGAGAGTGACGACCGGGAGTTGGCTGCGACTGCCTTGTACACGCTTCCCTCCGTACAAGGCAATTTCTTGATGCTGCCCAATACGGAAGGTGAGGAATCGGAGATTAATCTTGAACTGCTGTTTGGCGCCGTACTTGCAGAGCCTGGGAAGATAGCGGAAATGTTTCACACTAAAACAAATGAATAATGATACGCGATACCTTTTTTAGTTTGCATCGCTTTGTGAACGTATGCCGCAAAGAGATGGTGGAGAATTGGAAGACCTATATACTCCGCTCGGTGATGGTCTACGGAATGTTGGCCATAGTCTTTGTCTGGAATGGATACTATCAGTATCACAATCTGGAAGCGGGAGCTGTGGGCATGGACCCTATCTGGGAGTTTGAGTCCAGATTCTTTCTTTGGGGACTTGTCATTTGGGGATGCATTAGCGCCTCGTTTACCATGGAAAGGATGAAAAGCAAGACGAGTCGTACCGTTGTGCTCATGACACCTGCCACCATGTTCGAGAAATTCTTTGCCCGCTGGCTGGTGGCTACCTGCGGCTTTATCTTGGTCTTTCTGATAGCTTTCAAGCTGGCGGACTTGACAAGAGTCGTCTTCTATCTTCTGGCCTACCCGGAGCTGCATGTCGTTCACTCCTTTCCGTTGTGGGAATTCTGCTGTAACACGAACCGTTTCTATGAGACGATAGGAAGCGGACCGGCTGTGGTGGGTATATTCCTGAGCTGCTACTTTTTTCTACAGTCTTTCTTCCTGCTGGGCAGTACGGTCTGGCCCAAAAATGCACTTATCAAGACTTTTGCGGCCGGTGTCTGCATCTTCGTTTCATATATCCTGATAGCTGTATTGTGTCTGGAAACCATTCTACCCAATAATTTTTTTATGACCGAGCCTTATATCAACAGGGAAGCATCGAGTGACTGGCTGATTTTTATAACTTCGTTTTTCGCCCTTTTCAACTGGGTGCTTGCCTATTTCCGTTTCAAGGAGTCCGAAATCATTAATCGCTGGTAACTATGAACTTTAAGGAAAGCAAAGCCATCTACCTGCAAATAGCAGACCGCATTTGCGACGAGGTACTTCTCGGGCAATATCAGGAGGAAGAACGTATTCCTTCGGTACGGGAATATGCGGCTGTGGTAGAGGTCAACGCCAATACGGTGATGCGTTCGTACGACTACTTGCAGACGCAAGGAGTGATTTACAACAAGCGGGGTATCGGCTATTTTGTGTCGGTAGGTGCACGTAAGCTGATTCTTTCGTTGAGGAAAGAGTATTTTCTGAAGGAGGAAGTGGATTATTTCTTCAAGCAGATTTTCACGCTGGGCATCTCTGCCGAGGAGTTGTCCGGGATGTATCAGGAGTTTATCAAGAAACAAAAATAAAAGAAGACAGTTATGAAACGAACGACTTATATAATGATAGGAATGCTGGTTACCGGTGTGGCAATGGTATGCGGACTCATGTTCTATGTGGTGGACCGCAATGTCACTCAGAAAGATAATTTTATGGAAATCGGCGGAGAACGGAAAACGGTGCAGCTGCCCTCGTGCAGGGTGTTGAAGCTGACACAGCCTCCGGTGGTGTGGAAACAGAAAAAAGAAGGTATTGTGGAGGCAGAGCGTATGTTCTCGTTCGGGGAAGTGCCGTTGGAGGTAACTGCCGGAGACTCTTTGCAGCAGGGCAGTTTCTCCTATGCAGGGGATATGGAGGCTTTTATGTCGATGACTTCCGTTGGCGATACCCTGCTCGTCACCTTTGACTTTCCGGAGGATAAGCTGGAACAGCATCTTCAGAATGACATTTGGATAAGGGTTCGTTCAGAAGGGATGGAATTGCGGTTGCCTGCGGAGGTACAAGCGGTTGTGGTAGATGTGGAAGATATGGAAGCCAATTTCTACGGACTCCGTTGCGATACGCTCTCTTTCCGCACGCGATACCTTGCCCGGCTGGAAGATTGCCATGTCACTGCGCTTGCGGCGCAGGCGCAGAGCTTGCATCTCAACAGCGGCACAGTGCGCAACCTTTATCTGAATCTGGACGAGATAGCCGACTGGGATGTCAATACCGGTTCCTTCCATATCGATACGGAGCATCTGTCCGGCAGTCGCTATCATCGTTGTCTTTTGCAGAAGAATGAATGCCGCCGGGTGTTCTGGACACCGTTAAAGGATGATGCCTCTTTGAGTGTGGAGTTAAAACAAGCAGTTAAAATAGAAGTAGGTGAGTAGCCATAATACGAAATGACTTATCTTTGCACATGAATCAAAAAGTGTAGAGTATATGGCCTTGCAATTGGCATTCGTATTGGTAGCTATCATTATAGGCGCCCGCTTGGGCGGCATTGGACTGGGTGTAATGGGAGGGATAGGTCTGGCAATTCTGACGTTTGGTTTCGGATTGCAGCCTACATCACCTCCCTTGGACGTTATGTTGATAATAGCCGCCGTCATTTCTGCCGCATCCTGCATGCAGGCGGCTGGCGGACTGGATTATATGGTAAAGCTGGCAGAACGGTTGTTGCGGAAGAATCCTTCGCAGGTCACCATCTTGAGCCCTATTGTGACCTATTTGTTTACTTTTGTTGCCGGCACGGGACATGTGGCATATTCGGTGCTTCCCGTGATTGCCGAGGTTGCCACGGAGACCAAGATTCGTCCCGAGAGGCCACTGGGCATTGCGGTGATTGCTTCGCAGCAGGCTATTACGGCAAGTCCCATTTCGGCTGCCACCGTCGCACTGCTTGGGTTGCTGGCGGGATTTGATGTCACCTTGTTCGATATTCTGAAAATAACGATTCCTGCTACCATTATCGGGGTACTTGTGGGCGCCTTGTTCTCCATGAAGGTGGGCAAGGAGCTGGCAGACGACCCGGAGTACAGAAAGAGGTTGACCGAAGGCTATCTTGATGTCAAGAAGGTGGAGATAAAGGATATACACAATAAACGGCATGCCGTCTTGTCCGTGCTTATCTTTATCCTTGCCACTGTTTTTATCGTGTTCTTTGGTTCGTTCGACAGTTTGCGTCCTGCCTTCGTGATAGACGGCGAGACGGTGAGACTCGGCATGTCCGCCATTATCGAAATCGTGATGCTCTCTGCCGCCGCCCTCATCTTGCTGCTGACTCGCACCGACGGCATGAAGGCAACGCAAGGTTCCGTCTTCCCGGCAGGCATGCAGGCGGTGATTGCCATATTCGGCATTGCCTGGATGGGAGATACTTTTCTTCAGGGAAACATGCTTCAGTTGACCCAGTCCATCGAGGGAGTGGTGAGGCAAATGCCGTGGCTGTTCGGGATAGCCTTGTTTGCCATGTCGATTCTGCTTTATAGCCAGGCCGCCACTGTGCGCGCACTGATGCCTTTGGGCATCGCTTTGGGCATTTCGCCTATGATACTGGTTGCTCTGTTCCCGGCCGTAAACGGTTACTTCTTTATTCCCAACTATCCCACCGTAGTAGCGGCCATTAATTTCGACCGTACCGGAACTACCCGTATCGGCAAGTATGTGCTGAATCACTCGTTCATGCTTCCCGGACTTGTTTCGACTGGCGTTGCCATCGGGCTGGGGTTGCTTTTCATCAGGATATTCTAAGGGAAACCGCTGCTTTCAATCCGTTGTATATAGGGCTTTGTTTACTTGTGTATAGGGGAGTGTTCCCTTTTACTCATTGCCTTATCAGCGCCTAATGGTCGTGCGGCGATCTGCTGACGGCTGTTAAGCGGGTTGTTGATGGCCGTTAGGCGATTGCATCATGGCCGTTGCATACTGTTGATTCCTTATGTCCGACGTAATAAATACCTTCATTCTCTGAATAAAGCACAGAGGAAAACAGTATTGAAGTCTTGGCTTTGTGTGGCTGTACGCATTTGTTCTGATTGCATTTGAAGGGGGAGGAGATGGAATTAATACCGTGTTTGCAGGATATTGATTTCGTGCAGGTACGATATAAATAAGATGTGATACAAGAAATTAATAACTTGTGTTACTTCATGTTAGCTTCTTGTGTGTCAGTATTTCTGTTTGTGAAACGGTGTGGAAGCAAATTTTGCTTCCACACTTTTGAGTTGCTTCCACCGCATCTGTAATGCCGATGAATAAAGGGATGTGGAGAGGAAGTGGAAGTGTGGAAGCAATTTGCACAAACATTATTTGCGCAAACATTTTTTTCTGTCCTTGATGGGAATTAAAAAAATGAGGATAAAACGGTTTATAAAACCTTTTATCCTCATTGTAGTTGCGGAGATCCGACTCGAACGAATGACCTTTGGGTTATGAGCCCAACGAGCTACCAACTGCTCCACTCCGCGATGTTATTGTTTTGTGGGTGCAAAGGTACGGCTTTTTATTTAATATGCAAATAAAATGCATGATATTTTTGAGGTTAAGTGGATTTTAATGAGTAATATGTTGATAAATAGAACGATAATAAGCCTACTTTTTTTCTTCCTTTTTAGGGCTGTTCATTAATAAAATGAATGTTTTCTTGTAAGATATGCGGAAATGTCTTACTTTTGCTCAAATAATAAAGCAATGTGCAATTAATCTATGACCGTATCGAAGACAAAAGCTAAATTAGTGGACGTTGCCCGTCAGCTGTTTGCAAAGATGGGTGTTGAAAATACCACGATGAATGATATTGCCCTCGCTTCAAAGAAAGGTAGGAGAACGCTCTATACCTATTTTAAGAGCAAGGAAGATATCTACTTGGCTGTTGTTGAGTCGGAGCTGGATATTCTTTCGGATATGATGAAGCACGTGGTAGAGAAAGATATTCAGCCGGACGAGAAACTGATGGAAATGATTTACACTCATCTGGATGCGGTAAAAGAGGTTGTCTTTCGGAATGGTACTCTTCGTGCCAATTTCTTTCGGGATATTTGGAGAGTGGAGAAAGTGCGCAAACGTTTCGATGCTACAGAGACCCAGCTTTTCAAGGAGGTTCTGCGTGAAGGTATGGAGAAGGGTGTTTTCCAGATAGATGACTTGGATATGACTGCCGAGATTGTGCATTACAGTGTCAAAGGTATTGAAACACCTTATATCCGCGGCCATATAGGGGCCAATCTGGACGATGCGGTACGCGATACTTACGTGACCCGTCTGGTACTTGGTGCATTGGGAAAGAAGTAAGAATACATTTTATAAATAATTTTAAAATAATATGGGATTATTAGATGGAAAAACAGCCATTGTGACAGGTGCTGCACGCGGCATCGGCAAGGCTATCGCTTTGAAGTTCGCTCAAGAAGGAGCAAATATTGCATTCACTGACTTGGTGATTGATGAAAATGCCGAGGCTACGGCAAAAGAATTGGAAGCTTTGGGAGTAAAGGCAAAAGCTTATGCCTCCAATGCAGCAAACTTTGAAGACACTGCCAATGTAGTGGCAGAAATCCATAAGGACTTTGGACGTATTGATATTCTGGTAAACAATGCCGGTATCACTCGTGACGGTCTGATGATGCGTATGAGCGAACAGCAATGGGATATGGTTATCAATGTCAACCTGAAATCGGCATTTAACTTTATCCATGCCTGCACACCCATCATGATGCGCCAGAAGGCGGGTAGCATTATCAATATGGCATCTGTGGTAGGTGTTCACGGCAATGCCGGCCAGGCCAACTATTCTGCTTCCAAAGCCGGTATGATTGCTTTGGCCAAGTCTATCGCTCAGGAGCTGGGTTCTCGTGGAATCCGTGCCAATGCCATTGCTCCGGGCTTCATCATGACAGCCATGACCGACGCCTTGTCTGAAGAGGTGAAGGCTGAATGGTGCAAGAAGATTCCTTTGCGTCGTGGCGGCACACCCGAAGACGTGGCAAATATCGCTACTTTCCTGGCTTCTGATATGTCTTCTTATGTATCCGGTCAGGTTATTCAGGTAGATGGTGGGATGAATATGTAATTTAATGATTAATGATTAGTGATTAATGTTTAATGAGAAGTTGGGTGTTAGTCATTAATCATTAATCACTAATCATTAAACATTAACAACCGATGACTGTCGTATACGAAGACAATCATATCATTATAGTCAACAAGACCGCTTCCGAGATAGTTCAGGGAGACAAAACGGGTGATACACCGCTTTCGGAAACTGTAAAGCAGTACCTGAAAGAGAAGTACAGCAAGCCTGGAAATGTCTTTATCGGTGTCGCCCACCGGCTGGACCGCCCCGTGAGCGGTCTTGTTGTTTTTGCCAAGACCAGTAAGGCACTGTCGCGTCTGAACGAGATGTTCAAGAATAGCGAGGTGAAGAAGACTTACTGGGCAGTAGTGAAGAACTTACCCCGCGAGGAAGAGGGGGAATTGGTGAACTATCTGGTGCGAAATGAGAAACAGAACAAGAGTTATGCATACGACAAGGAGGTGCCGGGCAGCAAGAAAGCGATTTTGCATTACCGGCTCATCGGGCGGTCGCAGAACTATTATCTGTTGGAAATAGATTTGAAAACCGGACGCCATCACCAGATACGTTGTCAGTTGGCAAAGATGGGCTGTCCCATCAAGGGAGATTTGAAGTATGGTTCGCCCCGCTCCAATCCCGACGGCAGCATCTGTCTGCATGCGCGGTATATCCGTTTTGTGCATCCGGTGTCCAAAGAACCGATAGAAGTGGAGGCTCCCGTCCCTCCTGGAAATTTATGGAATGGTTTTGAAACGATTTAATCTTACAGTAATGAAGAAAATCACAGTTTTGTCGGGTTTGCTGCTCCTTGCGGGATTGGCTGCCCAAGCTCAGGAAAGAGTTGCTGAGTATAATGTGCGTCCTGCCGTTACGGTGCGCACTCCCCTCCAGGGCGATAGTATCAACTTCAAGGGAGACAAGTTTACTACCGGCAATCTTCTGAAGACGAAGGTCAGTCTCGACTTCGACGGAGGTCGGTACGAACGTATGGTTGCTGATACGGCTGGATATGTAACTGTGGCAAAGGCAGACAAGGACAATCTGTTCTATCTGTTTGCTACCAATCTGCGTGCGGAGCGTTTCATGAAGGGCAAGCTGAATGTATATTCTCCTGCCCGTTTTGAGGTGTTTGTAAACGGTGAATCCAAGCAAGTCAAGGAGACAGCGGAGGACAGCTTGTCGCAGGTCCGTCCTACGGCTGTCAGTCTGCGTATGGACCCCGAAGCGGATTATGAGATTGTCATCAAGTTGCTTTCAAGCGCGGACGACAAGATGCAGCCGATGCTGAAATGCGAATTTGAAAAGGAAAAGGACTTTGCCGATGTAGCCTGCCGGATGGCACCGGACATGAAGAGACGTTTCTCTTTGTTCAACACCAATTTCGGCTCCCGAGCGAGCAGGGTTTCTCTTTCGCCCAACGGCAAGTATCTGCTGACCCGCTATTCGGACAATTACGACGTGAAGCGTTCCAGGACCCGTTGTGAGCTGACCGAGGTAAAGACCGGCCGGGTGATATTGCCCAATGCCAATGAAAAGATGAACTGGATGCCCAACAGCAACAAGCTCTATTATACGGTTATGGGCGAGGAGCAGAATGACCTGGTTGTGTTCGATCCCGCCACGATGCGTGAGGAAGTGCTGCTGAAGAATGTTCCCGAAGGATATTTCAGCTGGTCTCCTACAGAAGACTATCTTATCTATATGCTCACGGACGAGGGCGAAAAGGTGAGTGGCCCGTTGAAACGTCTCTTGCATCCGGACGACCGTATCCCCAATTCTCGTGACCGCTATTATCTCATGAAATACGATGTGGCGACGGGACTTTCCGAGCGCCTGACCTACGGTAGTCACAACGTCTATCTGAATGATATTTCCCCGGATGGCAAGAAACTGTTGTGCAGCACTTCCAAGCCGGACATCACTCGATGCCCTTTCTCCCTCTCTTCTCTTTTCGAGATTGATTTGACCACCTTGCAGGCAGATACGCTGGTCGCCTGGGATGCTTATCTGGGAAGTGCTTCTTACTCTCCGGACGGGAAGCAGCTTCTGGTGACGGGCAGTCCGTCTGCTTTCGGAGGCATTGGCAAGAATTGCGGTGAACATCCCATAGCCAATGACTTTGATACCCAAGCATTCATTATGGATTTGGCTACAAAGAAAGTGCAGGCTATCACGCGCGATTTCAATCCTACGGTGTCTCTCGTGCAGTGGAACCGTGTGGACGGATGTATCTATTTCGATACGACTGATGGGGATTGCAGGCATATCTACCGTTATGTTCCGAAGACGGGCGGCTTTGAAATGCTTCCGCTTGAAGAAGATGTGATTACTTCCTTCACGCTGGCCAATGACAATCCGGTTGTGGCTGCCTATGTGGGCGGAGGAAACACCAGCACGGGCGTAGCTTATACGTACGACACGAAGAAAAAAGTTTCTACCCTGCTTGCCAATCCCATGAAGCCCATCCTCGATAAGATTGAGCTGGGACAGATGGAAGAGTGGAACTTTACAGCTTCGGACGGTACGGAGATAAAGGGAATGGTTTGTCTGCCGCCGTCTTTTGACCCGAACAAGAAGTATCCGCTTATCGTATACTATTATGGAGGAACGACTCCTACAACCCGCGGTATAACTTCCCCGTACTGTGCACAGTTGTTTGCGTCACGTGACTATGTGGTTTATGTTATCCAGCCCAGTGGTGCCATCGGGTACGGCCAGGAGTTCTCTGCACGCCATGTCAATGCATGGGGTGAGCGTACGGCCGATGAGATCATTGAAGGTACGAAGAAATTCTGTGCAGCCCATCCGTTTGTCAACGATAAACGTATCGGATGCCTGGGTGCCTCTTATGGAGGATTCATGACGATGTATCTGCAGACTAAGACGGATATGTTTGCTGCCGCTGCCTCGCATGCTGGCATCAGCAATGTAACGAGCTATTGGGGCGAGGGTTATTGGGGATATTCCTATAACTCTGTTGCG
>OBXF01001133.1_pt1 | contig 15063 bp, 10 predicted proteins | sample 1495371 | NCBI WGS metagenome assembly OBXF01 (sample SAMEA2580143, study PRJEB22360) | human gut metagenome | biome: human gut; feature: human-associated habitat; material: faeces | place: Denmark | collected 2008/2010 | reverse complement strand
TAGAATACCTAGCCTGGGCCCCTGGGCGGCGCTGCCCGCCGCTCCCGCCGAGACCGTTAAGGTTGAGGGCTTGGACGAGCAGTTTGCTGGCGTGGCAGACGCGTTCGACGCCGCCATGGACGCCATGGCCGAGCGCTTCCCCGAGCGCCGCGCCTCCGCCCCGGGTGATGCCGCCGACCGCGGCCGTATCACGCCCGAGACCGAGCTCGACGTGCCCGCCACCTCCGTCTACCAGGCCGGCGCCATCAAGCTCGAGGAGGAGCTCTCTCCTGCCGAGGCCTTCGAGACTGGCATGGGCGAGGCTGCCTACACCTACCTGGCCGACCACGCCACCAAGCGCGTCGTCATCGATGTGCCCGCATACAAGCACGCCACGGTTACCGTGCGCGTGAGCGGTGTCGATGCAGCCGCGGCCATCGCCGCCATCGACGTCGTCGCCCGTCCGCAGGCAACGCTCGACCTGCGCATAGCCCTGGACTCCCCCGTTGCCGGCCAAGGCGTCGTGGGCTCCGCGCTACGCGTGTGCGCCCACGAGTACGCCACCGTCAACGTGACCTGCACGCAAACGCTCGACGATAGCTGGATCGCGCTCGACGACACCGGCCTGTTCCTGGACGAGGGCGCGCGCGTCAACGTGCAGCACACCGTCCTGGGTGCCGGCGCCAGCGCCACCGGCCTTGCCGGCGACCTGCTGGGCGATACCGCCAAGGTGACGATCGATACCGATTACCTGGGCGCCCGCGAGCAGGTGCGCGACTTTAACTACGAGCTGCGCCACCGCGGTCGCAAGACCGAGTGCGAGATTGACGCCAACGGCGTGCTGACCGGCACGTCCAAGAAGGTCTACCGCGGCACCATCGACCTCGTGCACGGCTGCAAGGGTGCAACCGGCACCGAGCGCGAGACGGTGCTTTTGGCCAACAAGGGCGTCGACAACAAGACCGTTCCCGTCATCCTCTGCGACGAGGACGACGTCGCCGGCAACCACGGCGCCACGATCGGCCACGTCCGCGACGAGCAGCTGTTCTACCTCGCCTGCCGCGGCCTTGACCAAAACGCCGCCGAGGACCTGTTCATCCGCGCCAAGCTGGAGGACGCCGCGCTTTCCGCCACCGACGAGCGCACCCGCGCCGCCGTCGTCCGACTGGGCAACAACCTGATCGACAACTTTGAAGAGGAGCTCGCATGATCGACACCGAGCACGTTAAATGCGATACCTGTACCGCACCGGAGCCTATGGAGCTCGACGCCAGTGACGAGGCCTCGCGCGGCTGGCCTACCGTCGACATCGAGACCAATCCCTACAAGGGCCAGTTCCCGCTGTTCCAGCAGCACCCCGAGATCGCCTTCCTCGATAGCGCCGCCACCGCGCAGCGCCCCGCCTGCGTGCTCGACGCCGAGCGCGACTTCTACCAGCGTATGAACGCCAACCCCCTGCGCGGCCTGTACTCGCTGTCCGTCGAGGCCACCGATGCCATCGCGAAGGTCCGCCAGCAGATCGCCGACCTCATCGGCGCCGCCCAGGCCAACGAGGTCGTCTTCACCCGCAACACGAGCGAGTCGCTCAACCTGATCGCCAAGAGCTTTGCACCCACGGTGCTCGAGCCCGGTGACGAGGTCGTCATCACCATCATGGAGCACCACTCCAACCTGATTCCGTGGCAGCAGGTCTGCCGCGAGACCGGCGCCAAGCTCGTCTACCTCTACCCCACCAAGACTGGCCAGCTCACCACCGAGGAGGTTCTTGCCAAGGTTGGTCCCAAGACCAAGATTCTGGCCGTGGGTCAGGTTTCTAACGTGCTGGGCGTCGAGAACCCGGTCAAGAACCTCGGCAAGCTCGTCCACAAGTACGGCGGCTATCTGGTCGTCGACGGCGCGCAGTCGCTGCCGCACATGCCGGTCGATGTGGATGACCTGGGAGCCGACTTCTTTGCCTTTAGCGCGCACAAGGCCATGGGCCCCATGGGCATCGGCGTGCTGTGGGGCAAGATGGACCTGCTCAGCGCCATGCCGCCCATGCTCACCGGCGGCGAGATGATCGATTCGGTCACCGAGCAGGACGCCGTCTGGGCGCCCGTCCCCGAGAAATTCGAAGCCGGCACGCAGGACGCCGCCGGCATCTTCGCCACGGGCGCCGCCCTTGATTACCTGGTCAACACGGTGGGTTACGAGAACATCCAGGCCCGCGAGCAGGCACTCGTCCACTACCTGATGGGCGAGCTCATGCAGCTCGACTTTGTCCAGATCATCGGCTCCATCTATTGGGACAACCACCATGGCGTTGTGAGCTTTAACGTCAAGGGCATCCACCCGCACGACGTCGCGAGCATCATGGACATGGACGGCGTCTGCATTCGCGCCGGCCACCACTGTGCACAGCCGCTGCTCACCTGGCTGGGCGTCGAGAACCTCGCCTGCTGCCGCGCCAGCGTGGCCTTCTACAACGACAAGGCCGACATCGACAAGTTCATCGCCGGCCTACATCACGTTTGGAGCACGTTCAATGGGTAATCTGTACACCTCCACCACATTTATGGAGCACAACTCGCACCCCGACTATAAGTACGAGATGGATGCTCCCACGCACGAGCACGACGGCATCAACCCCAGCTGCGGCGACGAGCTCACCTTGCAGCTGCGCGTCGAGAACGGCGTGATCGAGGAGGCCTCCTTTACCGGCCACGGCTGCGCCATCAGTCAGGCCAGTGCCGACATCATGGCCGACCTCATCACCGGCGAGACCGTCGAGGAAGCTCACCGCCTGGCAGAGCTCTTCCTCGCCATGATCCGCGGCGAGCAGCTCTCCGAGGAGGACCTGGAAGACCTGGACGAGGCCGCCCAGCTCCAGGACATCTCGCACATGCCCGCCCGCGTCAAATGCGCCGAGCTCGCCTGGCGCACCCTCGACGGCATGCTCGAGGGGCAAAATAATCAGTAGTATTTATCCCAAATCTTAAGAATTTCGTTGGCCGAATCGCTTGACTAAGAGCGGTTCGGCCATTTTTCTTTTCTGCCTTTATTTCGATCCCTCGACCTGCGCGTCCACCTGAGCATAAGCGCGCACGATACGAGAGACGGTACTTTTGCCAATCCCGGTATACCGCTCAATCTGGCGCACCGTAAAGCCGGCATTGTTCAATCCAACAATAACGGTATCGCGCTGCGCCGGCGGTGCAGTTTTAACCCCGTTGAGCGGAACCCCGAGGCTCTTCGCCATCTTGTCGGCAAAGGCGTGGCGTTCCCATTCCGTCTCTTTCATATCGCACAGCGCTGGCTCACCGCCGTCGGGCGTCGAAAGCGAATAGGCAATAAAGCCCTCGGCAGAACCAAAAAGCTCAAGCACGCAAGAAGGATCAGAAAATCCCCTCGCGACATCAGCCGCGTCACCGTCGTAAGCGCATAAATACTCCGCAAAGCTACTCCAGGGATAACGCTCGATTAGGCCAACGCCCGCCTCCTGCGGATCGGCGTGTACGGAGCGAATAGCCTCCATCACCTGCCAGTCGGTATCGAGCGAGCGCCGGTCAAAACGGTTCTGGAACAGATGGCCTGTGCGCCCCGCGCGTTTATTAAACCGCCGCGCGTGCGTCAAAAGCAGCCGGTGCATCGCCGCGCTCATCCTGTCCTCGTAATCTGCAAGCACCAAATGCACGTGATTGCCCATAAGGCACCAGGCGATAACCGTCACGCCCTCCTCGCGGCAGCAGTCGCGCATCAGCTCCAAAAACTCCCACCGGTCTTCATCGCCCTCAAAGATGAGCTGCTTGCCCGTACCGCGGGCACAGACATGGTAAAAGCCGGTAACCGTTCTCCAAACGCGCTGCATGGCGCTCCCTTCGCCGGGATCTGCTTGCCATCCAATACAGCACGATTGAAGCGTGCCATCAAAACATTCACGCAAAACAATACACTCACGCGGCCAAAGGCAGTAAACGGGCGGCGAACGGCACCGTTGCAACAGGTCAACCACTGCAACGCTTACAAGAGCTGACCAAAAGCTTGCCCAAGACGGACCCCCTCTACGGAAGTTCACGACCACAGAACATAGAGTTAAATCGTTTCAATTAAAACTTCCGGACTTCTCGCTACGAAAACTGAGCCGTTCGCCGAATATTCCGTGCATTTCGCGGTATTATAGGGGCTGCATGTCATGTCCCTTTCGAAGGGTCGCCCGGCAATCGCCAGCCACGACCCCCAGACGGGACGCCAACACGATAGAGAGGAGAGGCATGCAGTACTCACAGGAAGTGGAGAACATGTGCCCCGTTGCCAAGGGTGCATACCACGGCCCCGCACCCATCCCCGAGGAGGGCAAGTGGGTCCAGGCTAAGGAGATTTCCGACATCTCCGGTCTTACGCACGGTGTGGGTTGGTGCGCACCTCAGCAGGGCGCCTGCAAGCTCACGCTGAACGTCAAGGACGGCATCATCGAGGAGGCCCTCGTTGAGACCATCGGCTGCTCGGGCATGACCCACTCTGCCGCCATGGCTTCCGAGATTCTTCCCGGTAAGACCATTCTCGAGGCCCTCAACACCGACCTCGTCTGCGACGCCATCAACGTTGCTATGCGCGAGATCTTCCTGCAGATCGTTTACGGCCGCAGCCAGACCGCGTTCTCCGAGGGCGGCCTGCCCGTGGGCGCCTCCCTCGACGACCTCGGCAAGGGCCTTCGCTCTCAGGTCGGCACCATGTTCGGCACCAAGGCCAAGGGCGCTCGTTACCTCGAGCTCGCTCAGGGCTACGTCACCCGCATGGCTCTCAACGACAAGAACGAGATCATCGCATTCGAGTTCCTGAACCTCGGCAAGTTCACCGACGCCGTCAAGGCCGGCAAGACCCCCGAGGAGGCCATCGCTGGCGCTATGGGCCACTATGGTCAGTGGGAGAACGCTGCCAAGTACATCGACCCGCGCACCGACGAGGAGACTCACTCCGTCGCCAGCGTGTTCCCGGTTCACGAGTAGAAAGGGAGGGAAATAACTATGACTGTTACGTTCGAAGGTTACGAGCGCCGCGCTGACAAGATCAACAAGTGCCTCGCCGACAACGGCATCGCCTCCCTCGAGGAAGCTCTGCAGATCTGCACCGACAAGGGCTTCAACCCGCGTGAGATCGTCAACAACACCCAGTCCATCGCCTTCCAGAACGCCGAGTGGGCCTACACCCTCGGTTGCGCTCTCGCTGTCAAGCGTGGCGCCAAGTCCGCTTCTGAGGCTGCCGCCATCATCGGCGAGGGCATCCAGGCCTTCACCGTCCCCGGCTCCGTCGCTGAGGACCGCAAGGTCGGTCTGGGCCACGGCAACCTGGGCGCTATGCTGCTCTCCGACGACACCGAGTGCTTCGCCTTCCTGGCCGGCCACGAGTCCTTCGCTGCCGCTGAGGGTGCTATCGGCCTGGCTCTGAACGCCAACAAGGCTCGCAAGAAGCCGCTGCGCGTTATCCTCAACGGTCTGGGCAAGGACGCCGCTCAGATCATCGCCCGCATCAACGGCTTCACCTACGTGAAGACCCAGTTCGACTACTTCACGGGCGAGCTCAAGGTCGTCGAGACCATCCCCTACTCCGATGGTCCCCGCGCCGCCGTCAACTGCTACGGCGCCGACGACGTCCGCGAGGGCGTTGCCATCATGTGGCACGAGAACGTCGACATCTCGATCACCGGTAACTCCACCAACCCCACGCGCTTCCAGCACCCCGTCGCTGGCACCTACAAGAAGGAGCGCATCGAGGCTGGCAAGAAGTACTTCTCCGTCGCTTCTGGTGGCGGCACTGGCCGCACCCTGCACCCGGACAACATGGGCGCCGGCCCTGCCTCTTACGGCATGACCGACACCATGGGCCGCATGCACTCCGACGCCCAGTTCGCCGGTTCTTCCTCCGTGCCTGCGCACGTTGACATGATGGGTCTCATCGGCATGGGCAACAACCCCATGGTCGGTGCCACCGTCGCCTGCGCTGTCGCCGTCGAGGAGGCCCTCAAGGCCTAATCGCGCCCGCGCGATGCTCATATAGTTGAGCTTTGGAGCCGCTACCTTTCGAGGTAGCGGCTCTTTTTTGTCCCCATAAAGCGTTCGAGATCCGATATATCAGTTCTGATGGAACGCGAGGCGTGATGAGAAGGAGCTGCCAAGCGGCCCTAACGTCCACACGCCATATTTGCCCTTTACCGATTTATCCAATCTTTGCGATACCTTTGCCGATCACCCATGCGACAATGCGCGAACGAGAAAGGAATCCCATGGAATCGACTGATGTACTGGTAATTGGATCTGGCATTGCGGGCCTTTGCGCCGCCATCGAAGCGGCACGCACGGGCGCAACCGTCACTGTGGCAAGCGCCGGCAAGACCATGAGCGGATCGAGCTTCTTCCCGGGCACTTGGGGCCTGGGCCTCATCGGTCCCGTTAACGAAGACGACGAACAAGACCTCATCGACACCATCCAGACCGTCGGCGGCGGTGTCGCCGACCCCGAGCTTGTCCAGACGTTTGTCCACGGCATTCCCCAAGCAATTGAATGGCTCGAGCAAGACCTGGGCGTTGAACTCAAGCGTCCGCAAAACGCTGAGAGTGCTCAACAAAAGCAATTTATCCCCTGCTTTGATCACAAGACGCGCATGTGGCGCGGTCTCACCCGCAAGCCCCTTGAGGACGCTCTGACGACCTGGATCGAGTCGCTCGGCATTCGCCTGCTCCCCCGCCATGAGCTTATCGACCTTATTGAGGACACGAACGGCAGAATCACCGGAACCGTGCTCTACAACCTCACCGAAGATCGAATCGTGCCCTTTGCCACCAAAGCCACGATCATCGCAGCCGGTGGCACAGGCGGCCTGTTCGAGCGCAGCCTTACGTCGGCTGATGTGCTCAGCTCCTCGCAGGCCATCGCACTGGCGCACGGCGCATCGCTTACTAACATAGAGTTCATGCAAATGATGCCCGGCTTCATCGAGCCCAAGCGCAACCTGGTCTTCAACGAGAAAACCTGGCGCTACGTACATGTAGACCAGCCGGCAGATATTGCCGACGACAAGCTGGACGACCTGCTCGAGCAGCGCTCTGGATATGGTCCCTTCACTTCACGCCTGGATTCACGTGCAATCGATCTTGCCATCGATCAGGCAGGCGCCGAAGGCCTGGCACTCCACTACAACTTCCCCCGCGAGGATGTCCCAGAGTTTGTGCAGACCTTTGCCACCTGGCTGCAAGACGAGCACGGCATCGCGCCGACCGACGAGATGCGCGTTGCGATGTATGCCCACGCCGCTAATGGCGGCATCAAGATCGATAAGACCGCGCACACGGGCGTTGAGGGCCTCTACGCCTGTGGCGAGGCAACAGGCGGTATGCACGGCGCCGATCGCATTGGCGGCCTGTCAAGCGCCAACGGCATCGTGTTCGGACGCATCGCGGGCACATCGGCAGCCCTTGCAGCGCAGAAAGAGCCTGAGACAGCCCTGAAGGCGGATATCGCCCTCCCCCAGCATGGCATAGCTACAGCAGATGCCGAACGCCTGACACACAGCCTTAAGCACACGATGAGCACCTATTGCATGATCAACCGCACCGAGACGGGCCTATCCGAGGCACTACACGAGCTTGAGGGCTTGAAGACAGAGGCAACGACCTTGAGCACACAGAAAGCCCAGGACAGCGAAGTCGCAGCCCTCGCCCGCCTGCAATCGCAGATTCAGCTTGCGATGGAGATGGTCAAAGCCATGCGCAAGCGGACTGCAAGCTTAGGTTCGCACTATCGAGCAGACTAAATCGATTCTCACTTTGAGTTTGATCACAACTTCTCAACATGCATCGAGCCCCGTGAGCATAATTCCTCTAAGGAGAACACGCCTACGGGGCTTTAGCCGTGTTTTCCCCAAGGGAATCACGGTGCAGATTTCTCAGCTCCGCGCTCCGACGGGTTCGACCCCATGAAAGGTCAACAAAAAAAGACGGCCAACTCTCGTTGACCGTCTAAACTTGCTTTGGTGGGCCGTCAGGGGGTCGAACCCTGGACCTTGGGATTAAGAGTCCCCTGCTCTACCAACTGAGCTAACGACCCAAAGCTAAAGTCCGTTGTGGCGGACTTTAGAGGAGATATCGTGTGGTGGGCCGTCAGGGGGTCGAACCCTGGACCTTGGGATTAAGAGTCCCCTGCTCTACCAACTGAGCTAACGACCCGATATCAACACGAAGCAAGAACTGGGGTGGGTAAAGGGACTCGAACCCTCGACCTACGGGACCACAACCCGTCGCTCTAGCCAACTGAGCTACACCCACCGTGTCCTGTGCGCTTCGCGCTCGACTATTATTGCAAGGAACGCCACGCGATGCAAGCCCCAATTTTCAAGAATTTTGAAAAGAGTTTTTCGAGACCATTTCGAGCAAATCCCACCGGTTTCATAGGAGTAAACTTGCCCCACTGCAAATGCTCGAAAGGACCGGCATGAAAGAACTCTCCAACCGCACGGCAACGTTTACCGATTCCGTCATCCGCCGCATGACACGCATCTCCAATAAGTACGGCGCTGTCAATCTCTCGCAGGGCTTCCCCGACTTCGATCCCCCGGCGCAGCTGCTCAACAGCCTGAGCACCATCGCCGCCGATCCCAAGCCGCTCTATCACCAGTACTCCATCACTTGGGGCTCCCAGGCCATGCGCGAGGCACTCGCCGCCAAACAGGAGCACTTTATGGGCATACCGGTGAACCCCAACGAGAATATCGTAGTCACCTGCGGCTCCACCGAGGCCATGATGGCCGCCATGATGACGGTCACGAACCCTGGCGACAAGGTCGTCATTTTCTCGCCGTTCTACGAGAACTACGGCGCTGACACCATTCTCTCGGGGGCCGAGCCCATCTATGTGCCGCTCAACCCGCCCACCTTTGACTTCGACCGTGAGGTCCTCGAGGCGGCCTTCCGCGACAACGATCCCAAGGCGATCGTCCTGTGCAACCCTTCCAACCCCTGCGGCAAGGTCTTTACGCGCGAGGAGCTCACCTTTATCGCCGACCTCTGCAAAAAGTACGACGCCTACTGCATCACCGACGAGGTATACGAGCACATCGTCTACGCGCCCCACGAGCACGTCTATATGGCCACGCTGCCCGGCATGTTTGAGCGCACCATCAGCTGCAGCTCGCTGTCTAAGACGTACTCCATCACCGGCTGGCGTCTGGGCTACACTATCGCCCCTGCCGAAATCACCGAGCGCATCAAGAAGGTCCACGACTTCCTCACCGTGGGCGCCGCCGCTCCCCTGCAGGAAGCCGTCGTCACCGCCCTCAAATTCGACGACAGCTATTACGATGAGGTCCTTGACCTCTATACCGCCAAACGCGACCTGTTCTGCCAGGGACTCGACAGCATCGGTCTTGAGCATAACGTGCCGCAGGGCGCCTACTACGTCATGATGGACATCTCTGAGTTTGGCTATGACAGCGACCTCGAGTTCTGTGAAGACCTCGCGTCTAAAGTGGGTGTGGGCGCCGTGCCCGGCTCGAGCTTCTTCCGCGAGCCCGTCAACCATCTGATTCGTTTCCACTTTGCCAAGCGAGACGAGACGCTTAACGCGGCGCTGGAGAACCTCAAGTCGCTACGTGATAAAATCAAGCCGCGCGGGTAAGGACGGCCCGGCAACTAAAGCAACCAAAGAAGCCCCGCACCGCCCGCCGCGTTGCGGGGCTTCTTTCTATAGCGCTTTCTTAAATGGTTTAGAGCTCTATACTTTAGTCATGGAGCAACTCGTCCCAGAGAGAGGAATATTATGGCAGAGCAGCAGCTTATCGGAGCGCTCGAGGCCGGCGGCACCAAGATGGTCTGCGCCACGGGCTATGCAGACGGCACGGTCCTGGAGCGTGAGCAGATCGCGACCACGACCCCGCAGGAGACCGTCGAGGCCGTCAACGCATGGTTTGCCGACAAGGGCATCGCCGCGCTGGGCATTGGCGCCTTTGGCCCTACCGCAGTCAACCCCGCCTCGCCCCAATACGGCAAGATCCTGGAGACGCCCAAAACGGCATGGCGCTACTTTGACCTGCTGGGCACTATCCAAAACGAGCTCAATATCCCCTGCGGCTACGATACCGACGTCAACGTCGCCTGCCTGGGCGAGGTCACGTTTGGTTGCGCCAAGGGCCTTACCGATGTGGTCTACCTGACCATCGGCACCGGCGTGGGCGCCGGCGTGCTCTCGGGCGGTAAGCTCGTGCACGGCATGATGCATCCCGAGGCCGGCCACATCCTGGTCACGCGCGACCCGCGCGACACCATCGGCGAGCATAGCGCCTGCCCCTTCCACGACAACTGCCTAGAGGGCCTCATCGCCGGCCCCGGCGTTAAAAAGCGCTGGGATGGCAAGAGCGCCGGAGACATGGCCGATGACCCGGAAGCCATGGACCTGCTCGCCGGCTATCTGGCACAGGCGCTCATGACCTACACGCTGTGCTACGCGCCGCAAAAGATCATCATCGGCGGCGGCGTGGCCGACCACACCCCCATCGTGCCGCTCGCACGCAAAAAGTGCGCCGAGATGCTCAACGGCTATATCGTCACGCCCGAGGTCAACGACATCGATAACTACATCGTCAACAACAGCCTCGAGGGCAAGCAGGGCATCATGGGCTGCCTGGCCCTGGGCGCACAGGCGCTTCAGTAGCAGACGCACCCACAGGGCGTGGCGCGCTCGGCAAATCCAACCTACGGAACGACGCCACCACGCCCCATATAAGCCCTCAAATAAAAAAGCCGCCTAGGACCAAACAATACGTCCTAGGCGGCCTTTTTGGCGCACATCAGCGACCGTAAGAGATATCGGAGCACAACGCCCGTTGCCGCTCCACAGCAGTCGATCATCACATCGGTGATCATGCCGGCGCGTCCCGGCACAAAGAGCTGAATCGTCTCGTCGATCGAGGGAATCAGCAGCAGGAACACCGCCGTGGGCAGCAGCACGTCAAAGGTGCGCCGGCCCTCAAAATCAAAGGCGTGCGTTGCCAAGATGCCGAGCACCATATACTCGGTAAAATGCGCGCACTTGCGAACAACAAAGTTGGTCACCCATTCATATGGAAGTCCCACGCCGTGTAGGAAACCGCGGATAGCTTCCATGACCGTTAGGCTCAGCGAGCCCGACCCCGAGCCGGGAACTAGCGAATTGCCCCAGATCAAGAGCGCCATCAGGCAGGTTACAACCGCCCATTTTCGATTGATCTTAACCATGCAGAAGTTATGCCTCCGCGCGGAGCGGCGCGAAGCTGGCGGTACCGCCCTCGATAACGCTCAGATAGGCACGGCCCGTACGCTTGGCGGTAGAGGACTGCAGGCGCTCGATCTCTTCCTCGAGGATCTGATTGACGCGCTCGTGACGACGATTTTCCATAATGCCGGCGGCAATAGCCTCGGCCCGCTCAATGCTCTCACGCGAGATACGGGCGGTATCCTCGGGGAACACAGCGCTGTGACGGCCGACATAGGCGGGGGCAGCAGGCCGAGGGGCAGCGACGGGAGCGGGCTCGACAATCTCATCCAGAATCGCGGTGGCGGCGGCCCACATGTCCTCGTGGCCCGAGTAATCGGCCATGGGAACATCAACCTCGAGCGAGGCGTCCGGAAGGTCGCCGGTGTCGATGCGATCTTGGGCATCAATCGATGCGGTGATGGCTGCAGGCTCATCGAGGTCATCGAGATCGATGTCCGCAGCACCGGAGATGATAGGCATGCTGGCGAGGTTTGCGTTGTACGGCGCAGCCTCAGCCGCCTGCTGCTGGGCAGGAGCGCCCCAAAGCGAGCTTTCGGCGGCACGGCGGGCGGCAACGGCCTCCTCGTCCACGGTCATGGCTTCATCAACGTACGAATTGTCGGCAGAAGCGTTCGCGTCCGCCGAGGTAGCGCTGTAGGCGTTATTGGCTGCCGCGTTGGCGACGAGTGCCACGAAAGCCGCTGTGCTGCCCGCAGGGGCGGCCTGGGAGCCAGACACGGCGCGTGCCGCGGCGGCGATGTCGTCGCGATTGAAGGAGCCGGTCTGCCCGCCGTTGGTGAGCTCGTCGATGGCGACTTGATAGACGTCGCGCGAGTGTGCAGGGTCGCAACTCACCGGCGAATCGTCGTCGAGCATACTGTCGATCATGGACCAAGCCTCGTCCTCGTCCATAGCATCTGCGGCTCGAGCGATGGTAGGGACACCATCATCGGCATGACGGCGCTGGAACGCACCAGTCAGGCCGGAAAGGAATGCCGAGGTAGACTGCTCCGACTGAGCCTGAGAAGCAGAAGCCGCAGCGTAAGGAGTCGCATCCTGCTGCTGAGCTGGAATCGAGGCGGTCTTGAACTCGCTTTGATGCTGATTGAGATTGGCGGCACCGCCCATGGCATTGGGCTGGAACAGACGCTCTTCACGCTGCGCACGATACTCGGAGATACCCAGCGAGGCGGCATAGATACCCACGCCCGCCACCGCGCCCACGGCGAAGGGAACCGCACCCGCCACGACCGTCTCATTCACCGACGAAAACGGCAGCGTCGCGGCATACATAACCACGGGAGCGGCAAGGCCGATCCCGCACGAAAGTCCGGCAAGGACTGCTCGTTGTGTTGCATCAGAAGAAGCCATGAGCTCTCCCCATCTTCCAGCACCCAAATCGCATCATTCAGTTGGCTGCGCGAGAGAAGATGAAGCGGGGCTATGCCCCAAAGCAACGGTATATGGTTCGTTTCATCTGCGTTTTCCGTCGCGAAGCTTAAAAGCTATTATGCGAAACCGCCCTGTCGATTGCAAGCGACGATGTCGGATTGAAACGGGAAACCTGCTGCTTGCCAGTCTTATGGTCAAAAATAAGTGCGGAGCGGCGATATGGAAAAGGGCCGAGGCTCAAAGCCCCGACCCTTTATCGCATTGATGACTATCGCTGCGTGTGGATGACAACCTAGAACGTCTGCTCGTAGTCGCTGTGCTTTTTGGCCGAACGCACCAGGAACTCCTGGTTGGTGTTGGTGCCCTTAAGACCCTTGATAAACGATGCGGCCGCGCGCTCGGTGTTGTTCATGCCGGCAAGAATGCGACGCAGGCCAAAGACAAACGGACGCATCTGCTCGTCGACCAACAGGTCCTCGTTGCGCGTACCGGAGGCAACGGGGTCGATAGCCGGGAAGATGCGGCGGTCGGCCAGGTCGCGGTCGAGCTTAAGCTCCATGTTGCCGGTACCCTTGAACTCCTCGAAGATGACCTCGTCCATCTTGGAACCGGTGTCGATGAGGGCAGAGGCCAGGATGGTGAGCGAGCCACCGTTCTCGATATTACGGGCTGCGCCCAGGAAGCGCTTGGGAGGATACAGGGCCGCCGAATCGACGCCGCCCGAAAGGATGCGGCCCGAGGCGGGCGCCGCCAAGTTGTAGGCGCGGGCAAGACGCGTAATGGAGTCGAGCACCACCACAACATCGCCGCCCAGTTCCACAATGCGCTTGGCGCGCTCGATGACGAGCTCTGCCACGCGAGTGTGGTTGTCGGCGGGCATATCGAAGGTCGACGCCACAACCTCGCCCTTGATGGAACGCTGCATATCAGTGACCTCTTCGGGGCGCTCGTCGACGAGCAGACAGATGAGGTGCACCTCGGGGTTGTTAATCGAGATAGACTGGCAGATCTTCTTGAGGATCGTGGTCTTGCCGGCCTTGGGCGGGGACACGATCAGGCCACGCTGACCCTTGCCAATCGGCGACACGATGTCGATGGCGCGACCGGTAATGGAGTCCTTGCCGTGCTCCATGCGCAGCGGCTCGTTGGGATAGACTGGGGTGAGGTCGCCGAACTTGGGACGGTTGCGAATCTGCTCGGGGTCCAGACCGTTGACGGTCGTGATTTTGGCGAGGCCGGCGCGCTTGTCGCCGCCGCGCGAAGGACGAAGCGAGCCCTCGATGACGTCGCCCGTGCGCAGACGCGCGGAGCGGATGAGGTAGGCGGGGACGAAGGCGTCGTCGTTGGACTTCATGTAACCGTGGGCATGGATGATACCGGAGCTGTCCGGACGAATCTGCAGAATGCCCTTGATGTCGCGGAAGCCCTCGGCCTTCGCGGCGGTGACGTAGATCTCCTCGACGAGCTCGGCTTTCTTCTTGCCGGTCGTCTCGATCTCGAACTCCTTGGCCTTCTCGCGCAGTTCGGCGACCTTCATGGCCGCGAGCTCCTCACGCGAAAGCGTGGGCTCGGTGGGGGCGGCGTTGCGCTCCTTGTTGCGCTGTTTGCGATCGCGCTGACGGTTGCGACGGTCGTTGTTGCGCTCGTCCTTGCGATCGTTGCGCTCCTCGTTGCGCTTGTGCTGGCGACGGTTGGAACGAGTGCCGTCTTCGCCCTCAGCGGGGGCGGCACCATCGGTTGCGGCGGCGCCGGCATTGGCCGCAGCGGCGTCATTGGCCTCGGCGCCGGAATCAATCTGCGCTTCGGCATCAGCCTGCTGCTCGGACGCCTTGGCCTTAGCGGACTTCTTACGACCGCGCTTGGGCTTCTCGGACGCAGACTGTTCGACGTCTTGGGGCTCGGCGGCATCAGTCGATGCATCGGCGGTCGTCTCGGCGGAATCCTCGGACGCACCCTTCTTGGCAGCCTTGGCCTTGGACGTGCGCTTAGCAGCAGTACGATGGCTGCGACCAGGACGGACGTCGGCGGGCTCGACATCGGCGGGAGCGGCCTCGGAAGTCGTAGCATCCTGGACGGGTGCATCGGCAGCGGTTGCAGACTCGGCGTTCGCCGCAGCATCCCGAGCGGCTGCGGCTGCGGCTGCGGCCTTCTCTGCCTCGACGAAGGCCTTAGGCTTGCGACCGCGACGGTGCGGGCGCAAAGCCGGATCGACAACGGGAACTTCGCTGGCCTCGACAGGCGCAGCGGGCTCAACAGGCGATGCGCCCTCCCCTGCCGCAGAACGAACCGAAGCCTCGGTGAGCTCGGGGGTTACCTGATCGGCAACCTGATCGGCCTTAGTAACTGTGCGACGGCGTGTGCGCGGTGCCGGCTTCTCGGTCGGCTGGTCGGCGGGAGGCGGCCCGGGCACAGAAGGGGAGGCGGGTGAGGAGG
>OBXF01001107.1_pt1 | contig 15398 bp, 16 predicted proteins | sample 1495371 | NCBI WGS metagenome assembly OBXF01 (sample SAMEA2580143, study PRJEB22360) | human gut metagenome | biome: human gut; feature: human-associated habitat; material: faeces | place: Denmark | collected 2008/2010 | reverse complement strand
ATTTTTTTCTTAGTATCAGTGAATTTGGAGTCAACCATTCGTCTGGCGATATTCCTAAGTTTATCTAGATCTGCTGGGGTTAAAGTTTGACCCTGTATCCACTCATGAAAATATGTATCAATCAATATATCCCCTGTGTTTGCGTTAGCTTTATGCGGTTTAGCGCATTGCCGTCTAAGCCTTATTAATTCTTTATTGAACTGTTCGAGAGACCGCTTTCCTTGTCTGTATTTGGGATTCCATAGACCATTGATGAGTTTGGGCCTATGGTCAGAACAATATCGATGACTAAGAACCTGTTTTTCATGAACGGGGAACTCATTATCGTTAGCAACAAATTCTGATATCTCACTGATCAACTTGGAAAATTCGGTTAGATTACCGCAGAACTCGCAATAACCGAGCTTACGCTGTGAATTTATAGTTACTCCTTTTGCAGGAGAGGATTTCTTCGGCCGCTTGGATGCGCACTCACTGACTAATTCAATAAGAGACTCAATCGTAGCGGTAAAGCATTTATCAAGAGAAGTTTGTTGATCTAAAGTCAGAACGAAATTACGCAAAAGAAGTCTTTGTGCCTGTACTACGACGTTTAAGCCCACTTTTTTAAGTACTTCGCTAAATCCTAGATTTACTCCAGAAATGTAGTCTTTATGACTTGGTGGCAGGGAATTTACATAAGCAGCTACTGCTGGATCAATAACTTCCTGTATGAGACGCAGTATTGGATACCTCCGTGAAAATATGGAGTACGGAGAACTACGCTCTACAAATAATTTAATTGCAGCTGCAACTGTGAGGTCACAGCCTTCCCAGATAGTAATTTTCATGTCAACCATTTTAGCCAATGAATAGGTTTTAGCAAGTGGTAATGCTTGGCATTGTATAGGCCTGATTGGAAACAGGAGGAAGGCAGATGCAAACAAAAGCACATAGCACGCTCATTAACAGAAAAACACTTCTGGAAATGATCCCATTGTCAGCCCGCACTATTTATAACCTTGAACAGCGAGGCGAGTTTCCTCGCCGTATAGCACTTACTAGCCGAAATGTTGCATGGCAGTTATCCGAAGTGGAACAGTGGATTGCGGATCGTAAATCAGCAATGTTTAAAGCAGCCAGACCCGGTGTTGTTTTAGGTAGGTAACAGCAATGTCATTGAACATAATGGAAGCATTTGAAGCTAAGCCGCAACCAATTGATTACGTCTTGCCTAATTTGGCTATTGGTACTATCGGAGCGATTGTTTCTCCGGGAGGCGTTGGAAAGTCAATGCTGGCATTACAACTGGCTGTGCAGATTACTTGTGGTGTAGATCTTTTAAACTTTGGTGAATATCCAACGGGGTTAGTGGCATATTTACCTGTGGAGGACTCTGCAACCATCATTCACCATCGTCTATATGCTTTGGGAAAATATCTAACAGCACGTCAGCAGCAGATTGTTGCTGATAAGCTACTTGTCGAACCTTTGGTAGGGAAGTGTCCAAATATTTTCTCGCCAGGTTGGAGCAACTTGATTAATGAGATTTCAAAAAGTAGACGGTTAATAATTTTGGATACTCTTCGCCGTTTCCACCAGGAAGATGAAAATAATAGCGGAGCAATGTCCAAAGTCATTGGAAAGCTAGAAGGTATTGCTGCTGATACTGGGTGTTCGATTATATTTCTACACCATTCAAACAAAGGCTCTGCCACGATGGGAGTTGGTGATATACAGCAGGCAAGCAGGGGTAGTAGCGTCCTGGTTGATAATATACGGTGGCAATCTTATCTGGCGGGCATGACCGCCTTAGAAGCGAAGACGTATGGTATTTCTGATGATGTTCGAGGTCAATTTGTTAGATTTGGAATAAATAAAGCAAATTATGGAGAACGTATGCCAGATCGTTGGTTACAGAGACATGAGGGGGGAGTATTAAGGATAACGCAACTCAAATCGAAGAATAAAAAACAAATAGCAAAAGAATGTATGTCTTCATTGAGTGGTGCAGAAAATGATAACTGGTAATAAAGTTACACCTACTAGCACAGCTCTGCAGGCTAGAGTCATTCTGTACCAACCAAGTCAACGTCCCTTGGCGCTGAAGGGGCAGTGGATGGAGACTAGTTTTGGTCGTTGTCGAGTTACCGGAAGACTAGGACAACGTCATGCGGATATTGTGGAAACAATGCTCTATGTGGCCGAGAAACGTCGAGAAATTTCTGATGGAGGAATCGAGTTATTAGTAGATCCAGCGAAAGTACGCCGAACTCTATCCGATGCACAATACAGTTATGATCGAATTAAAAAACTACTCGTTGATCTACGTGTGGCAACTGTTGAAATAGTAACGCCAGATTTAGAAAAAAACGGTTATTGCATTCTAGGCGGTTTAATTGACCATGTCGTACCCTCACCAATGACTAGGCGTAATCCTCTAACTGGTGGTGAACGTAACCTATGGAGAGTACGCTTGGGTGTTGCATTGGTAATGTTGTTGAAGCGAGATTTGCATTTTCATCATGATCCAGGTCCTATTGCTCGTCTCCAGCATGGTATTAGCCAAGCAGTTGCACGTCATATATTAACACATAAGCACGATCCTAAAGGCGGTTGGCATATTGATACATTAATTTTAGCTGTCAGTGGTGAAGGTACTAACAATATGACATTACGTAACTATCGGCGGAGATTAAAAGAAGATAGCAAACAATTTCTAGCGATTGGCATTGAGATACAAAATTCTAGGATAAAACGAGCTACAACGGCCCGGTAGCGTGTCGTTACGGCCCGGCGATGTGCTGTAACGGCCCGCCAGTGTGCTACAAAGGCCTGATTTTTTAACTCCTTTGCAGGTCAATCAGTATATTCGGGCTTTGAAATCACCTGCCTGAGCAGGCGCTTTCAAATCTAGAATCGGCCAAAGGCCGATGGTTGTACGCCAGAAGAAGAGATTACTTACACGTTTGGTATATTGACACTTGAGGTAGATTTTATGACATATGAGGTACGCCCCTAGCTTTAGGCATAGGGAGGCAGATTTTAGCCGCTAAAATCTGCAATGCACATGTTCTGACAAGGTAAGTAAAAAAGTGCATCAGAAAATAAAAGACTTCTTACAATATATCGAAACATAAATACAGTTGGTGGACGTCCATTTATAACTACTAAAGGTCATTTTCAAAAGGGAGAAATATAGTTTCCTTGCAAAAAACACATTTGCTGCAGAAATTTACTCGAGTAATCCTATATTAATACGCTAAGAAAACACATCCTGTACACTGAAATACACATTGTCGTGCACAGATATACAACGGCAACTGCAGGGCAGGACATGTAAAGTAGGCCCACCGCTACGGTGTTCCAACTTTACCACTCCCTATTCGCCGCATCGCGGCTCAAGGGCGTCCTGCTCTGCGAGGCTGCGAGGCTGCCAGGCTACCGCCTGTATGGAGAGCTATATGAAAGTTACTCAGACTAGAAAAAATAGTACGCCAATAAAAGTTTATTGTTTACCCGAAGAAAAAATTCTCATCCAAGAAAATGCAGAAGCATCTGGATTAAGTGTTGCCTGTTTTGTTCGTAGAGTTGCAATGGGTTATCAGGTTGATTCTATCGTAGATATAAAACAGGTTAATGAACTTAGCCGAGTAAATGCTGATCTTGGACGACTTGGCGGATTACTTAAATTATGGCTCGCAAATGATCCTCGAACAGTTGATTTTTCACCCACACTGATAAGAACCTTGCTTGCGAAAATAGAATCAACTCGGCAAGAACTAAGGAACATTATGGATAAAATCTTGGATAAATAATGTGTGGTTTCCTATATACCTGCGTCTGTTAACAGACAGAGTGTTAAATATTACTAATCTGTTGAAAAAGAGGTGAGCAAATGAATTTAAAGTTCCGAGTGGTTTCATCACAAAGAGGGATTTTAGCCGCTAAAAAAGCTTTAATAGTTCCTTTCGTGGCGTCCGTCATGGCATTACCGGTGAAGGCCGGAATTCCCGTTATTGATGGCACTAATGTGGTTCAGACCACAATCAGCGCAGTTAACAACGTTCAGGCTGTGACTAAACAAATCCAGCAGTACCAGACGCAGCTGCAGCAGTATGAAAACATGCTGCAGAACACCGTAGCTCCTGCGGCCTATATCTGGGACCAGGCAAATTCAACAATTAATAAATTGTTGCAGGTGCAGGATACCCTTAATTACTACAAGAATCAGGCCGGGAGTCTCGATGCGTACCTGAAACGCTATCAGGATGTTAACTACTACAGGACATCGCCTTGCTTTAACAGCAATGTTGAATGTACCGCGTCTGAAATTAGTGCACTGCGTGAAGCTGAACAGAATAGCTCAGGGGCGCGTAAAAAGGCCAATGACGCAGTATTTAAGGTAATTGACGAGCAGCAGAACACCCTGCAGAGCGATGCTGATAATCTTGCCGAATTACAAACTCAGGCAAGCGGCGCACAAGGGCAAATGGAAGCTATTCAGGCGGCAAACCAGCTTGCCAGTGCACAGACAAATCAGTTACTGCAAATCCGCTCACTTCTGGTAGCCCAACAAAACGCTGCAGCAACACTGGCACAGGCTCAGGCAGATAAAGAATCACAACAGATAGCCGCTGATGAAAAAGCGTTAGCTGGAGAGAATACACCAAGTCCGAAGCGAATTTGGTGAGGAAACGCAGAATGAAAGATAATCTTTTGATTGTATTTATTCTGATCAGTTTATTTGCCATATGTTCTTGCGATAAAAATGATAAAGATTGTTTATCGATGCCAGATAATAAATTTGATGAACATAAATACGATAAATGTGCTCTACGGAGTAATAATAAACCAAGCCCTAAACGAGAATGGTAATCATGAAAATAGTAAGTAAGCTCACCTTTTTAGGTATCATACTTTTCTTTTCTATAAATGCCTATGCTGGTCAATTAGATAGTAGCGGGCTACTTGATACTTTATTAGATAAGTTTCAACAAGTAGCCAGTACATGGACAGCAGTAATTGCTGACTATGCAAATTGGCTCTTCTGGGGGCTGGTATTAATAAGTATGGTTTGGACATTTGGTATGATGGCGATGCAAGGGGAAGGGTTGACAGGGGTACTTGCTGAAATAGTTCGCTTTTTTGCCGTCATTGGTTTTTTTTATTATCTTTTAATCAACGGTCCATCCATATCGCAATCCATAATTAATTCAATGAGACAACTTGCAGCAAACGCTTTAGGAATAAGTACTGGTATTTCTCCCTCAAGCATAGTTGATATGGCGTTTGCGATATTAACCAAAGTCAGTTCAGCCGCATCAATTTGGTCGCCAATGATATCCACCATTATGATAACAGTCGCGATAATCGTTTTGGTAGTGATGTCCCTTATAGCGATAAATATGCTAATCATGTTGGTTTCTGCATGGGTGTTATGTTATGCAGGAGTTATATTGCTTGGGTTTGGTGGTTCGAAATGGACCTCTGATATAGCAATTAATTACTTACGAACTGTTTTATCGATTGGCATTCAATTATTCACGATGACATTAATTATTGGGATTGGACAATCATTTATAGATCAATATTTTTCTCTTATTAAAGATGATGTTCCTGATCTTAATAGTCTTATAGTTTTGCTTCTGGCGTCAATTATCCTGTTAGTATTAACTAATAAGCTACCACTGTTGTTATCAGGTGTTGTAGGAGGGGCTTCTTTACAAGGGATTGGTGGATTTGGGGCGGGTATGATTACCGGCGCAGCCGCTACTGCCATCAGCGGTGCTGGAGCAATGGCAATGGGGGCATCAGCTCAAGTCAGCGGCGGAGCTTCAGCATTAAAGGCAGCATTCGAGTCTGCGCAAGCTGCCATGGCCGAAGAATCTGGTTCAGGCAGCGGAGGCGGTTCCGGTGGAGGATTTGGCGGCGGGGAAGATACCGGTTCTGTAGATACTTCTGGAGGCCAAACCTCAGGCGGTTACAGTGGTTCGTCTGCAGGTAGCAGTTCAGGTAGCGCCAGCGGAGGAAGTCAGGGGTTTGCTTCATTCTCGCGTGCTGGCCGCATGGCAAGCCATATGGGAAGCAGCATGGCTAACGGAGCTGCTGAGTACCATAGAATGAAGCGAAGTAGCAGTTCTTCTCGTGCCCAACAAACTATTGGAGGGGAGTTGGCGACTCAGATACGTAAGCAGACAGCTACTCATCGGGATAACCGCGAACATGATGATTTTGCCGATGATAGCTTATCGGCTAATAATAAATCTTGAATCACGTGCGTCAGTTTACGAGGTAGCGTGAGCTGACGCTTTCACTGTGCGAACTTTACTCCTGCAATTCAAAGGAAAAATATGTCCAGGACTCCCTATACACGGTTACGCATTGAGGGCTTCCGCAAAGCAGAGGCTTCCCTGAGACTTGAAGGAATGGACCCCAGTGGTACGCCACTGTACGAGTCCATTAAGGCACGTATTATTTCAGGTGAGCTTACTTATGAGCAGGGGCGTTCAGAGATTCTTGCATACTACACAAAAGCAGATACCGCCGGGCCTGTGACAGTGGGAGAAATTCTGACAGAAGAATTTTTGAAACCGCTGAACATGTCTAATGATGAACTGGCGGAAGCTATGGGTAGCTGCAAGCAGTATATTGACGATATTCTCTGCGGCTTGCGTCGTCTTACGGATGATGAGGCTCGCATTCTTGCTGCCATATTTGGTACTGATGAAGACTTCTGGAGTAATCTGCAGAAGTTGCAAGATCGGAAGAAACGATGGTAGAGATAATAACTCAATGCCATGATATCTGCGCAGCCCCTCAAGTGTCATGAAAGTAGTTCTTCAAGTCATAGCATCTTGAAATACCTTAGATTATTAGGCAACGTTCTTGTATAATATAACTCTTTGATTTTCATTGTTTTTTGGAGCTTTAATGCATCTAATAATGCTCGATACATGTGTTTGGCTTGATATTTCCTCTAAAAAAGCTGAATTGCCAATGCTTACTGCCATCGAGCACCTGGTTGAGGCTGGGAGTATCAAAATACTACTGCCCGATCTGATACGTGCCGAGTACGAACGAAATAAAGATAGGGTGATTGAGGCTACGCGAAAACGACTCTCCAGTGAATTTCGAGTAATTAAAGGGGTAGTTGACTCTTTTGGCGGTGAAGGTAAAGATACAGCGCTCAGGACCTTAGATGATGTTAATCACAGATTGCCTATTCTTTCCGAAGTTAATCAAAATACAGTAAATCGTGTTACCAAACTTTTTGACATGGCCCACGAAGTTATAATCTCTGATGCAGCAAAAATAAGAGCGGCAGAGCGGGCTATCGCTAAGAAGGCACCGTTCCATAAGCAGAAGAATAGTGTGGCTGATGCAATGTTAGCAGAGACTTTCCAAGAGTTTCGGCTGTCGCATATAAGTGAGTACGAAACCTTTAGATTTGTCACTCACAATGTGACGGATTTTTCCGGCAAAGACCACAGGCAGCCACACGACGATTTCGCAGATATTTTTGACGGCAACAGCTCTTTATTCTTTAACGCCACGAGCTCTGCCATCGAGGATCTGCTCGATCTTGAAGAATTTCACTATGAGAATAGCTTTGCTTGGGAGGACGAAACTCGTGGGCTTCAGGAAATCATGCTTATATGCGACGAGCTCTTCGATAAAGTTTGGTACAACCGCCATATGAACATGATGTATCACCTAGATAATGGTGATATAGAGGTAATCCCCGCTGGCACAAAACGCCACGGTAATGATGTGATTCACGAAGATACCCTCGACCAAGCAAAAATTGCAGCTCAACGGGTCAGGGATAAATATGAAGATACTGGGCCTTGGAGCGACTTTGAATGGGGGATGCTCAATGGGAAACTCTCTGCCCTGCGATGGGTCTTGGGTGATGAGTGGGACATGCTTGACACATAAGCAATAATCCATAGTCTGAACTGAGCATGTTAAGCAATATCTTGAAACCGCATAAAACTGAGGTGTATTAGCTCAGACCTGATCTGACAGTTACCGGTTATTTATACAGGTGTCTGTCAGGTCTGAGCTAGTACAAATGTTGTTCCTTATACGCTAAGCGCGGCGTTTCTATGTTTACCGATAGTTCCTGTGACTTCTATGTTCAGGTGCTTGCTTGGAAGCCAATCTCTACCAATCGGGTGTTTATCCAAATCTTAGGCCAAACAGCCCGCCATCTTCCGTAGCATCGGTCAAGCGTGTAGGTAGTACATATTTGTTTAAATCGAAACCATCAATGGTTTCTTTAAAAGCATCGTCCTCGTTCATCGTCACGATATACTGGAAGCCGAGTTCTTGCGCAATTTCTGCTCCAAGGCGTAAGGCACTAATAACCTGACGCCCGTCAACGCCATCAAACAGATGGCTATCATGGATCAGGAATCCCGGCCCCATCTTCCTTTTGGCACACAAACGCATAAGCATCATATCAAAGCAGAAGATCTGCATATTCTTGATGCCTTTGCTGCGTTGGCCCTGCATCGGAAACTTGAAGACCGGTCCGTTAGAGGTTTCATCAATAGTCATGCTACCGGCCGACTCATAGAGACGTTGCGAGGTCTCCTCAAAAGCGACGATGGCTTCCGCCAGTCGATCTTTTTGCTCAGCGAAATCACGCCGTAAGCGGATCGTGAGGCGGTTGCGCTCAATTTCTAACTCATTTTTAGTGCCTTCGAGCTGCTCGGCAGCTGCGAAACGTTGCCGCAGCGATTCAACTTCGGATTCTAGGCGCCCTAATTCTCCCTGCAGCTTGAGAAATTGTTCGAGTGCACCGTGGCTTTTGAGGATACCGAGGATTTCGCCACGTCGTTGATCGAGCTGCGCTTTTTTACTGTCACGTAATTCTATACGTAGTTTTGCAGCTTCAAGTTCGCTGGATAGATAGTCCTTGCGATTGCGCACCACCGATTCGTGAAAACTTTTCACGTCTTCGTAGCGGCGTTTAACCAAGCCCGGAAGCATGATACCCGCCTCTCGATATACAGCCTGAAGGTCTTCAAGGTCCGGTGGAACTTCGGAGGTGAGGGCGTTTTCCAGATCACGCATAGCCGAGAAGTCAATGGTATTAGCATTGGCCAGGTCGTTGAGTTGGCGGGTAAGCATTGCGCTTTCGACTTCCAGTTCCCGGTATTCCGGCAGTATCTGGAAATTTTCAACTTCTGCATGAAGTTTCTTGAGGCGGGATTCCTGAATTGTAAGCTCGGTACGCAATTCGGCAGCTTTGCCGATGATCGAACCAAAAACACCGTTGTTTGCCGCCTTCTTTAGCTCTTCAAGTGTTTTTTCTCGATCACGTACAGCTTGCCAATCTCTAGCAATCTGCCAGTCCAATCCCAGTAGGAACATCAGTGCCATCTGCATGTCACCTGTTCCCTGCATCGTAGCCTGCTTTTCTGGCGTCATAAAGGCACCGCTTGCCTGTCGGCGCACAAAATATGCAAACAGTGAGCGGAACGAAGGCGGCTTGCTGCCTGCAGCTTCAAGGCTGCTCAGGCCAAACATTTGTTCGCCGAGAAAGTTACACCATTCGGTGGCCGAGAACTTGACCTTCGCAGCAGGCGGAGCTGTTACAAATATTTTGGCTTTGGAACCACCACTACGCTCGACGACTGTTCGTTCCAATTTAAGATCGAAGTCCATTCTGAAGGTGTGTTCAGTCAGCTCCGGGGTACGAAAAATCGACTCAGGGCCGGCATCGGCACCGAGCAGAAAATGCACTAATTCAACGAAGCTGGTTTTGCCTGCACGATTTCGCGTTTGCTTGGTGGTTGCCCCATCAGTTTTTTGAGCGAGCAACACATTCAGGCCGGGCTTCAAACCCTCTAGGTTTTTGAAGCTAGGCAGCGTGCTGAAAATATGATGAATCACTCTGTTCTCCGGGCCACAAGGCCGCTTTCTAGTTCGATGGTTCCAAGTGTATATAGAAGGTCCAGGGAGAGCAAAAACCAGTCGTATGTGATTCGCCGAGGCGTTACGGTCAAGCCTGTATCGTGTCTGTTCAATTCATCCCAAAGCGCGGAGACAGTTTTTGGACGAGCGAGGAACGTCAAAACACGCGCACCGACAGTCAGAAGAGCACGCTCCTGAGGCAGATGTTTAGATGGCAGGATCATACAGTCCCCACAGTTTGAGCATCTTCAAAAATTTCGCATTTGTCGAACAAATAAGCCATTACGGCTAACACGGCCGCCTTGTGAGCAGGCGTGGTATTCATAGTACCCCCAGCCCATGCTTCTAAGCGGCCGAATATTTCATCTGGATGAAGTTGAGGCGTTCCATCCCGCAGACCTTCATATTTGCTCTTGAAAGCCTGTGCGATCTGCTCGCCGTAGGAAGGATTCTTCCAGCTATTAAAGAACTGCGCAACGAGAGGAGACTTCTGCATACCTATCTTCAGGAAGTCTGCAACAGCTTGAGATAGAAGGTTTGCTTCGATCTTTCCGCGCGAAACATCTTTCACATCACTCGCAGTAGGGATGGGGGTGATGCTAATGTGGGTGAGCACTGCAGCTAAGTCGGCGAAGCCCAGATTTATATTTGCTTCCATTGTTAACGAAGGGCCAAACCAAGATTCGAGATCCTGAAGTTTTAGTTGACGGAACTTCGCTAGCATTTCCTCGTACCCACAATGCCCTATCTTAATCTGCGGGTTGTCCTGAGCTAGTTTGGCTAAAGCTTCAATGATGTGCGGACCTAGCCGCCCATCCGGTGCGTTATGGACGAAGGTCCATTCATTGAAATAATCTTCCCAGTGCTCCTTGGCCCCTTCGAAGTCTTCGTTGATCTTCTTGATGGCCTCAGCAGCGCTTAAATCATTAGGGGCATAGCTCTGGAACAGTATTCGCGCGGAAGGCAGATATCCGTCGTTTTTCCGGTCCCCAACATTGCCCCAAGGCCGACATGCCATGAAGTCGTTGGGATGTGCCTTCGACATCAGCTTCTCAAATAAACGTTGAAAACCGTCCCCCTTAGATTCTAAGAAGGCAATGCGGAAATCCTTTTCGTAGTTGAGTTGTTGTATGCGATCCATACGCTAGGCTCTGACCCTATGTTTTTGAAATTCTTCAGGCTGTCGCTCATGGCTTCCTGAAGCTGCGGTAAAGGTGCACACGATTGATATCAAGGGGAGAAAATTTGGCGGCCGCAATTAGTATGAATTACATGAGAATGGCACCCGGGGCAGATATGCCCATTAATACCAATACGTTTGTGGCTTCCTCTTTAAATGCTCATCAATCCGAGTGCGAATGGCATACTCAATGCTTGCCGTAGCACATTTTGGGCTTTGTTGTCGTTAGATTCTGCTTCATTTGCGCATAGATGTCATTTGATTTTTGACGCAGACTTACGAGCATTGTGGCATCGATGGGCGTGGATTATTACTCGCTTCAAACGTGCTGTATCGCGCCAATTCAGCTTCATCACTGGCTCCCGCTGCCCCTCGCAGTCCAGCATTATGCTAATGTGTTTCGCCATAAAGGGAGTTGCATACTGGCGTAACCTCTAGCTTCAAACTGTGGAGGCTTGGGCTATGTCGCTCCTTGGCTCTAACTCAGGAACAAAATTTTTTCGCCGTTCTGGTATTTTCAATGGTATTTGGATTTAAATCACACTCAATCTACTGATTTGTATTGGTTTTATCTTATGGTTAATAATTGAGTGGGAATAAGCCGATAACCCTTCCTGAGTTTTCATGAACAGGTAAAACTGCAATCAACCCTCTGTTTTTACAGAGGGTTTTTATTTATGTGCATTCATGTTTCCTCACTCCAGTTCACACTTTTTAGCGGTATTTCTCACGGTATCGCCTTAGAGGTGTATTCTTCTCTCTGTCTGATACCGTTGTAAAAATGATGCCAAAATGGTGATTTTATGCTGACTGATATCAAACTGAAAAACCTCAAGCCAAAGGACAAACTTTATAAAGTTACTGACCGGGATGGTTTGTATGTTGCAGTGCTGACGTCAGGCACAGTCTCGTTTCGCTACGATTACAGCATCAACGGAAGACGAGAAACACTGACATTAGGAAAGTATGGTAATGACGGTATTTCTCTGGCTGAAGCAAGGGAAAAACTCCATACCGCGAAAAAGCTGCTCAAGTCAGGCATATCGCCTGCTGTAGACAAGCGTTACGGTAAAAATAAGCTCCGGGAGAGTGAGACGCTGACGGTATATACCGACAATTACATGAAGCATGTAACACTGGCGGACAGTACCAGAGCGATGAAAGAAGCCGTTATTGAGCGAGATATCCTGCCTGTGCTGGGCAACAAATTAATGACCGAAATTACTACGGCAATGGTGCGCGACCTTTGCGATCGGATAATAGATCGAGGAGGTAATGCAACAGCGGTACAGGTTCGCGAGATAATCAGCAGTGTCTATCGTTATGCAAATGATCGAGGGCACAGTTTTTCTAATCCGGCTCAGGATATTAAAGCTAGTTCTATCGCAACGTTCACTCCCAGGCTCAGAAGCCTTTCCCCACGAGAAGTTGGCATTTTCTTCAATACACTGGATTCCGTTGCAGGGATGCCAACGCTCAAACTGGCGTTGAAGATTATATTTCTGACAATGGTACGTAAAAGCGAGTTCACTTTAGCGACTTGGGATGAGGTTGATTTCAAAACCAACGAGTGGACCATTCCTGCTGGCCGTATGAAAGGAGGCCGGACTCATGTCATCTATCTTTCGCGCCAGGTTAATGATTTGCTGATAGGCCTGAAAATGTGTGCCGGAGGAAGTCCTTACTTACTTGCAGGGCGCTATAACATCAACAAACCACTGTCTAATGCAGCCCTGAACGGCGTTATCACTACAACCGTAAAAGTGGCACAGTCGCAAGGGAAGGAGCTGGAGCACTTTACTGTCCATGACATGCGGCGGACGGCTAGCACGTTATTGCATGAGGCAGGGTATCCATCAGACTGGATAGAAAAATGCCTCGCGCATGAGCAAAAAGGGGTGAGGGCAATTTACAACAAGGCCGAGTACGCGCGACCGCGAGCTTACATGTTGCAGCAGTGTGCGAATATGGTTGATGGTTGGATTGCTGGAACAACAGCGACGCTCACTCCGTTTTCACCGAGGAAGTATGAGGAGTGGTTGGACCTGGGAAAGCAGTGAAGACTTATCCATCCTCATTCAGAATTTAAACGGCCAGTTGTTACATCGACATCTAACGAAATTAGAAAATTCATGAGAAGAACGTCTACTACTCTTTAATCAGAACGAATGAGGTTATATTATTTTAAACTGGTTGATTGAGTCGTCTATTATATTAAATAGCATGCAGAACGCTTCTTTATCATAATAACCTATACCTAATGTATAGGTTGTTATGGAAAGGTTTAGTTATGTTAATCGTCAGGGCAGGTTATTTCTTTTGCCAAAAGCGTAGCCAAGTGCTAGTGTGAGGATTGGCGTGAATATTGACCAGATATCTTTCAGGTCTGAAATGATATTTATTTTTTCTGGTGTGTTTTTATCTAGTGAAAAATAGAGGTAAACAAATAGCATGATAATGCTAAATAACGCCCCTAATAGAAAACAATATTTTAATGTTGCCCATATAAATGAATCTTTTGCATGTTCACCTGTACCTATTTGTGATGCAATACTTCCGGTTAAGCTTTCTTGGGGAATAGGACCACTGCGAATACTTGGTCTACTTGTCGCTCTTCCAATATCATCTAAGGATTGCTGTAAGTTTGATATGGTTGTGTTAGTCATCACTCATCCTCATAGATGGAAAAAGTGATAGTAAATAATGCTCTTCCTGGGCCTTGTTTGTAAATGATTGCCGTCCATGAAATATATATTCTTCGACCATTATCCATTGCAACTTCTATCGGCCTAATAAATCCATTTTGAGTTCGGAAAGTACTTTCATAGGATTTACATTCATATAGAAAGGTAACATTGTTATCATTGACATTAGCCGTTATCCGATCGCTGGATGAACCTGTGTCGGGAGAGTTAACTATCCGAATGAACATGTTCAATCCATTGTATGTGATTTTTAACCCTTCATCATTTTGGTTATCATAATGCTCGTAGTGAAATACTCCAGTATCTACAAGTTTTTTCCCATTTGCGCTGACCTCAACTACCATTTATAACCTCTAATGATCCTGAATATAGTCTAATGCTAAGTAATTAATTCTTTACACATGATGAGTCGATTTAGGCACAAATTGTTCACATAAAATGCTGTTCATAAAATATGATGTTTAACAAGTTCCAATTATTTTGATCTAAGCTATTTGTCTACTTTCCGTATACCTGTTCAATATACCTCCCCCGCCCATCCCCATGTCCCAGATCCGTTGAAGTCACCGCCAGCGCCTCCTTATGGCTCAGTCCCTGCTCCTCGTAATAGCGGATCGCGTCCTGCGCCCAGGCATAGCGCAGGGAATGGGGAGAGTATTCGCCGGTCAGTCCGGCATCGCGGAGATGGTTGTGCCAGTAGTCCATTGCGGATTTCAGATCCGGCTTGTCAATCAGATGCCCGTCACGCTCCCCGGCAATATTCAACGCCTCTTTCACAGCCTGACGGACAGCCTCCCGATTAATCACCTGTGTCATGCGCGGTCGTCCGCCTTTGGTGCCAAAGATCACCGACAGACGTTCAGCCCCTTTTTCCAGCTGTTTGTCCCAGGTTTTCAGCGACTGGCAGCACTGTACCGCTTCCTGACTACGCAGGCCCATCACCCGCGCCAGTTGCAGGCTGACCGCGAGGCCAGCGTCGGTTTGCCGGACCCGCTCCAGTACCTGCTGGTAAAGCGCATCCGGAATGGCCCGGTGCGTCCCGTCACGACTGGCACCACTGATACCAAGTAATTTGTTGCTGATTAATTCGGACTGACTGAGCTGTGTGCGTCCGGCTTCAGCCAGAATAGAACGCACCATCGCCATTTCATTCTGTAAGGTTCGCGGGGAAATACCCTGCGCCAGCCGTTCATGAATATATCCCGCGATGTGTCTGGCTTTGAGCTGGCTGGTGCTGGTGACCTGAACATTCTGCGCCAGCAAATGACGGGCAAAACGCTGCGCCATCTGTTCGCGGTCATGGACGGTTTTGTGGCTGCCATCTGTTCGCGGTCATGGACGGTTTTGTGGCTGCCTCCTGCGCGGTGCGCCAGTTTTTTCATATCCTGTGCCAGTCGCGACATGCTGACTCCTCCGCCTGATGCGGTAGCAATATTTTCCGGCGCGTGGGGAATGCACGGCACTGAACATTGCGCCATGCTGAACAATACCGGTGCGCCGGAAGGCGAGAGTTGAGGTATGGTGGGGTACGGTACTGCACGGTGTGCAGGCCGCCTGCCTCAGCAGGGATGCCCCCGGATCGGCGTGATCCGCCTCCGGTACCGTTC
>OBXF01001105.1_pt1 | contig 15403 bp, 19 predicted proteins | sample 1495371 | NCBI WGS metagenome assembly OBXF01 (sample SAMEA2580143, study PRJEB22360) | human gut metagenome | biome: human gut; feature: human-associated habitat; material: faeces | place: Denmark | collected 2008/2010 | reverse complement strand
TCGGGATTTTGTAATATCTGTTCATCGTATTTTGGTTTTTAGAATTCGTTATTTTATCCGGCCTTGCCGTCTATATCTTCTCCGTTATATTGCAAACTCGCTTTATAGTTGTGTTCTATTTCTTCATCCGTTAATTTCCTCGTATATGCAAGGAAATCATAGATTTTAACCTTACACGAATATCTGGGTGGATTTGCATAAAAATTACCTGCTCCAATACATAAATTATATACATATTCAGGATTATTTATCAAACCGCCAGTATTCCCTAAATATATATTCAAAATGCCTTTTTCTAACGAGAAATCTTTTGTGTATAATTCACTTCCTAAATTAGATGAATTAAAATAACCATAAATATTGTTAGCTGGAATTTTGCCATTAGAGATACCCCCGAATAACGATCGGTCATTCCCAATCATAGATGTCAAGCTATAATAAGGAGATTGTTTTGTGTTTACAATATCTTCACAAACAAGAAGTACAGATTTTGTAGTAACGTCTGTCCATGCGACATTACTGAAGTCATCTACCCCGTCATATTGGATATAACCGTCTCCGTAACCCGATTCCGGCGTATATGCGAAGTTTTTATTTTCAAGGTCGTTCCCGTTGCCGGATAGATCCGGAAGAATGTTTTTATTCTCATCCGTGTTGCTTCGTCCTCGACCGGTATAGTAACCGATCAGACCCTCCCGGATGTAGTCCAATGCTTTCGATACTTTACATCGGGCTATCATACGGGGTTTTACTTCGGCGGCATTGCTGGCGAAATAGGTCTGTTCGTCACAGGTCGTTATTGCCGGTAAATCAAGAGAATATTCTGCCGGAGTAAATAATACATAATAATAGATAGTACTTTCATCCTCGATCATGGCTTTTAATGCTTCTTCCGTTGGATAGTCGGTTATATCATATACAACTGTAAATCCGTATCTCAGACTGTTTGTCCATACTCCATACACTTTATTCCACTTATTGGATGTGGAATCTCCTGTATAATAGAATTTATTGCTGTAAAAGACAGATATGTCAGGGGTTACTTGTGTTCCTTTTACCGATCCTCTTATAAGGACTTCTCTTAAATCTCCGTTACTATTAAGTGTTGAGATTGAAGTGACGGTGAATCCTGTACTCACACCTATCCGCTGTATCAGTTTCCATTCTTTTCCGTTATACACTACTTCATCGTATATGCTGTTTACTGATCGAAGTATGCCGTCATGTCCCGCCTTTTTCATTGCTTCTTTGATGTTCAACAACTGGTAATCGCTGCTTTCTTTATCCTGCATGACTGACAAATACAGCCCTCTGTCTCCTACCGATCGCATAGGTACGGGATTCTCCGGAGTCGGTGTGCCGATCTGTTCCGTAAGCCCATGTATCGATAGGAACAACAGTTTATCGTCTCCCGGTTTCGTGTTCCAGATCGGAAAAGCTCGGCCGGAGGCCTCTACTTCCGGATGGTTCGTCCCGGAGGTTGAAGCGTGACCAAGCTTCCCTAAATGTCCTAAGTTCCCTAATCCGTTCATCATTCCATTACATTTGCTGTTCCCGATATCTCTATCGAATACCCCTCATATACCGAAAAGTATTCTGTCTGTCCGGACGGGAGGAGAACTCCGTTTCCGGTTTTATCTCCTCTATATTGCCAAAGCCGGCAGTCGGTAACGGCCGTTATCCGGATTATACGGCTTGCTCCTGACGGAAGTGTCCCGTCCGTGATGTCTTGGGCTGTTCCTATCGGCAATACCGGTACGGGATTGAGGTTCTTATCTAAGGGCATGATATTGTTCATATTGTTATGGTTTTATCGTTATGGTAATGTTACTGCTATTTCAATCGGACCGCCCGATACTCCTGTTTCTTCAACAAACAATGAAATCGAAGACTCCGAATTAGAAAACGATATTTTCCTGATTTCGCCATTTTCTGTCGCAAAAACAAAATTTCCTGTATAGGTCGTATCTTTAACGGTATATTTATAATAGAACAGATATCTTGTTCCTGTAGTAACATTTGTAATTATATCATTGAATGTGTTGTTTCCTAAAAACGGTATGGAGGTATCCGCATCGGTTATTTTTTCCGTACCAGCAGCGGTATTGAGATCGATATCTATGATTTCGATCGAGTCCAGTTTCCGCTTGTCCGACGAAGGCATCAGACCGTCATAGCTCTCCGTTACTGTTTTAAGAGTATTACTCCATGACGTCCAAATGCCGTCATTACCTTTACTCCGTTGCTCAACCCCGTTTACGGATAATCGGGTTTGCACTGTAAATATCGATCCGGTATCGACTCGAGTAACGGTCATCATATAACGGGTGTTGAACATATAGTTAGGATCTTTTACCAAATAAATACATCCGTTATCCGTAGCTAAATCGAGCTCTGACACATCAATCGCTTTTATTGCCGGTACGTTAGACAGGTCTGAAAGGGCAAGAGGTATCCGTTCCGGGTTTTCCTCCGGATCCAACATGGTTATGAACGGCTCTCCTTCCGATGTGATGCCGATACTGCGGTTATTATCGGAATCGTCCCAGATCTTCAACGCTATAAAACGGCGGATGCCATCCGTTGCATCGGTATATTCCGATTCATAAATGCCGGCTTTCTCCTGAATTACTTTTTTTTCTACATTCGTCAGATCAACGGGCACAAAGGGGGATTCCCATTCGCTCCATGCCGAGTCGTCCGATTTTACCCTTACTGATACTTCGCCGGACGGGTCACCGAATAATTTCTGTGTATATGTTTTTTTCCCGTTTATCGTATTTACACTCATATCTACCAACAGCAGCAAATACGAGCTATCGGTTTTTTGCTTATCGATGACAATATAACTGCCGGAAGATGTGGTATTGTCTATTGCCGACTTGTTTATTACTTTTAGCGATTCCGGTACTGTCGTGATAAATTCCCTGAATGCTTCGGCGCTGCTGTCATAATCCGGTCCATAAAGAACCTTGACCAAGTCTTCATCCGTGACATTCGACAGGTCTTTGTCGGCTTTATTTTTATCAACCAGTTCAAAGTTTTCATTAAAAGCATCGACCAGTTCCTGACCGGTACTCGGTGTCTGGCCACCGGCATTACTTTGTATTTTTTTCAAATCCATATTTAAATAGTATTTATCGTATTATTTATATAAACCAGCCCTGCAGCATTTATCCGGCCACGGGCCAAAAACCACTCACCGGGATAAACTTCCAAAATTCCGTCATTCGGATTCGGGGAATAAGATTGCTCCGTATCGGCAAACTTGATTTTAAGCGGCACCGATACCGGCTCTTCAATTACAGCAGGAATCTTGAAATCTTCTGATGAGACAAGCACCTTGGACTTCAGTCCGGACGAATCGATCAAATAAATATCGTCCGAGGCGAGCATATCCCGTAAGAACATCAGCTCGTCACGATCTTTAAATCCCGTTTCAGCGGTGATCAATACCATTCCTTGTTTTCTCTGGTTCGAAGCTGCATAATCCATTACATCCTGATCCCAATAGGAATATTCAAAACTCTCCTCCGAATCGAACTGAGTAGAAAGTTCCGCTTTCCCGGTCACTTCGAGTTGCTCATAACATCCGAAAGAATTACGAAAACGCAATAAATACCGGTTTGCCGACACGCCCCCCGGAGTGAAAACCAAAATAAAACTCAATACTCCATTAAATAAGAACGACAAATACGCCGGCAGTTCATCAAAATCTGAAAAAAACTTCTTTCTTATTTCCGGTATATTGAGAGTATAAATTGCCAATTTTTTCGAACTCTGTACGATCGGACATGCATAAACATGATTGGCCGGACTGGCTATATGTACCTGCAGATCAGGAGATCCTAATATTTTCAAAGGAACAATCTCAGTTTCGCGCCACACTATGATTTTCCCGTTTGTCCGTGTCGTCAGAGCCGCATTACCCGACAGTTTATATTCAATATAATTATCAATAGAAGTATTCCGGGAAAAGAATTTGCTGACACCTCCCCAAACAGCAATATACTTACCTGAAAACAGTTCCGTCTCACCGTTAAATAATTCCGTCAATTTTATCTCATATTCACATAGCTGTTCCGAATCATCACAAAAAGAAATTTCGGTCATGTCCCGGTCTTTAACCGATACGATGGTTTGAAGAATATCCGAAATATCAATCTTTATACTTTTAAGAATATTATATACCGATTCATACATCACTTCTTCTCCATATATAACTTGCATACGGATACGAGCACCTCCTCCGGGCAAGTTAATCGATACCGGAATCGGATTATTGACCAGCGCATAAGCCGGAACTGTTACTTCAACTTGGGTCATATACAGGAATTGTTATACTATTTTGATACTGAAAAGAACAACGGACGTTCCGCTTTAGAAAAGCATCTCTTTCCCCGGAAGGAGTTGTTAAGAACCGGTACAGGTCTTCTGCTCCCTTATCCGCATTTCCGGGCAATGCCCGGAATGCCGGTAACAGTCTGGAACAGTTAATAATATTCGGTACGCTAACTTTCATATTCAACGGTTTTTATCACAAAATAAAATAGCGGATCACATATCTTAAAGGACATCAGATAAGTGCAACTTTTACTCCAGCCTTATACTCCGTATCGTAATATCTTAATATTGTTCTTTGATCAGAAATACGGAAATACCTATATGTTATAAAAACTTTATAGCGTTCCAGATGTTCTACGGCATTATTATAATCTTCTATTGTAGGAGCAGTTAAATAAGCGAAATCATCTTCAGAAGGAGATGTTGTATAACTAACAGAATAGACTTCAACATTTTCATAATCAGGATCATTTTCAAGAATCAATCTGTATCTTTCTATTTCATCTTCTGCATAATTTACTTCTTTCCAATAATAGAGTTGCGGAGTCGGGTCAACAGGTTCATACTCATTAGAGTCGTATGGTTGAAGTAAGGTAAGACTCCGAAGTTTCATGTCGATAGCGCTATCCTTACTTTTCCCGACAATCTGAGTAAAGCTTTCCGGAAGAAAAAATTGTCCATCGATCAGCAGCTTCCGACTGAAGTCCAAATTATACAAGGTTATTTTAGGAAGAATCAACGGCTGCGTTATCTCTTGGTTGGCATGCCTCATGAAATCCATATAATCACGAAAAAAATTCATAACCAATCCCGAACTACCCTGATAGACAAGATCTAATGAGAACTCATTTCCATTGATATTTACTCGGTTTCCACTTCGGGGTTCGAAACTGAAAATAGAGCCGAAACAAGAGCCGCCATTATGCAACGCAAAACAGATAGACAAAGGTGCTCTCTCCTCTCTTTCCGATTCTGTTTTCTTATCCGCACTAACATGCAACGACGTATTCAAGTTCAATTCCCCAGCATCCAAATAAGGGGCCGGATTATATTGAGTTATTGCGGATAAAATAGGCAAAGCGTTATCCGGACTTTTTATTTCTTCATATTCCAAATTCTCAATTTCAAGATTCCATTCAAAAAAAGATGATGATATCAGATGAAAACCATCCCCATATATCGCATTATAAAAGAACTGTCCAGTTTCTTTAACATAAACATAAATATATTTAGAAATCGGAAGTGAAGGATCAAACAAATCCCAAGCAGACAAAGAAGTTATTATGCCACCACAACTTTTCAAGAACTCACTATAAGTTTTTTTGCTTGTCTCAGTAAGATCTCCCGATTTGTTGCAACTGAACTTTAGCTGTTTCCCCTTAGAAACACCGATTTCAGGATTTCCCGACTTGAAGAGCGAATAATCTTCCGACTCTGGAGATTGAAGAATATCCTTGATCAATTTTATCCGTACATTCTTTGTATTCGAATCGACAAAATACACGGCCCCGAATTTCCCCCAAACCATAGACAAAATATCCTCAATCGTACAGTCAGGCATCAGATCAGAATAGCGGATCTTACCGGCAACGATAGTGTCCCATGTATTGTTCAGCACACAGATACTGCTAAGTTGAAAATCTTCCCGGAAAGGATTCTCTATTAAATTAAATCCCAAATATTTCCAAACCAACTGCAACAATACATGCAATTTTAGGAATGGAGATATCCCGTAACCTATAGGGACTTTTATATCCTTATATTCCGAATCGACTTTAACCGATATAGTTCTCTTTTTCTCTCCTACAAATACCGTTTGATCCGATTTTTTTAGCTCATTCAAGATCATAAGATTCTCCCGCATTCCGGTATCCCCGTTTTTTTCAAAAGAAGTAACGACCGGAAAAATCCCGAAGTCCGATTCATCGAACCTGGCACGGTCGATTAAAATTCCTTTCAGCATGCTTAATATATGCGATATACCCGTAGAGGGCAAAGGTGGATAAAAGACCGGCAATCCGGTCATATCCGCCAGCTTAGTTTTATTCATTTTCGAATACGCTTCACTCTCTCCGAATCCGATATTCGCTTCTATGTTTTCCCCTACGGCAGTCACATTCATTATACCTGATTTTATCAAAACACCGTCTCTTACTTCGACTTGTTCATCTCCGCTTACTTTATTGTACCTATCCAAACGGTTTGGGAAACCGAACAACCGGAGGTTCTTGGGTGTTTTCGGAAAATTTATTGAGACAGATTGTGTCCCTTTCATGTTGAATATGGGAGAAGTGTTATCGATCTCGATTTGATTTTCTTTCAGGTCGAGTATCTCCCCGTTTTTAATAATTTGCATAAGAAACTTTTTTTAGTATTTTCGGGTAAAAGGTTTTTCCGACGCCTCTCTTCTTTTCTGTATCTTATCAAACTCGGTCAAGCTCCAGAATGAGCGTGCCTCTATCCCGTTCGATTTCAGATAAAGCAGCAGATCTCTCGTTTCCGATATTATCGCTGACAGATCGTCCGATTGCCGTTTGCCGCCGTATGTATAACCCGGATTCTGTCGGGCGGCAGAGCCGATAAATCCGCCGTTTTCAAACCCCGCTATGCGCTGACGCATCAACAGATTCATATCAACGGTACGCACGGTTCCGCTCCTTTGGGCACTGTCTATCATATCGAGCAAAGGGCGGATCGTCGGGTTCGATACGGCATCATTCGACGCTACCCACTCCCGGCTCTTACCGACCGGTCCGTCACCCACGATAACGGTAGGAGAACCGATATATCCCCGGCGTTTAGGATTCAAAACTGCCTTATATCTCTTTCCATCCTGCTCACGCTTCACATCGATATACCCTCCGCTTTCTCTCCCCGTCACTACCCTTTCCCCATAAAAAGAAGAAGAAGAAGATGATGATGATGAAGTGTTAAGCTTCATATTTTTCACTTTATCCCGCTCTGCTTTCGCCGAGACAATCTGTGCCGCACCGGTCGCAGCCATAAACGCAGCAGCAATACTCCCCCCGATAGGACCCAATTGTGCGTATGCCTGCATTATGGCAACAGCCGTATCTGCTATAATCTGAGAGATTTTAATTGCAAAATTTACATCCGCATATTTTTTCTGTACATCTAACTTTTTCTGGGCTTTCTCGTTCTCGAGGCGCTCCACTTCTTCCGCATTTCCTTGTGCGGCTTCTATGGCAACATCATACTTAGCGTCTATCTGGTCAAGTTCTGCCTGCTGCATGGCTTCAACAGCATTGCTTGCCAGACCCGAATAAGTATCGAAATACCCTTTAGCCCGCTGTACCTGAAGCTGGTTTTTAGCCTGCTGATACTCTTCTTCTTTTAACAGTCCTTGAGCATATTGCTGCTCAAGCATATCCATTTGTAACTGGTATTCTTCCTGCATCGAAAATATCCCGTACTGTTGGCGGATATTCGCCCGTTCCTGTTCCCCCTTGAGCAAAATATTCGTCTTGGCCTGTTCGTATGCGGTATCTAACTCTGTCGTGTCGAGACCTTGCTTTTGGGCTTCGGCCTTGCGGACTTTATAGACCGATTCGAGAAACTTCAATTGCGTGTCGGTCTCACTTTCCTGGTTGGTCAGGTTAAACTGGTCTTTGAAGTCCTTCAGCAGAGAAGACATTTTTATTACCTGTTCGGCACGCTTGTCTTCTACCTGCTGTTCGGTTTTCAGCACCTCATTACTCGCCTCTCTCACAGTCTCCACTTTCAGCCTCCCGTTCTGCACCTCAAGATTGGTCAATTCGTTGAGATACTCCTTTTGCAAGGTCAGACGGGTTTTTAACTCTTCCTCTTCCAAGGCCAATATAGCGACGTCATACTGTTCTTTCGTTATCTTCTGGTCGGCCAGTTGTTTGGTAAATTGCAGTTTCAGCTGACGATAGCCCTCCTCTTCCTGCGCCATCCGGTCGGCCCATTTCGCCTTTACATTATCGATTTCCGCCCGGTCTATCCGGTTATCGATGTCAATACCCTTCGATTCCGTATCCGATATTTGCCCGGCGATCGAATCTTTTTTTTTCGTATCTTTCTCCCTTTGGTAATACTCCTTGAGGATTTTCAGTTTCTCGTCAAGGAACTCCCGTTCGACCTTGAGGTTTTGCAGGTTATACTCTTCGTCCGTGAGATTTTCCTTTTCCCGGTTCTGTTTGATAGACAAGAGGCGTGCCTTGTACGCATTGTCATTGGCCGACACATCTGCCGACATGGAGTCGGGAGATTTCGAGGCTTTCTTCTGCTCCACACCCAGACTCTGAAGCCGTTGTATCTCCTTATTGATAGACGCTATTTTTCTGTTCTTGGCCGCGATTTCCGCTTCGGTAGTCTCCGGCATCTTCTGGGCAAGTTCCAACAGATCCTTCTGTATCTGGACGAGAGATTTACTTCCCTTCTCAAGAACGGTACCACTGTCTCCACTTCCGGACTCTGCCGATTCTTTAGGAAGGAAAGGCGACAACTCACTTTTTATTTTCTGTATTTCCTCGGCTGCGGCATATACCTCCTGCACATAATCTTGTATCTCTCCGCTAAGCCCTAAAGGTGCGGACGATTTAGGAAAATACTTTTTCAACACATTTCTTATGACATCAGACCATGCGTTTTCCACCCTTTTACCTTCGGCTACATACTGATCACCAAGCCGTACGATATAATTGATTACCTCTTCCCGTTGGAAATCGGGCATAGCCGACAATTCATCACGTATATCATTTATCTGTTTGGTTTTATTCTCCAAAGATTTGCTCTCGATGTCGTTTGCCTTTTCGTTCAATGTCTTCAAGGCGATATTCTCTCTCAGCTTCCGGTTTATAAGGTCGTATGCCGTTTTTATCTCTTCCAAGGTGGAATGTTCTGTGAGCAGGTTGGGCAAATAGTCTTTGTATTGTTTGTTGATTACATCGATGATATCTTTCTTTTCCTTGGTTTTATCGGCCGCATTCTTCAGTGCGTTGAACAGCTTGTCAAGTTCTCTTTTCTCAGTAAGCATTTCGGAGGTAAAATCGTTCATGGCCGCCTTTGCCTCGTTTGTCCTTGTACAGAGCTTATATATCCCATAGGTAGCAGCTGTGACAGCCATCGTTATAGCCGTAATCGGATTCAATCCCAATGTCAGTAGAAAACTTCTCATGGCTGTTGTCGCTTTCTTGATATTTCCGGTCAACAACGCTTTAGCGGCAGCCAAGGCATATTCGGCGGCAATGGAGGCACGTACTTGAACTTCTTCCAATGCTTGCAGAGCCATCTCTTTTTTGCTTATCACCATAGATTGGGTATTGACGGCAATCAAGGTTTTCTTTATCGCTATATATGCTCCGATGACAGCGATCAATTCACCGATCGCCGCCCGGTTCTTCACTACCCAGCCGGTAGCTTCCAGAATACCTGTTTTGAACGAACCGAAAGTCGCATCAAGGTTTTGCTTGAGAGGGAGAAGGGTTTCTCCCAATTTCATCTGGGCGTTCTGCAGCTTCACCGTACGTTGAGCCATCTTATCGGCCTCCGATATATAGCTCCCGCCCGCCTCTGCGAGCTGCTTGTCCACGATAGAGGCGACTGCGGACATGAAGTCGCCCGTCTTTGCCATCTGCTCGTTTATCTCGGCGGCCGACAATCCGAGGTTGTCGAGTATCAGCACCGACTTCCGCCCCAGACCGGTAACGATGGAGTTGGTCATATACTCGACCGACTGTCCGGTCTGCTGCGCCTTGAGTTGGGCAAATTCGAGATACTTGCCGAGATCTTCCAACGGTATTCTGAAGTCTTTCGCCATATTGGCGGCTTTCATCAGCTCAAGATCGTTTACCGTCCCCTTGGTCGCCTTGCGCAGGTTATCGAGCAGATCGGGACGGTCCAGCACCTCGAACGCACGGGTCACCCCATCGGCGGCCGCCGCCATATTGACGCCCTCGGCAACGAGGTCTTTCATGCCGGAGATAAGTCCTCCTACAAACTCGGCAACTTTAGTACCCATATTTCCCAAAAAACCTGCAATACCCCCTTTCATAAGAATAGACTTGCCCAAAGACTCTTCCGCCTGTTTCCCCGCTTTTTTGAGTTCGTCTATTTTGGAGCGGGTCTCGGTAAGTTCTTTTTGCAGCTTGTTCCACTCTTCGGGATGCAGGTTGCGTGAGGTACGGTTCATCTGGCTCTCCAAGTCCTGCGCCCGCCTTCGGAGCTGCGACATGGAGAGGTTGGCGAGCCCCATCTGATTCTCGAGCCGTTTTATCTGTTCCCGGTTCGCCTTCAGGGTATTGTTGTTCTCACGGAGCACGCCGTTCAAGTTGCGGTACTCGTCCGATTCCTTCTTTCCGGCGGCTTCCAACTGGCGCATCTCTTTCTGTACGCCCTTGTTCGCCTCCTGCAACTCCTTGTTTACTTTTATCAGGCTGTTTATCTCCTTCTCGGCCGCCGAGGCGTCGAGGGTGAGTATCCATTTGATCTGGTCTTCTGTCAGTCGTGATGCCATACAGGTACTTTTTTACGGTAAAAGTACCCATGGTTACCGGGGATGTAAAGGACAGGTCGGTCTTATAAGGAATGAAGTAAGAATTTCGTTAAGGGTATTCCGATAATCGGGGTAAGAAAAAACGATAACACGAATGCGCATACCCGGTCAAATTTTTCCCACTTGCCGGTAAACAGCCAAACACAGAGCAAATTGAAAAGTAGCCAAAGTAATCCCATAGTTCTAATTTTTTATCGTTCAATACCACGCTTCATTTATATCCCATTTTCATTAAGGGAATCCCCAAGAGAGGAGACACACCTAAAGAAATTATAAACGTTGCTACTTTCATTTCCATTGGCCACCCTTTAGTATAAAGGGGAACGAAAATCAAAGACAATATAAAATTGATGCAGAACCACATTGTTATAATTTTATATTAACAAATGTAATAAATATAATATATTAATCCAAATTCTTGGGTGATGATTCATTCAAGTCTTCCCGTATGCCCTGTTTTATATTCTCGGACAATCCGTATTTCAAAGTAGGCAAGGTCTCTTTATACAGTATGCCCCATACTGCCCGGTTATAAATTTTCAACTTTTTAAAAGAGCCTTTCCCGTTCCGGCTATAATAAATGTCGAGAAACCGTATTCCTACCAATGTGCTCATATAAAACACAGGTTGCATGCCTCCCGATGTGACAATCCGCCCCGACTGCGAGGACAAGAATGAGACTATGGCGTTTTCTTTTTCTCCGTGCAAGACTTTAGAAATATCGCCTTGCTGCGTCACATATATCCGTCTTATATCCCGGCTCACCGTCCGGTGTATAAACTCTTTTTTGATCATCTCTTCGCTTACCATCTCTTTTTTCCGATGAAATTAAGACTCACAAACTGTATAAAAAAGGACGAATCATCTGTTTATCCCCAGCTGACAACTACCAACCGGGGATAAACAGATGAAAATTATTTCTCAATCAATATCCATTTGAATTGCAGCCCGATCGTGCCGGGAACGGCTACGAATCGGAAACCGGCGGACTTCATCAGCTCATACACTTCGGAGGCCGAAATATCCACTCCCGGATTGATCTTATTGACTGCCGCACAAATCTCTTCGGTCGATAACCGGTGCGTCGACTCTTCAACCGTCTTCGCAGGCACATAGCGCTCTGTGATCGCCTGCATATAATCGCTCAAATTTTTGGTGCTATTCATGATTTACTCCCCCCCCTTCCTAATTCTGTTATGGCTTGAAAAAGTTTCTTTACTTCCCATAAAAGTTGTATGGAGCTTATTTTACTGATAAAATCTTTATCGTCTAAATCATACATAAAATAATCGATAAGATTATCTATAATCTTTTCATTTGTTCCATCATCTGACTGAAAAAAAGCCAATCTTTCTTTCAGTTTATCCGACAATATTAATCCATCAATAGTAGTTGTCATGACCGGCCTCCTTCCCTGATGATAAAGGTCTCGAATCGCCCGTGAAGGTACGCCTCCACCTTGCCCGATAACAGTCCGTCTTGACGGTGAAACTTAAAGCCCAGTATACGGGTGCTCTTGGGGAGTGTCGCCAGCAGATCGCTGACGGTCAGTGTTCTTGTTCTTTTCATTTTGGTAGACAATTTAAATGAAACAATAATTTGATTATAAGACGGGAAGGGAACAAAAAAAGTTCCGCTCCCCGTTGTCTACCACCTGAATCAGGCTGTGGGCGCATTAACGCTCCACACGGGACGGAACTATATCGAAAGCCATAGGCATAAAAAATGCCCGCAGCAAATATGGCGAGCCTTCTCGCCTGATTCAAATGGTAGACACTGCAAATATGAGAAACATATTTGAAATAAACAAGAGAAAAAGCTATTTTTGTAGAAAAGAGAAGAATATGAGAAAAGAAAAAAACAGCTATTTATTCAAGGAGTTTATGAAACCTGAAATAAAATGGTATAAAGATCCGGACTTCTTTCTGACAGCGTTTCTTTTTATTGCCATACTTCTCTTAATACTCTACCTTATTTTGTTAATCAGTTCAGTATTTGCCAAATAACGGCGATGATACTTGCGATCGCGGCAATCACTCCTATTGCCGATAAGATTATTTTTCTACGTTCATTGCTTTTCTGTTTTTTATATCCTCCCGCATTACAAAATTGAACGCCCTTATTCGTGAGGGTGCACATATATGATTCATGATATTCTTTTTTGGCTATACGACTGGTAATGTATCCATCCGCTTCAAGCAACATTACGATCTCCCTTATTTTTTCTTCTGAAAGATCGGATATCCAGTCTGTGTCGAATGGCTGATTTCTTTTAACATTATGAAAATATATTACAGATAAAGGTCCGTCCAATTGTGTCTTATCAATCATACTAAAAACAAAGCCCGCATTTCAGAGGGCGCATCCTCTTACTTTACGAGCTTTTGACCAATTGGTATATTTTAGGGAATATTACCGCCTGCGCCCGGTTATATTCACATTAATCGTCTTTTACAAATATGGTGAATATATTTGAAAAAGACAAGACAAAAAATAAAAAAGAGGGTATTCGGATAAGAATACCCTCACACATCAAGTGTTCGTAAGTGTACTAATCAAACGAAACGAACCTGACTTAGACTCTTTGCAAATTCGTGAATGCGTTCTTGTATTTTTCTTGCGGTTTTCGCACTGGGCTTTCGCACTCCATTTATATAATGGCTCAATTGTCCTTGACTCACTCCCGTTATACGTTCCACTCCGGCCAATGTAAAAGCAAAGGCATAATACTGTAAGAAAGAAGGAATGTCGTATTTGAACTCAAACCTCAGATCCTCCACTTCTTTTCCTTGCTCTGCAAATATTTCTTTTATTTCATTGTATGAATTCATCAGATCCGCCTTCGCTTCTTCCACCGTTTTGCCTTGTCCCAACAATCCGAATTCAAGATCGGAATAGGTTTCCATATTGGCATCGAAAGTGCCGTCCGATCCCCGCTCTATTATAACATCTACTGTTTTCATAATTATTTTATTTTAAGTGGGATTTACAATTTAACTCCCGATAGTTTACTGATCTTTTTCATTGTCCCGGTTTTGGCCTCTTCACTTTCGTGATAACTTGTCTGAAAGATAAGTCCGGTTATCGGACTGAACCAATGAGGATGATTTGCTCCATTTTTTACAAGATAACATCCATTTGCCTTCAATTTTTTGTGAATTTCAGAATATTTCATCGTTTATTTGATTAGTACACCACAAAGATATTAATAATAATATCAACAACAAATAAAAAAGTAAATAATGATATTATTATTAATATCATTTAACAGCAAGATACATGATACATTATTCGGTAAGCCTTTACTCCGTCAAAATCAATTCAGCGACCGGATAACAGCTTTTCCTTGACAAACCGTATGCTATACTCGACCTCATGGAGAGGGAGGTTCATAATGCCGGCGATCTCCTCATAATCATATCCCGACAGATAAAGGCCGAACGAAACCCGAAATTTATCATCAGGAATATCCGATATCGTTTTATTTATTACCTTTAGCTCGGGAATTTTAGAAAGGGGCTCACATGGTTTATTCTTGAGAAAGCAGGTATCTGTCTTTTTGCGACCTGCAAGAAATAATGTTATTACTATCGGGATGAACTTTTTATATAGGAACAGGGTTATAACTCTGCAACAACGTGTTTTTAAATTCATGGCTTCTCTCATTTTTCAAGTTAATATAAAAGAAGCCTCCGCTGTTAAGTCGCAAAACAATCGAACATGTGTCCAAATACACAAATGTCGTATCAAACAGCGGAGGCTTTAATTTTCCTCGACTGCATACGACATTAGTATATTTAATTCGATTGTTTTGCATTGCAAACATAACAAAAAAATTCCGGATTCAAAAAATTTCAATTCCAAAAGGATTAATCCGACTCCAAGACCGAGAACCGGCTGTTTCGGATTGTATAATCATAACGTGACGAGTATAACCCGAATGGTATCTTACAGAGATCATCCGGCAAATCACCGGCAACCTCCGGTGCACAGATCTTGAAAGGGAACTTTCCGGAACAGGGATCTTCGGAACGGAAGATCGTTTCTCGACGGCAATCGGGAAATAATGGCATCACTGCCCTAATGAACTCCTTACAGTGTAATAAAACAACAACTTCATGATAGCGTTTTTTTAAACTCATGGCTTCTTTTATTTTTTGGGGTTAATATAAAGAAGCCTCCGCTGCCAGTCGCAAAACATCGAACATTGTAAATATACAAATGCCGTATCAAACAGCGGAGGCTTTGATTTTCCTCGACTGCATACGACATTAATATATTTAGTTCGATTGTTCTGCTTTGCAAACGTAATTAAAATTTTCCGTATTCCAATTTTTTAAACTGAAAATATAAATACAATATTAAAATTTATCACATACCACTGCTTCCGGCCTTAGGGGAGGCTTTTCTTAAAATTGGCTTAATAATGATCGGTTTAGCCAACCGATACATTTTAGGTAACGAACCGAGCGAAAGGGCTCTGCCTCCCGGCGTCCCCCTCTCTACCTGCTCCCGGATTTT
>OBXF01001073.1_pt1 | contig 16080 bp, 13 predicted proteins | sample 1495371 | NCBI WGS metagenome assembly OBXF01 (sample SAMEA2580143, study PRJEB22360) | human gut metagenome | biome: human gut; feature: human-associated habitat; material: faeces | place: Denmark | collected 2008/2010 | reverse complement strand
TAGCGCACGCCGTCAATCTCGCCACACGGCTCCACGCGGTGCTCGAGCGGCTGGAACGAGGCCAGGCCGCGGCAGACACCATCGACATCGGCACCGACTGCCAGGGCAGCCGTGGCAGCGCACAGGGCATTGATAACATTGTGATGGCCCGAGATCTTGAGCTCGGATGTAGCGATGAGCGGAGTCTCGACGCCCTTCAGGCGCACGATCATCTTGCCATCGCGCACAAAGGCGGCATCCTCGCCCTCGGGCTCGTCAAAAGCGACCTTGCAGATGCGACGACCCGGCGTGTAGATGTACTCATCGAACTCGTGAATGCCGGCGTCTTCGACGTCGACAACCGCCAGATCGTCATCGACCATATTGTCAAACAGTTTGATCTTGGCAAGCGCATAGTTCTTATGGCTCTTATGCCAGCCCAAGTGGTCGGGAGTGATGTTGAGCAGCACCGCCACGCGAGGATGAAGCTCGGCGGTCGTAGCAATCTGGTAGCTCGAGAGCTCGGCCACAAACCACTCGTTATGAGCTCGGCCGTCAATCTCGTTGACCGGCGGCTCGCCGATGTTGCCGACAGCTACGCTGGCCTCACCGGCAGCCTTGAGCAGATAATCAGTCAGCGACGTGGTGGTCGTCTTGCCGTTGGTACCCGTAATGGCAATCCAGTTATCGGGCGACAGGCGATAGGCAAACTCGGGCTCACCCATAATCTGGGCGGCATGCTCGCGCCCGGCCTTAAAGAAGCCCGAGAACTCCGAGATGCCCGGGCACGTCACGCATACGTCATAGGCGCCCTCGACCTGTTCGGTCCCATAGACAAACGACGCACCAGCAGCCTCGAGCGCACGCGTGGCGTCATTGGGCTCAGAGGTGCCGCCGCCATACACGGTAACGGCGCTTACGCGCTCGGGATGTGCCAGCGCCCAGCGGGCGACATCGAGACCGGATTTGCCCTGACCCAAAACGAGCAGGCTAAAGACATCAGCAAGAGGCATGAAAGACCACTATCCCAACTGGAAGAACAAAGCAAGGCCAACGGCACCAAAGGCCGCAGCGATAATCCAAAAACGGATGACGACCTTGGTCTCGGCCCAGCCCTTCTTTTCGAAATGATGATGGATGGGCGCCATAAGGAAGACGCGCTTGTGCGTAAAGTGGAAGTAGACAACCTGAATCATGACCGACAGGGTCTCAACGATAAACAGGCCGCCGATGATGAGGGAGACGACCTCGGTGTTGGTCATGATGGACGTGCAGGCAAACGCGGCGCCTAGGGCAAGCGAGCCGGTATCGCCCATAAAGATGCTCGCCGGATAGCAGTTGAACCACAGAAAGCCCAAGCAGGCACCGGCACACGCGGTGCAGAAGATGGACAGGTTCACGTCTCCGTGCAAAAACGCCATGGCAGCCATGGCGAGCATGGCAATCATGGAGGTGCCGCCAGCAAGACCGTCAAGGCCATCAGTCAGGTTCACGGCATTAGAAAGACCGGCGATCATCAGCCAGCAAAAGACAATGTAAAGCCACGGGAACGAAAGGCCGCAGATAGTGGTCGAAAGAACACCGAGGTCAATCGTCAGGCCGCCGGGAAAACGAATCTCGGGGGCGACGCCGCACCAGTTGACGGCAAGTACCGTAAAGGTGACACAGATAATGGTGAGGCCGATCATCTTGGCATGAGGCGTCAGACCGAGCGAGCGCCCATGCGTAACGGAGGTCAGGTCGTCGATCAGGCCCAGCACGCCGGTCGCCAGCGTGGCGAGGAGCACGAGCACGAGCTCGGTGGTGAGTTTGCCCATCAGCAGACAGGTCAGCGAGATCGCGACGAGGATGACAACACCACCCATGGTGGGCGTTCCCTGCTTAACCAAATGACGCTTGGGGCCGTCGGCACGAACCTGCTGGCCGATACCCTCGACCTTGAGTAGCTTGATCCACCACGGCATGAGCAGCAGCGAATGGGGGGCGGCGATGCAAAGCCCCAAAAAAGCCTGATACGTTGGATACGAGGGATTGCCGAACATGGGCTAGCACACACCTTCCACAAAGCGGTCGAGCTCAACAAAGCGGGAACCCTTGACCAGTACAACATCATGTTTTTCAAGCGCGCCGCCCATGCGGTCGAGCACCTGCTGATAATCGGAGAACACCTGGATGCGGTCCTCGTCCATGCCCATCATGCGCGCGGCATCGGCCATAAGCTGGGCCAGCTCACCACCCACGCACGCCAGCATGTCGAGCTTCTTGGCGGCGGCATAGGCGCCCACGAGCTCATGCATGCGAGGAGCCTCATCGCCCATCTCGCCCATCTCGCCCAAGATCGCCATGCGAGACCCCGTGCAGGAAAGCGAACACAGTAGATCGAGGCCAGCAGCCATGGATTCGGCGCTGGCGTTATAGGAATCGTCAATGACGCGGGCACCGCTCTTGGCGCGTTTGATCTCCTGGCGGTGACCGGTGATCGTGAGGCCTCTAAAGGCAGCATCGATCTGCTCGGGCGTCACGCCCAGGCGATAGGCAACCGCGGCGGCCTTAACGGCATTTGGAACGGACTGCACGCCGGGGATGGCAAGCATGGTATCGATTGTCTCGCCCTGGCCAAAATCGAGCGTAAAGACCGGACGGCCCTCGTCATCAACACGAATGTCGCGGGCGCGGACCTCATCATCGTCCGAGACGCCGGCCAACATCACGTCGATACCAGCAGGCTGGGCGAACGTATCGCGAATGAACGGCGTAAAGTCGTCCTCGCCGCCCAAAACCAGAAGCGGCAAGAAGTCGCCAGCGGCGCACATACCCTGGACAATCTCGGCCTTAGCGCGGGCGATGTTCTCGCGGCTACCCAAAATGCCGATATGAGAGGTGCCGATCTTGCTCACGATGGCAAGGTTGGGATTGACGGACTGGGACAGGCGCTCAATCTCGTGGAAATGGTTCATGCCCATCTCGAGCACCAGGACCTCGGTATCGGCCGGAGCGGAAAGCACCGTGAGCGGCATGCCGATCAGGTTATTGAAATTGCCCTTGGTGGCCCAGACACGATAGCGCTTGGCGAGCACAGCGGCGAGCACGTCCTTGGTCGTCGTCTTGCCGATGGAACCGGTAATACCAACGACCAGGCAGCCAAGCTCCAGACGGTACGTGTGCGCCAAACGCAGCAGAAACTCCTCGGGATCATCGGTCAGCAAGATGGCACAGCCCTTGTCCTGCGCCAGCGAGACCAGCTCGGCCTCAGGCTCACGCGTCATCACGACGGCGCCGGCACCCGACTGGACGGCACGGGAAGCAAAATCATTGCCGTCGACGTTTTCACCGGGAAAGGCGACGAAAATCGTCCCTTCCTCGACCTGACGCGAGTCGATAACGCACCCGCGGCATACCCGATCGGCTTCTCCCGTCACGGTTCGGGCCCCTGTTGCGGCCGCGAGGTTGTTGACGGCGATCTCTATCATTGCAGCTCCCCTGTAAACCTAATAATGCTATCGGCGTATTGTATCCCAGCGCCGCGCATGCGTGGTGCAGGGCATGTGAACACCCCTCATATGGGACAACAAACCACGCCCCAAAGATTGTAACCCCCTACCTCGTGCGCGGGATACCCAGCACGTCGAGCGCGTTGGCCATAATGGACTGGAACGGCACCGCAGCGGCATCTGAGCCGCTCGGCGTTCCGTCGAGCGTGATATAGCACAGCACCTTGGGCGATTGTGCCGGTGCAAAGCCCATAAAGGACGACATGTAGTTCTCCTTGAGGTAGCCGCCGTTCTCGTCGGCACGTTCGGCCGTACCGGTCTTACCCGCCACGTCATAGCCGTCAACCGCGCCGCCAACGCCCGTTCCCTCGGACACGACCGTCTGCATGCACGATGTCACCTGGGATGCGGCATCCTCCGAAATCGCACGCTCGCCTTCGCCCCAGTCCTTCTCGTCGCCTTTGCTGGACTTATAGAAGTGCGGTGTCATCATCACGCCGCCGTTGGCGATGCCGCCCACGGCACGTGCGATTTCAATCGGCGAGACGGACAGTGCCTGTCCAAAGCTCATCGAACCCAGCGTGGCGCCGTCATACTGGTCACGCTCCTTGACGATACCCAGGCTCTCGCCCGGAAAATCGACACCCGAGCTGTGACCGATGCCCCACTTGTCCACATAGGCGGCAAAGTCGTCGGCACCGATCTTGCGCCCCACTAGGACAAAGCCCACGTTGGACGAACGGCGCATCATCTCGCGCACATCCATGGTCATGGCATAGTCGCGCTTGTCGGCATCGGTGACGGTATCGTCACCCACCTTGATGCTCGCCGGCACCTCAAACGACGTACTCGATCGCACGACGCCCAAGTCGAAGCCGGCGCCCGCCACGAGCGTCTTAAAGACCGAGCCGGGCTCGTAGGCGTCGGTGACCAGGCGCAGGTTCATATCCTCGGTCTTGGCGTTCTCCAGATCGGTCTGGTCGTAGGTCGGGTACGAGCAGGCTGCCAAAATCTCGCCTGTCGTAGGATCGGTGACCAGCGCCGAGCCGTTCTTGGCCTTAGTCTTCTCAACTGCCTCTGCCAGGGCATCCTCGGCCGCTCGCTGGATATTGACGTCGAGCGTCGTCACGATATCAACGCCGTCGACCGCAGCCACCTTTTTATAGGCACCGCCCGCGATATAGCTGCCGTCTCTCGCGCGCTCGCGCACAAGAGAACCGTTCATGCCGGTCAGAAGCTTGTTGTATTGCTTTTCGAGACCCGTCAAGCCGTCGTTGTCTACATTCACTACACCCAGCACCTGCGATGCCAGATTGCCGTATGGATATACGCGCTTCATGGCCTGCTCAAAAAGCACGCCAGGCAGGTTCTTCTTCTCCAGCGCCGCAGCATCGTCTTCGTCCACCTGGCGCTTGATATACACCCAGGTGCCATCGGACTCGACGAGCTTGCGGCAGGTCTTTTTATCGATTCCAGTTGCCTTGACCAGCGCCGACACCGTCTTGTCGACATCCTCGACAAGCTGCGGGTTCACGGCGATGTTGCGACATTCGACCGACGACGCCAGCACGTTACCGTTGCGGTCGTAGATGGTGCCACGTTTGGCATAGAGGGTCTGCGCAAGCAGGCGGGGCGCATCGGCACGTTCGCGCAGTTTATCGGCTTCGACAATTTGATAGTCGGCAAGACGAAAGACGCCCAAGCCCAAGCCAAGCCCAATGAATCCCATGACGGCTCTGCGGCGAGGCAGAGGCGCGCCTGTGAGCCATTCGGTCGACGAACTCTTGCGCGACCTGGTGTTATGCACCTGAGGGCCGCCCGAGCCGCGAAGTCGCGACGCCGGGTCGTTGCCACGGGACTGCCCGGCGTTGTAAGATTGCCGACCCGTTCCTTGATAACCAGAACGTCCCCGCGACGAGGAACGTCCAGAACCGCGGCCCCCATCGGAACCGCGGCGATAGTCATTTGTCATACTCAGCTACCGTCTTGCTACTGAGCGGTCGCGGTCGCGTTGGCGCCCGCGGCTGCATCCTGCGAAAAGTCAAGTGTAACGCTCTCGCTGGGCTCCACCATGCCATAAGCGCCCGCAAGGTCGCGAATGCGCGTGTCGGCGCCATAGACCGAATGCATGACCTCCAAGTCGGAGCTCTCATCGGTCGCCTTTTCGAGCGTGTTGGTAAGCTCGGCGTTGCTGTTGAGCACCTGGGCCGTAACGCCGGCGAGCGCCACGCGGGCGAGGCCGATCGTCATGAAGATAGCCGCAATGATGCAAAACGTTTTAAGAACGCTCATGAAAACCGGGCTTACCGCCTGGTTTGCCTGACGGCCCGCGCCCGTGTAGACATCAAAGCGCGGCGTGCGCTGCTCACGGGGAGCAACGGGGGCCTGCGGCGTCTCACGATAGGCGGGCATGGCGTTCATATCATAGGCGAGTGCTGCGCTTGAAGTGTTGTAGCCCATGATATGCCGCCTCCCATCCCGAGTACGTTGGTAGTGTGTTTAAGCTTCGTTTATGGTGCGAGCGGGAGGTCCAATATCGCGCGGTCGCGCCTACAGACGCTGCGCCACGCGGATTTTGGCTGATCTCGCCCGAGGGTTGCGCTCAACCTCATCAGGCTGGGCAACCAAGGGTTTGCGGGTAATGACCTTGAGTATCGGCACGTTGCCGCACACGCACACCGGAATCTCCGGCGGACACGTGCACCCCTGGCTCATCTCCTTAAAGTGGTTCTTTACGATACGGTCCTCGAGCGAGTGATACGAGATGACGCAGATACGTCCGCCCGGGTTGAGCCACCTGGTGGCAGCATCAAGCCCTCGTTCGAGCACATCGAGCTCGTGATTGACCTCGATGCGAATGGCCTGGAAACTTTTCTTGGCCGGGTGTCCGCCATGCCGACGAGCGGCAGCCGGGATACCCGCCTTGATGATCTCGACAAATTGACCGGTGGTTTCGATCGGTTCTTGCTCGCGGCGGCGCACGATCTCGCGCGCGATCTGCGAGGCGAACTTCTCTTCGCCGTAGACGCGTAGAATCCGGGCGAGGTCGTGTTCGTTATAGGTGTTGATGACCTCAGCTGCGTTTAAGGTGTTATTACCCGGATCCATCCGCATGTCCAATGGGGCGTCCTCGTTATACGAAAAGCCCCTGCCAGGGATATCGAGTTGCGGTGACGAAACGCCCAAATCGAACAGGAAGCCATCGACCCCGGGCACCTCGGCCGAGCAAAGCAGCTCGTCCAAGTCGCCGAAGTTGCCCTTCAGCAGCTGGTGCGGAACGCCGGGAACCTCGCGGTCCAGACGGGCGCCAGCGGCCTCGAGGGCCATGTCGTCCTGATCGACGCCGAGCAAAAGGCCCGTCTCCCCCACCTGCGCGGCCATCTTTACCGAATGGCCGGCACCGCCAAGGGTGCAATCGCAGACAACGGAGCCGCTCTTTAGCCGCAGCGACTCAAGCACTTCGCCGAGCATGACAGGTTCATGCCGATATTCTTGTGTCAAGATCCCACGCTCCATCCGTTACCCGTGCCTTGCCCTTACGAGAAGAAGAGGTCCAGCAGGGCCTCATCGTCATCGTCCTCATCGGCCGCGGCGCGATCCCAAACCTCAAGGTGGTCGTAGTTGCCCACAACCGTAACCTCGCGGTCGAGGTTCGCCTGCTTGCGGAGAGACTCGGAAAGACCGATACGACCGGCGCTGTCCACGTCCATCGACGTGGTGCGCTTGTTGATCGCCCTCATGAGCTTCTGGTCGTTAATGTCACGCGGGTTAAAACCCTCGTGGCCCTCACGACCCGCGAAGAGTCCTTCGACCCACTTATCGAAGGCCTCGGCAGAGAACACGTACAGAGCATCGACATCCAGGGCTTTGAACACGCGAACGTGCTCTCCAAGCTCCTCGCGAAGGGGTGCAGGCAGGGACAGACGACCTTTTGCATCGAGATTGCGCTCGTATGCACCAGTCATTCCCATGTGCGCCCTCCCCTCGGTTACTCAGATGGCACGTACGCGGGGAACCACCCCGCCTGTCGACGTCATTAATAATATGGGGAACCGCCCCATTTTTCAACACCTTTCCCCACCCCTTCCCTCACCTCGCCCCACCACTCCACCCACCATATATTGCAAAACACCCCCAAGCATATGTTCGAAAACACAATATGTTGTGTTTGTAGCAAAGGCGGGATGCCACCTGTAGAACCACGCCCGCGAACCTCAACCTTCAAGTTGACCTTGAGGCGATTTTTACGTCCCTTTACACGCCGTTCACATCGCCCCCAAACTCCCCCACCCACGGTACAAACGGTCCACCACCGCGTCGGTGTCTGGCGAAAAATGGGACGGGCCCCAGATTGCCCATGCGCGCAAAAGTGCGTCTCGGCAATCTGGGGCCCGTCCCATTTAATATTTATAAATATGCAGGTCAGCGAGGTGCTAGCGATGTGCTAGCGGATGCGCCGCCAGATAGACCTCGGTCAGTTGCGTTCGGTCGACATGCGTGTAGACCTGCGTGGTCGAAATATCGGCATGGCCCAAAATCTCCTGCAGCACACGCAGGTCGGCACCGCCCGCGAGCATGTGGGTGGCAAAGGAGTGGCGCAAGGTATGGGGATGGAGCCCCACCAGCCCCACCTGACGCCCATACCGCTCGCATATCGCATGCACGGCCTGGCGCGACAGGCGACGTCCGTTCTTATTTAAAAAGACCGCCGAGGTCTCGGTTCCGCGGGCATGGGCCGCCAAGCGAGAACGTCCCTCAGTTACATAGAGCGTCAGAGCTCGCGCCGCGCTTCCCACCAGTGGGGACAGGCGTTCCTTTGAGCCCTTACCGCGAACGAGTACAAAGCCATCGTCAATATGGATATCGCCCACATCGAGCCCAACCAGCTCACTCACACGCAAACCGCATCCGTAGAGCACTTCCAAGATGGCATGGTCGCGCAGTCCCATCTCGCCCTCGGGAAAGTCTTGATCGAGCAGCGCCGAGACATCCTCCACCGATAGATACTCCGGCAAACGCTCAGCCTTTTTAGGCAGGCGCAACGCCGCCGTCGGGTTTTGGGCCACGGCCCCATCGCGCACCAAAAAGGCATGCAGGCCCTTCACGGCAGCAAGCGCGCGCTCCACCGAGGCGTCGGAATAACCTCCGTCGCGGCGATCGGCGACAAAGCCCTCCACGACCTGACGGGTCACCTCTTCAAAAGACACAATACCCGCCCGCTCCAGATAGGCGCAGTACGTCGTCAGGTCACGACGATAGGCCACAATCGTGTTGCGCGCCAAGCCCCGCTCGACCGCGAGGTAATCGAGATACTCCCCCGCCGCCACGGCGGGCGACGAGGGAGTAGCTTCGGTATGTTCCTTATTCGCCGGCACCCTTAGTCCGTAGCGAGGTTCATGGGCGTCACCTGCAGACGGTCGACACCCTCGTGCTGGCCGATCGAAGCGCGCACGAACTCGCGGAACAGCGGCTGCGGGTTGGTCGGGCGGCTCTTGAACTCGGGATGAGCCTGGGTTGCCACATACCACGGATGCACGTCGCGCGGCAGCTCGACCATCTCGACCAGGCGCTCGTCAGGCGACAGACCCGAGATAACCAAACCGGCGTCCTCGAGTTGGTCGCGGAAGGCGTTGTTGAACTCAAAGCGGTGACGGTGACGCTCGTAGACGAGTTCCTCGCCATATGCCTCGCGAGCAAGAGTATCGGCGGCGAGCTTGCACGGATAGGCGCCCAGGCGCATGGTGCCGCCCTTCTCGGTCACGTCCTCCTGCGAGCTCATCAGATCGATGACGCTATACGGGCCGTCCGGATCAAACTCGGAGGAGCTGGCACCGGCAAGGCCAACGACATTGCGGGCGAACTCGCACACGGCGACCTGCATACCCAAGCAAATGCCCAGATACGGAATCTTGTGCTCACGGGCAAACTCGGCCGCGAGGATCTTACCCTCCAGGGCGCGCTTGCCAAAGCCGCCGGGGACCAGGATGCCCGAGGCGTCGCCCAGAACCTCGGAGACATTCTGCTCGTCGAGACTCTCGCCGTCGACCAGCTGGACGTCCACATGGCGATCGTAGAAGACGCCCGCATGGTGCAGGGCCTCGATAACCGACAGGTACGCATCGGGCAGCTGCGTGTACTTACCCACGACGGCGATCTTCACCTTGTCGGTGTGATGGTTGGCGTGATTCTGTTTGCGCAGGAACTCGTTCCACTCGCTCATGTCGCGCTCACGCGGATCCAGACCCAGGCGCTCGCAAATGCGCAGGTCAAAGTCCTGCTCGGCAAGCAGCTGCGGAACATCGTAAATGCTCGCGCAGTCCTCGTTGGTAAAGACGCAATCGGTGTCGACGTCGCAGAAGCTTGCGATCTTTCCGCGGATAGCGTCATCGATATGGTGGTCGGAGCGCAGCACGATGATATCGGGCTGGATGCCAAAGCTGCGGAGCTCCTTGACGGAATGCTGCGTGGGCTTGGTCTTGACCTCGTGGGCGGCGGCGATATAGGGAACGAGCGACACGTGAATGTAGCAGACGTTCTCGGGGCCGGCCTCCTTGCGGTACTGGCGGATGGCCTCGACAAACGGCTGCGACTCGATGTCGCCGATCGTGCCGCCCAGCTCGGTGATGACTACATCGGAGCCGGTCTGCTCCTCGATGCGGCGGAACTTGTCCTTAATGGCGTTGGTGACGTGGGGGATCACCTGCACGGTACCGCCCAAAAAGTCGCCGCGACGCTCACGGGCGATCAGGCTTTTGTAGATGGCGCCGGTCGTAAAGTTGGAATCGCGGGTCAGGTTCTCATCAATAAAGCGCTCGTAATGACCCAGGTCCAGGTCGGACTCGTAACCATCCTCGGTAACGAAGACCTCACCATGCTGGAAGGGGCTCATGGTACCGGGGTCGACGTTCAGATACGGATCGGCCTTCTGCATCGTTACTTTGTAGCCACGCGACTTGAGCAGACGGCCCAGCGAGGCCGCGGTGATACCCTTGCCCAGGGACGAAACCACGCCACCGGTTACGAACACATGCTTGGTCATATTGAGTTACCTGCGCTTCCCGTAGAAGTTGTTTATCCACATCTTACGGGTCTTCATTGTAATACTCGCGCCGCGGACCGTTCGCAATTTTTCTCGCGTGCGATTGCATTTCTCAATCTTGAAACAAAACGCCGCCCGGTTTCCCAGGCGGCGTCGCTATGGCAAGGGTTACATGCTGCTATCGATCAGCAACCTCGTCCTCAAGCATTTCTTGAACGAGCATGCCGGTACGGACGCCCTCAAGATACCACTCGCCACGTTCGGTGAGGCAAATGCCATTTGCAAGCTGACCGCCGTCGTCGCTATAACGCGAGACGACATCAATCATGCCTTCGGAATCCAAGCGATCGATTGCGGCGCGGCACGATACGGCGAAACCCCCACGCGCTCGGCAAGCGTTTTGCGCGAGAAACCATACGGCCCGCCATTGTCTTCGGTTTGCTGGTCGATCTCCATCAACACCAGCACCTCGACACGCTTCATATCGTTGACACTCGCACGACCCTTGCCCGCCATAGCAGCCTCCTCAAACCGAGCACGAGCATCTAACGCGCCGTGCGCGACCGACACACCTCACGATGGCAGGTAATATCCATCATGCGGCATCCCGCTAAGGATGAAACAGTTACGGTTATTGTATACCGCTCAAATTGTTTCTAGGCAGGTAAACAGCTATTTTTCGCCGAAATAGGCGCTTTATTGATCAAAAAGCCGTACCGGGCGCTAACCCGATACGGCCAAAATGCAATGCAATTACCGCGGTGCTTCAAACTTAGCGATGGAAGAAACCGCGGCGCTCAAACTTGGGCTCGCAGCACACGTTGATACCCAGTTTGCGCAGTACCGTCTCGTCCGTCGGCGAGATAATCACGCTAAAGAAGGCATCGCAACCGCGCAGCTGCTCCAGGCCCGAAAGGACGCGAGCGGCCGTCTCACTCGTGGCCGAGGTGATCGACAGCGCCATAAGCGTCTCGTCGGTGTGGAGGCGCGGGTTTTTGCTGCCCAGGAAATGCGTCTTGAGCTTGCTGATGGGCTCGATCGCTTCATCGCTAATGACCTCGAGCTCAAGGTCGACGCCCGAGACATGCTTAAGTGCATTCATGATGAGCGAGCTCGCAGCGCCCAGGCGCGTGGAAGTCTTGCCGGTCACCACGGAGCCATCGGGCATAACCATGGCACCCACGGGACCACCCGTCAGCTGCTCCCTGGTGAGGGCCGCCGAGCGCGCCGGTGAGTAGTTCTTATCGATGCCGGCTTTCTTCATAATGATCTTGAGACGGTCGACTTGCTCATCGCCCACGCCGGTACGGCGCACATTTTCGACCGCGGTAAAGTAGCGGCGGACGATCTCCATCTTGGAAGCGTCGCGGCAGGCATCGTCATCGGTGATGGCAAAGCCGACCATATTGACGCCCATGTCCGTAGGACTCTGGTAGGGGCTCTTGCCCAGGATCTTTTCCATCAGAGCACGGACCACCGGGAAGGCCTCGACGTCGCGGTTGTAGTTGACCGTGGTCTTGTTATAGGCCTCAAGGTGGAAGGAGTCGATGATATTGGCATCGTCGAGGTCCGCCGTGGCCGCCTCGTAGGCGATGTTGACCGGATGCGTGAGGGGAAGGTTCCAGACCGGGAAGGTCTCGAACTTGGCATAGCCGGCGGCCGTGCCATGCTTGTGCTCGTGATAGAGCTGAGACAGGCAGGTGGCAAGCTTGCCCGAGCCAGGACCGGGGGCAGTGACCACGACGAGCGGTCGGGTGGTCTCGACAAACTCATTCTTGCCGTAGCCATCGTCGGACACGATCAGATCGACATCGTGCGGATACCCCTCGATGGGATAGTGCAGCTTGGCGGGAATACCGAGCGCGTTCAGGCGGTTGCGGAACACATCGGCAGCAGGCTGGCCGGCGTACTGGGTGATGACCACAGCCGCGACAGCAAAGCCGTTGCCGCGGAACAGGTCAACCAGGCGCAGCACATCCTCGTCATAGGTAATGCCGAGGTCACCACGAGCCTTGTTTTTCTCGATGTGGTTCGCGTTGATCGCGATGATAACCTCGACATCGTCGGCGATGCTCTTGAGCATGCGGAACTTGCTGTCCGGTTCAAAACCCGGCAGCACGCGGCTCGCATGATAGTCATCGAACAGCTTACCGCCAAACTCCAAATAGAGCTTGCCACCAAACTGCGAGATGCGCTCCTTAATGTGAGCAGCCTGCAGCTCGATATACTTCGCGTTGTCGAAACCCTGGCGCATATATGGCTCCCGTCCCGTTTCCATTTAATGTTCTAGGCGATTATAACGGAGCAGACCCTCCCCAACGCCCAAGCAATCAACTGGCACCAACCAAACACGCCATCGATAAGTTGCGGTGAAATAGTTCCCGTTTAACCCCTCAAGACGGCCAAACAGGAACTATTCCACCGCAACTTCCCCTTTTTGGCGCAAACTAACCTGACCCCTTTGCATCAATAATGGCAGCGCCGCAGGTTGAGCATAAGTCAGCGAGCGACGTCCAGGACGTACAAGTTGGCATGAAAAAGGCGAGGCATAGACCTTTTGGTCATGCCTTGCCTTTTGAATGACAAATTGTCGTTCTGGACGGCGCGTAGCGTCGACCGGTTCCGCGGTTTGGTAAAACCGCGGAACAAAAAGTCGCCCCCTCCCGCGCACGGAACGGAAGGGGGCTAAAGGTAGGAGTCTACCGGTGGGTTTACCCCACCGGACAGACGATGACCAGGTGATCCTCTACAGGATCGTCAAGGTTTCCGTGGGGTACCCGTTGGGTACTTAGATCAACACGCAGGCGACGGTCAGGATGATGGCGCAGACGACAGAGAGCGCGACGATGAGCTTAAGGGCAAACTTGAGCCAGGTCGTCCACTCGATCTTGGCCAGGGCGAGACCGCCCATGATGGCGCCGGAGGTCGGGGTGAACAGGTTCACGACACCGATGGCGGCGGAGAAGATCATGACCATGACCTCAGGCGAGAAGCCGAGCTTAACAGCCAACGGTCCCATGATGGGCATGGAGACGGTGGCCATACCGGAGGTCGAGGGGATCAGGAAGGACAGGCCGAAGTAGACCAGGAAGCTCATGGGAGCGAAGATCACGCCGGACAGGCCAGCCAGAGCATTGGCGGCAGCGTCGAGGACGAAGACGTCGAGGCCGGTGTTAGCCATGAGGACGGAGATACCACGGGCGAGGGCGATGACGAGAACAACGGACATCATGTCGGCAGCGCCGGTGATAAAGGTGTTAACGATCTGCTTCTCGGACAGGCCACCGATGATACCGATCAGGACGGCCATAAGGAAGAACCAGGTGGAAGCCTCGTCGAAGTACCACTGGCCAATGGGCAGGCCGGTGATCAGGGCAGACCAGCCCTGGACGACGGCGTTACCGTCGGCGTCGTAGACAGCGCCAGCGTCGAAGAAGTTAGCGACGCCCTCGTTGAGGTCGGCCAGCGGAATGAAGCCGACGATCATGACGACGAAGGTGAAGGCGAAGGCAATCAGAACACCCTTCTGACGACCGGTGAGCTTGACCTCCTTGTGGACCTCGGAAGCAGCCTTGCCGTGAGCCTCTTCGGCGTCCTTGAGCTCCTGCATCGACAGGATGGTGGAACCCTTGTCAGCCTTGACCTTCTTGGCGTAGCTCATCACGAAGAAGATGGACATAGCGGTAGTGACAATCCACAGGACGGCACCGAGGCCGATGATGATGGACTGGTTGACCTCAATGCCAACGCCGGTCAGAGCGTCGACGGCAGCGCCGACGGCGAACGGGTTAACCGTGGAGCCCAGGCAGCCGCAGCCAGCGCCGAGCAGGACGGTAGCGGCACCGACCATGGGGTCGAAGCCAGCGGCCATCATGGTAGCGGCGAGCAGGGCGTAGAAGGGAACGGTCTCCTCGCACATACCATAGGTGGTACCACCGAGGGAGAAGATGAGCATCAGCACGGGAATGAGCATAATCTCGTTGCCCTTAAGCTTCTGCACCAGAACGGCGATGCCGTTGTCCAGGGCGCCGGTCTCGGTCATCATACCGAGGAAGCCGCCCAGGATCATAACGAAGAGGCAGACGGGCAGAGCGTCAGCGAAGCCCTTAATCGGGGCGGTGCAGAAATCGCTCAGACGGGCGGCAGTAACCGCGCCGCCGGACGTGCCGGAGACGATAACGGTAATCACTGCGACAATTGCCAGCAGAGCAAGAAGAATGGTGAACGATGAAGGCATACCGCGCTTTTTCTTAGCGGTCTCAGTCATAGTTCTCATCCCCCCTTCATAAATCATTTACTGATCTCGCCAGAAGCGGCTCTTCCGTGCCGTGCCTGCCGCTTGATGCGAGATTATTACCAGATAAAACCGCTCGGGGTGTGCAGCAATACACCCCGAGCGAGATGCTAGATGCTCTTACTTGAGCGTGGCGTACATGACAGCCTTGATGGTGTGCATGCGGTTCTCGGCCTCGTCGAAGACCTTGGAAGCGGGGCTCTCGAAGACCTCGTCGGTGACCTCCTGCTCGGTGATGCCGAACTGCTCGCACTTCTCGGCGCCAATGGTGGTGTTGGTGTCGTGGAAGCTGGGCAGGCAGTGCAGGAAGATGGCACCCGGGTTGGCCATAGCCATGACCTCGGAGGTGACACGATACGGGGTGAGCTGAGCGATGCGCTCGGCCCAGACCTCGTCGGGCTCGCCCATGGAGACCCACACGTCGGTGTAGATAACGTCGGCACCGGTGACGCCGTCCTTGACGTCGGTGGTCAGCTTGATGGTGCAGCCGTTAGCCTCGGCGATGGGCTTGCAGGCCTCGATGACGTCGTCAGCGGGCATGCACTCCTCGGGGCCGCAGGCCACGAAGTTCATGCCGAGCTTGGAGCAGACGACCATGAGGGAGCGAGCGACATTGTTCTTGCAGTCGCCCATGAAGACGAGGGTCTTGCCCTTGATGTCGTAGTTGAAGTTCTCCTGGACGGTCAGGATGTCGGCGAGCATCTGGGTGGGGTGCCACTCGGTGGTCAGGCCGTTCCACACGGGCACGCCGGACTTAGCAGCGAGCTCCTCGACGTCGTCCTGGGCAAAGCCACGGAACTCGATGCCGTCATACATGCGGCCGAGAACGCGGGCAGTGTCCTCGATGGACTCCTTCTTGCCCATCTGCGACGAACCCGGATCGAGGTAGGTGACGCCCATGCCCAGATCCATGCCGCCGACCTCGAAGGCGCAGCGGGTACGAGTAGAGGTCTTCTGGAAGAGCAGAACGATGTTCTTGCCCTCGAGATAGCGGTGCGGAACGCCAGCGCGCTTCATATCCTTGAAGTTCTTGGAGAGCTTGAGCAGGTACTCGATCTCCTCGGTGGTGAGGTCGAGAAGCTTGAGGAAGCTACGGCCGGAAAGGTTAACACCCATGGTTTGATTCCTTTCGAAGAAATGAATTACGTAAGTATTAGTGGTGCCCGTTTAACGGGCGAAGCCGGTGCGGTTGTAGGGGGACCGCACCGGAAACGGAAAGACTTAGAGGTCCTCGCGCCAGAAGGGCATGCTCATGCAGCGCGGGCCGCCGCGGCCGC
>OBXF01001068.1_pt1 | contig 16109 bp, 7 predicted proteins | sample 1495371 | NCBI WGS metagenome assembly OBXF01 (sample SAMEA2580143, study PRJEB22360) | human gut metagenome | biome: human gut; feature: human-associated habitat; material: faeces | place: Denmark | collected 2008/2010 | reverse complement strand
CATGCCAAAATAAGTGTCTACAAGCGATAAACGTACTAAAAACGTAGTGTTGTACAGCATAAAAGTAGTAGCGTAGTATGCGTTATTTTGCAAGAATTTTAAAAACTCCATTCCTTTGTTGCATCGATTTTTTAGCAACCTTATTATCAACTAATACGTAAAAAAATGAAGAGAAAGATTACTTTTCTTGTAGTTGCAGTGTTGTGTTTACAGACACTGCTTGCTCAAAACAAAACAATCAGAGGTACTATTGTTGATTCCTTTAGTGAACCGATCATTGGTGCGTCTGCTCATGTAAAAGGTACCTATACTGGTACTATCTCGGACCTTAATGGTAACTATACTTTGGAAAACGTTCCCGAAGATGCTATTATTACCTTCTCTTATATAGGAATGATACCTCAAGAAATTGCTGTAAAAGGGAAGAATGTAATCAATGTTCAATTAAAAGATGATGTTCAGAAGCTGGAAGAAGTGGTTGTGATCGGTTACGGTTCAGCCAAGGCCAAGGACTTGACTTCTCCCATTACGGTAGTCAAGGGAGAAGCGTTACTTTCTACTCCCGCCTCTTCACCTATGGCTGCTATGCAAGGGAAAGTGGCCGGAGTAAACGTAACCAATAGCGGTACTCCGGGAGAAGGGCCGAAGGTAGCTATTCGTGGTAAAGGGTCATTTTCCAACAGCTCGCCTCTTTATGTAGTGGATGGTATGTTCTATGATGATATCAATTTCCTCAATAGTAATGACATTCAGGATATGTCTGTGTTGAAGGATGCTTCGGCTGCTGCCATTTATGGTGTGCGTGCTGCCAATGGTGTTGTTATTATCACTACCAAAAAAGGACAGCGTAACCAAAAAGCTAAAATTACCTATAACGGATATATAGGTGTACAGAAAGCTACAAACGTTTTAGAAATGGCTAACTCTCAAGAGTATTCTACTATGCTTCTCGAAGCTAATTATGATGCATATGTATCTACCATGAAGGCTTCTATTGATAAATTCGGCGGTGATTATTCCGATCCGGATTTTCATAACTGGAAATTCGATTCAGACACAGACTGGTATAAGGAGTTACTGCGGAGTGCGCTTATCACTAACCACAGTTTGGGAATTAGTGGTGGAACAGAGAAAAGCACTTATTCCGTAGGTATGAGTTATCTGTATCAGGATGGTGTAATGGATGTGGAGAATAATTATAAACGTCTCAATTTCCGTGCAGCACTCGATTATGAAGCAACCAACTGGCTGAAGGTAGGTTTTAATGGTGTATTTAGTAACTCTACCCAAGTCTTGCCGCAAAATAAAGCTTGGCAGCAAGCATTTAATGCTCCGGGCATTTATCCGGTTTATGATCCGGCAAATGACAATACTTTCCCCGACAAGTATGCATCACCTGATGCAGTTGGTTTCACTGCTAACTTCTACAATCCTGTGGCAACAGCCAACTATTATGATTCACAAAATGAGAACTATCAGGTATTGACTAACTTCTATGCACAGTTCCAACTCTTGCCGGAGAAGTTAAATTTCAGAACGAGTTATAGTTATGATTATTCAGCCATTCGTGGTCGTGAATATATAGCTCCCTACTATGTAAGTAGCTGGCAACAACAGGCCGTTTCAGAATTGACAAAGAAAGATACGAACTATTACAATTACATTTGGGATAATATATTGACCTATAATAATCAGTGGGGAAAACATAACTTTGGAGCCATGTTGGGTTACTCTATGCGGCAACAACAGTACAGATATATGTGGGGAAAAGCTAATAATGTACCGGAAGGAAAAGACGAATGGCTTTATTTGAGTCAGGGAAATGCTGAAGGTGTAACTCTTGGAGATGATGGTTACTGCTATCGCGGTCAGTCTTATTTCACCCGTTTAAGTTATGACTATGCAGGGAAATATCTGTTGACATTCACTATGCGTGCGGACGGTTCTTCCAAATATCAGGAACATTGGGGATATTTCCCATCCGTTGGTGCTGCATGGGTTATCAGTGAAGAAGATTTTATGAAAGATCAAAAGTTCTTCGATTACCTGAAACTGCGTGCCAGCTGGGGACGTTTGGGTAATGACCACGTAGCTGCAAGTGACGGTTTTGCTTCAATTACCACAGGTAATTCTGCATCCGGTGTATTTGGAAACTCTACTTTCCCAGGCTATCAAAATACAACTTATTTCAGTTATTTGAAGTGGGAGCTGGTAGATGAAACAAACGTCGGTTTGAATTTCTCTACTTTTAAGAATCGTTTGAATGTAGATTTGGACTATTTCTATCGCCTGACAAAAAGAGCTGTTATATCTCCGCGTTTACCGTTCAGCAATGACGTACTTGCCGGAAACTATGGTAAGATTCTGAATTCGGGTTTTGATTTATCACTTAACTGGAATGATAATATCGGAAGAGACTTCAAATATAATTTGGGAGTGAACCTTTCATATTTGAAGAATAAGGTGAAAGACCTTGGAGGATTGAGCTCTATCAAGGGAGGAAAGACCATTAATATGGTAGGCAAAGAAATGAATTCATACTATGGATATAAAGTTGTAGGAGTTTATCAAACTTTGGAAGAATGTGCGGAAGATCCGATTGCTGTAGCCAACAAGCTTGTACCGGGTGACTTCAAGTATGAAGATGTAAACGGTGATAACGTAATTGATGGTGATGACCGCCAAGTACTTGGCTCTTACATACCTAATTTTACATACGGCATTAATCTTGGTTTGAACTGGAAGAATCTGGATTTTGAATTGACTACGTATGGTCAAACAGGCGGACAGATATACAACCGTAAACGTGCTTTGCGTTATGCACAGTCTAATTATAACTTTGATAAAGCACAGTATGAGAATCGTTGGACCGGACCGGGTTCTACTAACTCGCATCCGTCTGCAGCAGCATTGGTAAAGGGCTGGAATGTATCTGACCAAAGAGTGAACTCTTATTTTGTAGAAAGTGCGGATTTCTTCCGTATTCAGAACATAACTCTCGGTTATAGTTTGCGTAATATCAAGATGGGAAATTACACATTGCCGGGTATCCGTTTCTCACTGACGGCAGACCGTCCGTTCACGACATTTAAGGCGAATTCATTCACTCCGGAGTTGAGCGATGCTGAAGGATGGGATACAGAAGTTTATCCTTTGACATCTACTTATAGCTTTGGAATCCAGATTGATTTCTAAGCCAGAATGGAAAATTAATTTTAATCTAACAAAAGAACAAGAAAATGAGAATACTAAAGAATATCTTAATATATGCGTTGCCAGCATTAATGTTATGCAATACATCATGTGATTATCTTGATAAAGAGCCCGAAAATAAGGTTCCGGAAGAGAATGTAGACTTTACTCAAATTGAGAATATGTATCAAGCGGTTTCCGGAGTATATGCTAAAGTTAGAACAGGTGGTATGCACTGGGTGATATGGCCATTGTCTGTCGTGCGTGATGATGATGTTTGGTCCGGACGTATAGATGACCAGGCAACCCTTATTGATATGGGTAACTACAACTACGACAGTTCTTTCTGGGGACTCAACGAGATGTGGAATCAGTATTATGGTATCATAAAAGTGGCCAATGCTGCTCTTGAATCGCTGGATTCCTACGCAGAAAATATCACGTCGGACGATGATATGACTAATTACCGCTCTTACTGTGGTGAAGTGAGGTTCCTTCGTGCTTATGCCTATTACCGACTTGTACAGGCTTTTGGTCCGGTAACTATTTTGCGTAGTAATACTCAAACCGACATGACCCGTTCAACGATCAATGCTGTATATAAATATGTTCTTGAAGATCTACAGTATACGATGGACCATACTCCGAGATTACGTCCGAATGAAATGGCTCATTATGGTGCTGTCACTGCTTTCTCGGCAGAGATGCTTGCAGCAAAGATACATCTGAATCAGGGTAATTATGGAGAAGTTGAAACATTGACAGATGATATTATCGGTAGCAAGAAATTTAAGCTTTATGATGATTACTATAATTTATTCAAGATTCCGGGTAAGGTTTGTGATGAATCGTTATTCGAATGTCAGTGTACTGACTTTGGTCTTGGGTCAGGTGATATGGTAGATGCTGATAACTGGTTTGTATTCCAAGGACCGGCGAACGACGGAAATATTTCAGGCTGGGGATTTATCGGTATATATAAAGATTTCCGTGATTGGGCAGCGGCTCGTGGTGAGACTATCCGTGCTACGACTTCGTTCCTGTTGGCTGGTACAACTACTCCAAGCGGTGATGTGATTCGTGAATTGCAGAACTCTACTCAAACAGATTGCTGGAATGGAAAAGCTTATACTCCGACAAATCAGTTGACACCAGGTCGTACCAAATATGGTGCAAATAACAATGTACGTATATTCCGTTACGCTGATGTATTATTGATGAATGCAGAAGCTAAGGTACGTTTGGGTAAGGATGGTGATGCGTCATTGAAACTTGTACGTGATCGTGCGGGAATGTCCGAGATTGATGGTGCGACTGTAGACCAAATCCTTGATGAACGCCGTATGGAACTTGTTTGTGAGTGGGGAGAACGTTACAATGACTTGATTCGTACCGGTAAGGCTGCTTCTGTGCTTGGTTCCAAAGGATGGACTGAAGATAAAACCTATTATCCGCTTCCTTTCGATCAGGTATCTAATATCCCAAGTCTGACGAACGAACCGATTGACGAGTAATTATGTCTAAATAAAATTAGGAAATGACAGGAATAGTAAAAAAGATATTACTAAGTTCTGGGATAGCGTTCTCTGCCTTGGCAGGGAACGCATTACCACCGGAAGATTCTATAAAAGTAGTAAAAGGACAGGTAAGCGACTACTATATCCCGGTAGTAAATCAATACGAAATAACCGGAACGGTTGTAGATGAACGGGGTAATCCGCTTGAAGGGGCTACCGTTATGTTTTTCTCGAGTCCGGTTCATTGTAACACGAACATAGAAGGCCGTTATACGTTGAAGGCTACTGATAACGATGTGCATCTTTATGCCTATTATCCGGGAAAATCTTTTGCCAATGTAAAACGTGCTGTTGACGACCGGCAAGTGAAAATCGTTATGCAATCAGGAAAGCATAAGTCTGTGCAGCGTCAGCCTGCTCAAGCTACAAGGTGGTATGACCCTGCGCATCCTGTCACTCGTACCTATTGTAATCCTATGAATATTAGTTATAACTATGAACCTTATAACAACAATGTTCAGTCTAACGGATCGTTCAGATCTTCTGCCGATCCGATGGGATTAATTTATAAAGATGAGTATTTCCTGTTTTCCACGAACCAGGGAGGCTTCCATTATTCAAAGAATCTAAGTGACTGGGAATTTGCTCCGGCCTCTTTCCAGCGTCGTCCTACGGACGACGATATGTGTGCTCCGGCAGCATTTGTAAGCGGAGATACGCTGTTCTATACCGGTTCTACTTATGAAGGATTGCCCGTATGGTATAGCGCGTCTCCCAAGTCCGGGCGTTTCAAACGTGCTATCGAACGTAATACATTACCTTCATGGGACCCTTGCTTATTTTTGGATGATGACGGTAAGCTCTATCTTTATTATGGTTCAAGTAATGAATACCCTCTTAAAGGCGTACAAGTCAGTCGTAATGATTTTCGTCCGGTCAGTAAGATCTATGATATAATGATGCTTCGTCCGGAAGAACATGGCTGGGAACGGTTTGGCATGAACAATGATGATGAAGTGACGTTGCGTCCGTTTACCGAAGGAGCTTATATGACGAAGCATAACGGAAAATATTATTTTCAGTACGGTGCTCCGGGAACGGAGTTTAAGGTATATGCCGACGGAGTATATGTCAGTGATTCGCCATTAGGACCGTTCACTTACCAGCAGCATAATCCGATGAGCTATAAGCCCGGTGGATTTGTACAGGGAGTAGGACACAGTGGTACTTTTCAAGATTTGAAAGGAAACTACTGGCATGTGGGTACTTGTATGTTATCCCTCAAATATAAGTTTGAAAGACGTATCGGATTATATCCTACAACATTCGATCCGGATGGGGTGATGTACTCTACCACAGCATTCGGCGATTATCCTTGCTGGAATGCCGACTACGATATTAAAAATCCGGCTGACCGGTTTACCGGATGGATGCTTCTTTCTTATGAGAAACCGGTAAAAGTATCCAGCACCGACAGCATCTATTCCGCTTCCAATCTTACCGATGAAAATATGCGTACGTATTGGGCTGCTAAAACCGGGGAACCGGGTGAGTGGATAGAAATTGACCTTGGCGCCATGAAACACATAAAGGCGATCCAACTCAACTACTATGACCATAAAAGTGTGCAGCATAATCGTGCAAACGATTTATACTATCAATATCGTATCTACTCCAGTGATAACGGGACAGACTGGACACTGGCGGTAGATAAAAGTGATAACGATAAAGATGTGCCTCATGACTACATCGAATTGGGTGAGACGCTGGATGCCCGCTATCTGAAACTGGAAAACATTCATGTTCCATCCGGCAATTTTTGTCTTTCTGAGTTCCGGGTGTTTGGTAATGCTGATGGAGAGAAACCTCTGCCCGTACGAAACTTCAAGATAGTGCGTGACAAACAGGATAAGCGCAATGCAATGATTTCGTGGAATCCCTCATCCGATGCCTACGGCTATAATATTTATTATGGCATTGCTCCCGAAAAGCTATATAACTGCATCACCGTGAACGGTGCGGATCATTATGACTTCCGGGGACTCGACCTTGGTACGACTTACTACTTTGCCATTGAAGCTTTGAATGAATCGGGGCGGTCGGCGTTGTCGAAAGTCGTGAAACAATAATTATTAATCAGAAGAAATACTTTATAAGATGATGGAATGGACAAGAACCGGCATATTTATTACTCTACTCGTAGTGGTATGCGCATGTACACAAAAGAACAAGACAGTGACCGATGCGGAGCCTGATCGCCCCGAGGCATTTGCGAACGACGATGAACTACTCGACTATATTCAAAAGACGCATTTCAACTATATGTGGGAAGGTGCGGAAAAGACTTCCGGACTGGCCTGCGAACGTATACATCTTGATAATGTTTATCCACAGCAGGACCAGGATGTAATTACGATTGGAGGTAGCGGATTTGGAATTGCCGGCTTGTTGGTGGCTATCGAACGAAACTTTATCAACCGGGAAGAAGGTGTAGCCCGGTTGACAAAGATTGTAGATTATTTGGCAAAAGCCGATCGTTTTCATGGAGTATGGCCGCATTGGCTCCATGGTCCTACGGGCAAAGTGAAACCGTTCGGAACAAAAGATGACGGTGGCGACCTGGTAGAAAGTAGCTTCCTTATGCAAAGCCTGCTGTGTGTACGGCAATACGTAAAGGATGGCAACGAGAAAGAAAAAGCACTGGCTGCTAAAATAGACGAACTGTGGCACGGGATGGAATTCGACTGGTATCGCAACGGCGATCAGAATGTATTATACTGGCATTGGTCTCCTAACTATGGCTGGGAAATGAACTTCCCGCTCGAGGGCTATAATGAATGTCTGATTACCTATATCCTTGCAGCTTCATCCCCTACACATTCCGTTCCGGCAGCCTGTTACCATGAAGGGTGGGCGCGTAGTGGTGGCATCAAAAGCGCTTCCAAACCTTACGGTTACCCGCTCGAACTGAAGCATAATGGCGCAGAAGAGAAAGGCGGTCCCTTATTCTGGGCACACTACTCTTATATCGGTCTCGACCCGCGTAACTTGACCGATCAATATGCCAACTACTGGAATGTGGTACGCAATCATGCGATGAGTGATTATCAATATTGTGTCACTAATCCGAAAGGCTACAAAGGATATGGACCTGATTGCTGGGGACTTACAGCGAGTTACTCCATAAATGGCTATTCAGCCCACATGCCCGACAATGATCTCGGTGTGATAACTCCTACTGCCGCTTTATCCTCTTTCCCTTACACACCGGAAGAGTCAATGGCCGCCTTGAAAGGTTTCTATAAACAAGGATCATGGATTTGGGGGAAATATGGATTCTACGATGCATTCTCACCGAACGAAAAGTGGACTGTTCCGCATTATCTCGCCATCGACCAGTGTACGATTGCGCCAATGATAGAGAACCACCGTACAGGACTACTTTGGCGGTTATTCATGAGTTGTCCGGAAATTCAGGATGGACTGAAAAAGCTAGGTTTCACTTCTACAACAGCCGAATAAAAACAGAAGAAAGAATAATATAAATACAAAACAGAATATGAGAATAGGTAGATTTTTGCTAACAGCAGTGATTACAGCGTCTGCTTTCACTGCTATGGCTGCCCCGCAAGCCGATAAAGATAAAATGGATCAGTTTATTGACAACCTGATGGGGAAGATGACTTTGCAGGAAAAGATCGGTCAGCTCAACCTTCCTGTGTCGGGTGAAATTGTTACCGGACAAGCTAAGAGCAGTGATGTGGCCGGTAAGATAAGGAAAGGTCAGGTCGGTGGTCTTTTCAATGTAAAAGGAGTGGAGAATATTCGGGAAGTCCAAAAGATTGCCGTAGAGCAGAGCCGTTTGAAAATTCCTTTGTTGTTTGGTATGGATGTCATCCACGGATATGAGACTGTTTTTCCTATTCCTTTGGCACTGTCTTGTAGCTGGGATATGGAGGCTATCAAAGAATCTGCCCGTATAGCCGCAAAAGAATCCAGTGCCGATGGTATTTGCTGGACTTTCAGTCCTATGGTCGATATCTGTCGTGATCCCCGCTGGGGACGTATGGCTGAAGGTGGAGGCGAAGATCCTTATTTAGGTTCGGAGATTTCGGCAGCCATGGTAAAAGGTTATCAAGGTGATGATCTGACAGATAAGAACACTATTATGGCTTGTGTGAAACACTTTGCCCTGTATGGCGCACCCGAAGCCGGTCGTGACTATAACACAGTAGACATGAGTCACCTAAGTATGTTCAACAATTATTTTCCTCCTTATAAAGCAGCTATTGACGCTGGTGTGGGTAGTGTGATGACTTCTTTCAATGTGGTTGACGGTATTCCTGCTACCGGCAACAAGTGGCTGATGACCGATGTCTTGCGTGACCGTTGGGGATTTGATGGTTTTGTTGTGACAGACTACACAGCTATTTCCGAGATGATTGCTCACGGAATGGGAGATCTTCAACAGGTATCTGCCATGTCACTTAGTGCCGGAACTGATATGGATATGGTTGCAGACGGGTTCCTCACTACTTTGGAGAAATCTCTAAAAGAAGGAAAAGTGACAATGGCTGAAATAGACAAAGCCTGCCGTCGTATTCTCGAAGCAAAATACAAGCTCGGATTATTTGATGATCCTTATAAATATTGTGATGCAAGCCGTGTAAAGAAAGATATCTTTACGGCAGAAAACCGTGCCGTAGCCCGTAAAATAGCTACTGAAACATTTGTGCTTTTGAAGAATGAAAATAACCTGCTTCCATTACAGTGTAAAGGCAAAATAGCTCTTGTCGGCCCGCTTGCCAATACAAAGGCCAATATGCCGGGTACATGGAGTGTGGCAGCTGCTTCTGACAAATACAATTCCCTGTATGAAAGCATGAAGCAATCATTGGCAGGGGAAAAGGGAGGTCTTTTTGCGGTTTGCCTGGCAGGTAAAGCGGAAGTTCTTTATGCCAAAGGTTCAAATCTGATGTATGATGCTCAAAGAGAGGCGGAAGCTACCATGTTCGGTCGTGAAATGCGTGATCCGCGTAGTGCGCAGGAATTGCTTGATGAGGCTTTGAGTGTAGCTTCCCAAGCGGATGTGATTGTGGCGGCAGTTGGTGAATCGTCTGAAATGAGTGGTGAATCCAGCAGCCGTACTAATCTTGAAATGCCGGATGCGCAGCGTGATCTTCTGACAGCATTGAAAAAGACAGGCAAACCGATTGTACTGGTCTATTTTGCAGGTCGCAGCACTGTGATGACTTGGGAGCAGGAAAATTTCCCGGCTATACTGAATGTATGGTTCGGAGGCAGTGAAGCAGCCGACGCGATTTGTGATGTAGTATTCGGAGATGTTTCTCCGAGTGGAAAACTGACTACGACCTTCCCGAAGAACGTAGGACAAATCCCTTTGTATTACAACCATTTGAATACAGGTCGTCCTTTAGAGGCAGGAAAGTGGTTCAGTAAATTCCGTAGCAACTATCTTGATATAGACAATGATCCTCTTTATCCATTTGGATATGGATTGTCATATACCACATTCCGTTACGGTGATCTTCAACTTAGCAATAACTCAATGAATGAAAAGGGGAAGATAACCGCCTCTGTCACCGTCACCAATACGGGCAACTATGATGCTGACGAAATCGTACAAATGTATATCCGTGATATGGTAGGGAGTGTAGCACGTCCGGTGAAAGAATTGAAAGGCTTCGAACGTATCCATTTGAAGAAAGGGGAAAGCCGCACTGTCTCTTTTGATATCACAGCAGAACAACTGAAATTCTATAACAGTGCGCTGAATTGGGTATGTGAACCGGGAGAATTTGAAGTGATGGTTGGTGGAAATAGCCGCGATGTACAAACAAAGAAATTCAGTTTGCAATAATACATATATGCTAAAATGACGTTTTCACTAAGGTTAGTCTAGGTATATTCATCAAATATGGTCAAACGATAGAAAGAGAATGAAGTCTCAATTTATTGTTTGACCATATTTTTATAAGTATTTTAAATCAGAAGTTGCTTTATAAATTCAAGGTTTTTCAAATACTCTTTTCTTTTTAAGTCATCCGGTACAAAATTATTAGTGTTTGCTTTTTAGTCTTTTCAAGTTTATTGCACCTCGAAACTCCCCTTCAACCGTATATCCTGTGAAGAAGCTCCCACCATCACCGAGAAACTTCCCGGCTCTACCGTGAACCGATTATTCTTGTCCCATAATCCCAAGTCTTGAGGCGTAAGGGTAAAGTTGACAGTTTGTTCTTCTCCCGGTTGCAAGTGAATACGTTCAAAGCCACGCAATACTTTATCGTAGGTGGTTACGCTGCTGAAATCATCCCGGATATAAAGCTGGACTACTTCGTCCCCTGCTTTCTTTCCTGTATTCTTCACAGTACATGAAAGAGTGATATTTTCCTGCGGACCGATCACCGGTTTAGATATTTTCAAGTCTGAATATCCGAAGGTTGTATAGCTTAAACCATATCCGAAAGGATAAAGTACACCGTCTACACGGACTTTCCCTTTGGAGTCAGAACCCGGCTTGAATGGGAAAGCAAAAGGAATCTGTCCCACAGATTTCGGGAAAGTGACAGCCAGACGTCCTCCCGGATTATAGTCTCCGAAAAGAACTTTAGCGATGGCATCCCCCATAAATTCTCCGGGGAACCAGGCATGAATGATGGCAGGAATGTATTTGTTTGCCCAGTTGATGGTTGCTGCCCTTCCGTCCACCATCACTAGAATGACAGGTTTACCTGTTGCATAAACCGCTTCCAATAATTGTTGCTGCCGTCCGCAGAGGTCAAGATTGGTACGTGAAAACTCTTCCCGAACCGTTTTCTCATTTCCACCCAGTACAAGAATAGCGATATCCGAAGCTTTTGCTAATTCTACCGCTTCCTGAATCATCGCCTGCTCTTGTGTATCTAATGGAACATTGTTCAGTTCGCTCTCCGGGAAATACTTATCAATAATATCACAGCCTTTAGCATAGCGAACTTCCGAGTTAGGCAGATATTCTTTGATTCCCTGATATACAGTCTTAATAGACGCATTGGCGGGACCATATCTGCAAGTCAGTTCCTTCACTTCTTCCCCATTCGGACCAATCACAGCTATTTTGCTGAAGTTCTTGGATAACGGAAGCATCTGATTCTCATTCTTCAAAAGAACGATGGACTCTAAAGCGGCTTTCATAGATACTGCTTTATGAGCGTCGTTGTGTACCACTGTCTCCGGACGACGGTCATCACCGGGATACGGATTATCAAAAAGTCCCATCATAAACTTGACACGGAGAATCTCACCGACACGTTGATCGAGCGTGTGCAAAGAAACTTTGCCTTCGTTGATAGCACGGCGCAACGGGAGAATGAAATCTTGTGGCGGAGTAAAGTTGGTACGGATATTCAATCCTGCATTGACCACTTGTGCTGCCATCTCTTCTTCAGTCGGGGTGATACGATGTTTGGTGTGCAGAAACTCTACCGCCTCACTATCCGATACTATATATCCTTTGAATCCCCATTGCTGACGCAGAATTTCCGTGAGGAAATGATAACTTCCGGAAACAGGCTCCCCATCATAATCATTATACGAACTCATCACTCCTAGAGCACCCGCTTCCTGAATACCTTTGCGGAAAGGTTCCAGATAAAGAGTCTTCATCTCACGCGGAGCCACGTGCGGGTCCGTACGCGTACCTCCGTCACGTCCACCAACCGGAATACTGTAAACGGCAAAATGTTTCGGAGTAGCAACGATACCTTCATTTTGCAGACCGAGAATCATCTGTTTTCCCAATTCGCCCACCAGATAAGGATCTTCCCCATAACTTTCCACCACACGTCCCCAGCGAGGATCTTGTGCTATATCCAGAATAGGAGAATAAATATTGGTATATCCCAATGCTTTTGCCTCATCTGCAGTGACTTTCGCAATTTCCCCGATCAGTTTTTTGTTCCACGTGGCACCTTGCCCGCATTGAGCGGGAAACATGGTAGCCCGGTCGTGACATAATCCGCGTATTCCTTCATTGGTAAAGTCCACCGGAATACCCAGTCGTGTCTGTTCCACAAACCAGCGTTGAATGGTGTGTCGGTTCTTTACGCTGTTGGCATACGGATAGGAGATTTCAGAACCGAATTTACCCAGTCCGTTCGCCTGCTCATCAATATTACCGATACCGTCCTTCCAGATTTCCGTTGACCATCCGGTGGTAGGCCATGCATCTTTCAATACCCGTCCCGAACCGTAGAGAGTGGCCATCTGACAGGTTTTCTCTTCCAGCGTCATTTGCGAGAGCAGGTCGGCGATGCGGGCTTCGATAGGAGCGGAGGGATCTTCGTATACATCCTTTATACCGTTTTTATTGAAGTCGATCCAGGTCTTTTTGTATATGTCCTTTGAGTTGTTGCCGGATTTGTTATCAGTAGGTTTGTTGTTTGCCGAGATACTTCCGGAGTAGATACTTCCGGCAGATACTAACAGGGCGAGACATAGCAGTTTCTTCATAATCTATTTTTTTGCAAGAGTACTTATCTATTTTATTTATGTTGCAAGTATACAAAAAGATTTTGATATGAGAGGATAGAATAGTCTTTATAATCACCTTTACCCTCACACCTGTAATGCCGATGGATAAAGAGATACAGACAATGGTGAGGGTGTGAGGGTAAAAGTGATCTAAACTTTTGTTTAGAGAAATAAGTTTGGAAATACTCTACAATGCTTGTTGAATACTCTACTCAAGTATTGTCGAAAGCCGGAAAACCGCTTCATGGCTTTTCGTTGGCCCGCAGACCGAAAACTTTTCCTGTCATCTGATTGATACGTACTTGCCATACTTTGACATTACGTACCGCAGGATCGGAATAGTTGAACTCACTATCTGTGTAATGACGCATGATAATATCCAATGCACGGCGTTTCTCGTCTATCTCTTCGATGAATTCTACTTGCCCCCGACACATCGCGCTTTCCGAACGCATACTGTAACTGCAGGCTACCTTTTCGTGTTGGTAGACAAGTTTATGTCCAACGCTGAAAGTGATGCATACATTATTATTATGTTCCAGCATCTCCAACTTGCTGCCTTCAGGACCCGAATGAAGATATATGATGCCATTCTCATAACCGAAGTTCATCGGAACTACGTAGGGATTACCTTCCAAATCAGTAATGCCTACAAAACAGGCATCGCAATGGAGAATAATGGATTCGATTCGTTGTTTATCTTCAATAATGACAGTTTTCATAATGGCTGTTTGGCTTACCACAGAGGACACGGAGTACACGAAGTCTTTTTACTTCCTGATTTCTTAGCGTACTCTGTGGTGAATTTACTTTTCTATTAATTCAAAATCCAATTGTTTCTTTTCCAGATTGGCACGAGCTACCCGAACAGTAATAGCGTCTCCCAAACTGTATATTTTGTTTTTGCGGCGTCCGCGAAGACAATAGTTCTTCTCGTCGAATTCGTAGTAGTCATCATCCAGATCACGAACAGGGACCAGACCTTCACATTTGTTTTCGTTCAGTTCTACATAAAGTCCCCACTCGGTTACGCCGGAGATTACACCGTCGTAAATCTGCCCCAGACGTTCGCTCATAAATTCCACCTGTTTATATTTGATGGAAGCACGCTCGGCATTGGCTGCAATTTGTTCCATGTTCGAGCTGTGGTCGCAGAGGTCTTCGTACTTAGCTTCGGATACGCTGCGTCCTCCGTCCATATACTTCGTCACCAAACGGTGTACCATCATGTCCGGGAAACGGCGGATGGGAGAAGTAAAGTGAGTGTAATATTCGAAAGCTAGTCCGTAGTGACCGATGTTATGGGTTGAGTAACGTGCTTTCTGCATGGCGCGGATGGATACGGTTTCTATCAGGTTCTCTTCTTTCTTTCCGTGTATGTCGTCCAGCAAGTGGTTGATGGATTTTGAAATATCCGTCTTCGTTCCGCTTGTACGCACTTTGTAGCCGAAGCGTGCGATGAACTGTGACAAGTTCTCCAACTTCTCCGGATCGGGCAGGTCGTGGATACGGTAAGGAAGCACTTTGGCTTTCTTGTTCTTCGGCACACATCCTATCTTTTCTGCTACGGTCTTGTTAGCGAGCAACATGAATTCTTCCACCAGTTTATTGGCATCTTTTGACTCTTTGAAGTAAACGCTGATTGGTTTTCCTTTTTCGTCAATTTCGAACTTCACTTCGTAGCGGTCGAAGTTGATGGCTCCTGCAGAGAAGCGTTTTTCGCGCAGTGCTTTGGCAATCGTATCTAACGTGAGTACTTCTTCTTTGAAGTCTCCTTCTTTTGTTTCTATGATTTGTTGTGCCTCTTCGTAGGTGAAGCGACGGTCGGAGTTGATAACTGTATGTACGATACGTGAGTCTCTGACTTCTCCTTTTTCCGTAATATCGAAGATAACGGAGAAAGCTAGTTTTTCTTCGTTCGGGCGGAGTGAACAAATGAAGTTACACAGCCGTTCGGGAAGCATCGGGATGGTACGGTCTACCAGATAAACGGAAGTTGCCCGCTTTTCTGCTTCCTTGTCGATGATGCTGCCTTCTTTTACGTAATGTGTCACGTCGGCAATGTGTACACCTACTTCCCACAATCCGTCCTTTAGCTTGCGGATGGAAAGTGCGTCGTCAAAATCTTTGGCGTCTTTCGGGTCGATGGTGAAAGTTGTTACTTTACGGAAATCTTCGCGTTTGGCAATCTCTTCTGCTGAAATTTCGGCAGGAATCTTATCCGCTGCTGTCTCTACTGCTTTCGGATATACATACGGCAGACCGAACTCCGCAAGAATTGCGTGCATCTCTGTGGTATTGTCGCCAGCCTGACCTAATATATCTATTACTTGTCCGATAGGATTCTTTGCCTTGTCCGGCCATTCGGTTACTTTCACAATGGCTTTATCTCCGGTCTTTCCGCCTTTCAGCTTATCTTTCGGGATGAAGATATCATTGGCTAATGTACGATTCTCTGTCACCAGAAATGCGTATGACTTAGCTACTTCCAGTGTGCCGACGAAAGTATCGTTTGCACGCTCCAGTATTTCTATCACTTCTCCTTCTGCCTCTCTGTTTTTCCGTTTGGCATAGAAGGTGATCTTTACTTTGTCATTGTTCATGGCATGTGCCGAATTGCGTTCGGCCACAAATATCGGCTCGCCTCCTCCTTCAGGAATAAAGGAATTCTTGCCATTGCTTTTCCGTTGGAAAGTGCCTACCATCTCTGTTCCATGATTGGTGAGACGGAATTTTCCTTTTTCTATTTCAGAAATATAATCGTCAGCTAAAAGGTCATGTAATATATCGACGCATAACATTTTTTGCGGATGGGTAGTGAGACGCAATTCCGAAAATATATATTTCATACTCAAGGTCTCGCTGGAT
>OBXF01001048.1_pt1 | contig 16402 bp, 13 predicted proteins | sample 1495371 | NCBI WGS metagenome assembly OBXF01 (sample SAMEA2580143, study PRJEB22360) | human gut metagenome | biome: human gut; feature: human-associated habitat; material: faeces | place: Denmark | collected 2008/2010 | reverse complement strand
AAGCCTGTACTGCGGCGCACGGTCGTGTCCGACTTCACTCCGGAATCGCTCCTGCTGACACACAACAGCAATCCCCGGAGCGTGGTCATCCTGGTGGACGAGATAATGGGCATGTTCAACTCCGCCAACCGCTACACCAACGGACAGCTCATAGAGCAGCTGCTCACGGCATGGAGCGGCGGGGCATTGGATGTGACAAGGGTCGGCAGCACGGTACCGGTGCATATTGAACAGCCGTGCATCAACATCATCGGAACCACGCAGACCAAGCGCGTACATGAACTGCTGACGAAAGGTTTCGAGGAGAACGGACTGCTCGACCGCATCCTGTTCGTGCTTCCCAAGTCCCGTGAAGTGCCAAAATGGACCGATTGGGATGATGGCGGGGAGGACAGGGCTTCCATGGCGGCGGCACGCTGGGAACAGATACTTGGCAAGGTGCTCTCTTTGGACTATGACACGGGAGAGGAAGAAAGGATGCCCCATGTGCTGTCCATGGACAGGGAGGCAAGGGAATATTTCTTCTCTTGGTGGAACAGGAAAGTGGAACGCATCAACCGGATAGAGGACGACGCCCAAGTGGAGAGCCGTGAGATGAAGCATCCGGCGCAGGTGGCACGGCTTGCCCTGCTCATGCAGGTGCTGCGGTATGCCGCCGGGGAGAGCCACCTGCAGTCTGTAGATACGGCATCGGTGAAAGCCGCTGTCCGGCTGAACGGCTACTTCGAGGACTCGTACCGCCGCATCCGCTCATTCGTGGCGGAGGACATGTGCGAGGACCCACCCAAGGTGCTGCTGTCGCTGTTGCCGGACACTTTCGACACGAAAACGGCCATCACCATTGGGAAAGAACTGCAGAATGTCAGCGAGCGCACGGTGATGAACTACCTCAAGGAGCTTTGCAGGAGCAGGCTTTTGCGGAAAGCCAAGGCCGGGCATTACGAGAAAATCATATATAATAAATCTGGTAAATCTGATGAAAATGACAATGAACCGCCAACCCGAAACTGCAACGGATGACCCCTTGTTGCAGCCTGCAGTCTTTGCAGTTTTGCAGTCTCGGAGTGTCGGAAAGGTAAAATTCCTGCAAGACTGCAAGAACTGCAAACTGCAAATGGCCGTTTTCATTTGCAGGAATCCACAAAAGAGAGCATCATGACCGAATACAGATTCCATCTACAGAAATACCGTCCGGGCAGCAAGACCGCCTGTCCGGAGTGCGGCAGGAAATCCTGCTTCACCCGTTATATTGACGAGGCAGGAGAGATTTCCTTCCCTGACAGCGTAGGCATGTGCGACCATATCAAAAGCTGCGGCTACCACTATAGTCCGAAGGAGTATTTCCGGGACAATCCGGCTGTCAAAGAAAAATTGAATGAACAGGAAAGGTCTGGCGGCACACCGATAGTTGCAAAGGCGTTGGCAAAACCACTGCCCGAACGGAAGCCACAGATTTCTTTTCTTCCCTCTGATTGGGTGGAACAGTCCATGCGCAGGTACGACATCAACCCCTTGTACCGATACTTTACCAAAGTGATGGGCAAGGAGAATGTGGACAAGCTATTCAGCCTATACAGGGTCGGTACCTCAAAGATGTGGGGCGGAGCCACCGTATTCTGGCAGACAGACCGGGACGGTAATGTGCGTGCGGGCAAGATAATGGGCTACGATGCCGTAACCGGACACCGTATTAAAGAGCCTTTTAACCAAGTCAGCTGGGTACATTCCGTGAGGAAGGTGCAGGATTTCAGGATGAAGCAGTGCCTGTTCGGAGATCATCTGCTGTCGGACAGTTCCGCCGTAATGTCCGCCAAACCTGTAGCCATTGTCGAAAGCGAGAAAACGGCACTGGTCGCCGCTCATTTCATACCCGATTTCATCTGGCTTGCCACCGGAGGAATGCACGGGTGCTTCAACAGCGAGGCCATTCAGGTATTGAGTGGCCGGGAAGTGATTCTTTTCCCCGACCTTAAGGCTACGGAAGAATGGAGGCGACGGCTGCCGATACTGGAGTCCGTATGCAAGCGTGCCATCTGTTCCGATATGTTGGAAAAGATTGCGACCGACGGGCAGCGCAGTCTGGGACTGGACATCGCCGACTTCCTGCTGATGGAGGACACACCGCAGATGATTCTCGCGAGAATGATAGAACGTAACCCCGTACTGCAGACATTCATCGACACCTTCGGACTCGAACTGGTGGATGTAGAGAGGACGGAATGACGGAAAGGTATCGGACAGCTTGCTGTCACATGAAAAAGGGGTTGTAAAATCCCGTAGCCTATTAGGGCATTTTCACCGCCTCCGCTCTGCGTTCGGCAGTCAAAAAGCCCATAATCCGAGGGATGTCCCTCCGACTTCAAATATATGCCTCCGGCAACAGGACGGGATTTTACAACGGAAATTATAATCATAAAACGAACGGATATGAGCAATACACAATACGCGGTCTGCCACCTGCAGCGTGGCAGCGGCAATGACAGCGGTATGTCATGCCATATAGAAAGAAAGGATCCCAAGGGGAAGAAATATGTCCCAGAGAATGCCGATGCAGGCAGGACACATCTTAACCGCGAGCTGGTCAGCTTCCCCGAAGGTGTGTCCAACCGTACTGGGGCGATACAGCGCCGCATTGACACCGCCGGGTTGTACCGCAAGGTCGGCAAGAACCAGACAAAAGCCATCCGCATTATCCTGACCGGGACACATGAACAGATGATGAAGATTGCCAATGGCGGCAGGCTGGACAGTTGGATTGATGCCAACCTCAAATGGCTAAGGGATACATTCGGGGATGAGAACCTTGTATCGTGCGTGCTGCACATGGACGAAAAGACCCCGCACCTGCACGCCACCGTCGTTCCCATTGTAACCGGGGAGCGCGTCCGCAGGAAGCGAGAGGGAGAGAAGAAGTATGAAACGAAATCTGGTCCTCGCCTGTCGGCGGATGATGTGATGCGGCGCACCAAATTGTACGAATACCAGAACAGTTACGCAGCAGCCATGAAACCATTCGGGCTGCAGCGGGGCATTGTCGGCTCCACCGCCAAACATCAGGCCAATTCGGATTATTATAGGCAGCAGGTAATCCAGTATGAGGAAGACATTGCCAAATTGCAGTCCGATGTGGAGAAGGCCCAGGAGGGCAGGAACACTATACTCTCGTGGTTCGGCAAGGGAGACCTTGCCAAAGCAAAGAAAGAGCTCGCGAACAAGGACGAAGAGATTGCCTGGCTCAACAAACGGCTCAAGGAGTTTCAGGCAGAAAAAGCACGGTTGCAGGAACGGCACAACTCGGATATCGGGAAGCTGCGGGACGGCTACCAGAAAGAGATAGACGCAGCCATCCGCAAGGCGGAAGCCGCCGAGCAGCACTCCAAGGAGAAGGATGCCGTCATAGACAGGCTGAGGAAGCAGATAGACCAACTTAACCGCAAGGCAAACCCTCAGCGTTACAGCCTCTCATCCGGTGCCGAACTTGTGCGCATCAATGTATCCAACTACCGGAATCCGTCGCTTCATATCTGGACACGGGTCGGAGAGGAACTCTTTGAGGACACCAAATTCCAGATAGACTATGATGTGGCCCAAAGACATTTCAACGGGCAGATTACGGACGAGGAATTTGTCAATGCCGTTTTCGAGCCGCAGGAACAGGTAAGCGTGAAGCAGGCCGAGCTGTTGGGCGCTGCTTTCACTCTTGCCGCCGGTGGACAGGCAGAGGTTCATGTCGGTACCAGTGGTGGAGGGGCGTCTTCGGAACTTCCGTGGAATGATAAGAAATCCAAAGGATTGAAACGATAAAGCTATCAATTCAATAGATAGATTAGCAGAAAAATATCTACTTTTGTATTGGATATAAAAATATAACGATGAAATTATCAAAATTATATAGTAAGTCACTTTGGAAAGACAGTTTTTTGTACGCAGTTAGTTTCATTGCTGCTATAGAAACTATTTGTGCTATCGCTAATTTTAGCATTACAGATATTTGCAATATACAGAAGTGGTGGGAGAAAGGCTTGGTTATTGTGGGTGTATTTTTATTATTTTGGCTTATAATATCTGTAGTAAAGGCATTCAGAGCAGACCATTCAATCACTTTAAAAATAAAAGGAATCAATGTTAAAATTGAAGAAGGGGATATATTTGAGTCAACAGATTGGAAATTAATCCCTTTTAATGAATTTTTTGATACCACTGTAGATGATGTCGTTATTGCTCGGAACTCGTTGAATGGAAAATTCATAGAAAGATTACAAGATATTGATGATTTGAAGCGACAAATTAACGAAGCAGAAGACATACCTGGAATGAAAAGAAAAACAAAAGCAGGTAAAATTTGTTATCCACTTGGACGAATCATTGTATATCAAGATTATTTGTTATTGGCATTTTCTCATTTTGAGAATAATCAGGCTAAACTATCTCATAACGATTACGAAATTTGTCTTAGGGCGATGTGGAATGAAATAAGCAGAGTATATGCTAATAAACCTATTGCTATACCGTTACTTGGGGGAGGAATAACACGCATTACAGATAAGAATGAATTTAATTTGCTTCGTTGCATTCTTTGTACGCTTAAAACATCGAATGCTCCAATATATCAACCGATAACAATTGTATTGACACGAGAAACTATTGATAAAATTAATTTGTATGATATTAAAAAAATATTTTAATCATGTATTACAGGACAAGAACTTACATCGCCGGAGATTGGGATCATGACAAAGATGCTGTTGAAGCATTACACCGATGGAATGAGAGTTCCAAATACGGACTTTCGTTTTCAGATGCTCATGAGTTAAAGCAAGCAAAGGACACAAGTCTAAATTGCTCGATTAAAAGGTCATTGGCTGAGAGATTGGATGCATCTAAACATTTATCCTTATCGTTGGTGACCATACCAAAGAGTTAAAAGCTGGAGGATGTCAATACTGTGGTAGTTATAACAGCTATAGGGGAACCTGTAGCAGAGGTCATACAATAGATACTCGAAGTTATATTGATTTCGAATGTGAGAAAGCAATTCGAGATGGTTTAAAGATAATAGTCCTATATAAATCAACATTCGTCAATAGGGACAAATGCCCAGAAGTAATCAGATGGAAAGGTATTCATGTTCCGATGGAAAAATGGTTTGGGAACAACTTGTATTGGGATTATGTTTCTGTAAAAAACGCCATCGAACAATAAACAGATATTGCCCCGTAAATTAATATCCTATGGGGCAATATCTTGCTTAGTTAATTACCATGTTATAATTTCATCTACAATCTCCTGTTGTTCTGCACTACTACGACGTAGATAGATCCGGGTGGTTTCTATGCTTTCATGTCCCATGAGGTCGGCAAGCAGAGATATATCATTGAACTTCTCCAAAAAATTCTTGGCAAACCGATGACGGAAAGAGTGAGGATAAACGACTTTCTCATTCATACCGTATTTTGTGGCATAGTTCTTCAACTGTTGGGCAATACCTCTTGTAGTGATACGCTCTCCGAAACGATTGAGGAAAAGGTAACCACTTGTGCGGTTGGTCCTGATTAGCCATTCGGCTGTTTCTTTGCGTAATGTCTTTGGAATATAAATTCGGCGTATTTTACCTCCTTTGGTGTAAATATCGTAATACCCAATCTGCACATGCTCTACCTTTATTTGTATCAACTCACTGACTCTTGCGCCAGTTGCAGCGAGGAAACGCACTACAAAATACCATGTTAGATTATCTTCTCTTTTCAGTTTGTTTTTTAGGAAGATATAGTCAGCATTACTGATCACATTTTCCAAATATGAACGCTGTTGCACCTTGACCGATTTTAATCGCAAGCGTGGCTTCTTTATGCACTCAAGGTATTTATTCATAGCCTGTATGCGCAGATTTACAGTCTTTGGCTTGAAGGTTTCGATGAGATACGTTTTGTAGATGAGCAAATTTCGCTTGTTCAATTCCCTATGCCTGGAATAATACTCCTTGATGGCATAAAGATAAGCATTAATAGTATTTTCCGCCATATTCCCTTGACGCAAATACAATTCAAAATCTTCGTTGTTCATATTCTCTACATTATTAGTTAAACAAATTGTTATCACTAATAATGTAGAGAGTGGTTAGTGTTTTGAGTTCCTATTATGAGAAGTTTCTCGCCACAGGGGAGGTGAAGTGCATTGACGAGGAGATTCCGTTTGAAATTCCACAAGGGTGGGAATGGTGCAGATTGGGAGAAATTTCAACTTATGCTCAAACAAAAAGAAAAATCAATGCCTCAAAAGCCGATTCTAAGCTATGGGGATTGGATTTGGAAGATATTGAAAAAGGAGGTCGATTATTGAATATTAGGACTGTAGGTGAACGAAAACCTATCGGTGATAAGACTATCTTTAACCGTGGTGACATCCTATACAGCAAACTCCGACCATATTTATTAAAAATACTTGTTGCACCAGAAGGAGGAATTTGTACTCCAGAAATAATACCTTTCACTTGCTATGGGGATATATGCAGAGATTACATTGTTAGCTTTTTGAAATCACCATATGTAGATGACTACATCAATTCTGTTACATTCGGTGTAAAAATGCCTCGTGTAAGCACAGAAACTATGACGTCTTTGTTAGTTCCACTTCCTCCTATTTCGGAGCAGTTCCGCATTGCTAAAAAGACAAAGGTATTAATGCCATATATAGACGGATATGGAAAAACACAGGAAAAACTCAATAAGCTAAACGAAGAACTTTCCGATTCTATTCGTAAAAGTATTCTCCAAGAAGCGATACAAGGCAAACTTGTATCACAGCAGCCAGAAGAAGGCACCGCTGAAGAGTTGCTTACCGAGATTCGCAAAGAGAAAGAACTCCTTGTGAAAGAAGGTAAACTGAAAAAGTCTGCTTTAAACGATTCTGCCATCTTCAAAGGTGACGATAACAAGTACTGGGAGAAGTTAGGGAAAGAAATACATTGTATTGACGATGAAATTCCATTTGAGATACCTGCCTCATGGCAATGGGTACGTATCAAAGATATATTCCAAATAAACCCGAAAAATGTTGCTGAAGATAATTGTATCTCCGCCTTTATTCCAATGGAAAAAATATGTGCAACATATGGATCTGAGTTTTCTTATGACGAGGTACAATGGAAAACAATTAAAACTGGTTATACCCATTTTGCAGATGGCGATGTCGTATTTGCTAAGATAACACCCTGCTTTCAGAATAGAAAGTCTGCAATATTCATAGGGCTGCCAAATGGGATAGGAGCGGGGACTACAGAACTTAAAGTTATGCGGCCTTATGGAGAGACTATCAATCGTTGGTATTTACTCTATTTTCTTAAAAGCCCATATTTCATTGACGAGGCGCAATTCAAAGGCACTGCGAACCAACAACGAATTATAACGGGCTATTTAGAAAATAAGCTCTTCCCCTTACCTCCAAAATTTGAACAAGACAGAATTGTACAACAAATTAAGCAATTAGCAAGTATTATGAGCAGATAAATGGGCAAGCCGTTCAGATAGAGTGTGATTATGACTTTCCCTATAGTTGGTCGCCTGCAAGATTATCCTCAATTTGTTCTCTCATTGATGGCGAAAAGAAAGAGGGACAGCAGTTGTGTCTTGATGCAAAATTTTTACGAGGCAAGAGTGCCGGAGAATATCAGCAAAGAGGCAAATTTGTCCACAAAGGAGATAATATCATCCTTGTGGATGGGGAGAACTCCGGCGAAGTTTTCACAGTGCCTTGCGATGGCTATATGGGCAGTACATTCAAACAGCTCTGGGTTAGTTCTGCTATGCACTTGCCTTATGTATTGAACTTTATCCTATTCTACAAGGAATTACTACGCAAATCAAAGCGAGGCGCAGCAATTCCACATCTTAACAAGGAGATATTTTATTCCCTCATTATAGGCATTCCTCCATATAGAGAGCAACAACGAATATCGGTACGGATAGACGAATTATCGCAATTGTTCAAATAGTTTCTCTATTTTGGAGACAATACGCTCCTGTTCTGCAAGTGGCGGTATAGGTACTAATGCCGTCACCAATCTTTCTTTACCAATGTTGTAGAATGCTTGTCCAGACTTGTTTGTTATGGACTTCATAAAATCAATGGCAGAGGGCGAACTCATAAATGCAAGGAGATATTTGGAAAGTGACTCGCCACCACCTAAAGGTCGAATGATAAAGACGAATCCTCCTACAGTTGTGTGAGGCATATCCAATTCAACTATAGCCATCTTGCCTATATTTTCCAAACTCGTTACGGCCGGAGTAACTATATCGTTATGCTTTAATAATATATCCTCTTTTACTTTGGATTGAGGAATAAATATGTCATCTGGTTTCGTACATAGTTGAAATGGCTTGATATTGCCGCCACGAAGGACACGAATGCCACAATGTTCAGATTCCACTTCTTCCTTTTTGAAAGTCGCACCAGTGCATACGGAACAACAGTTCTTCAGTCTTGTCCATATCCAGTTTTTCGGAATCTCAAATGGAATTTCATCAGTTATATCAATAATTTCTGTTCCTATCTGCTCATAATACTTGTTATCGTCACCACGAAAGATTACGGAATCCTGTAGGGCGGACTTCTTTAGCTTGCCGCCTTTTACCAGCCATGCCTTCTCCTGCTTGATTTGTTCAAGCAACTCCTGCACTGTGCCTTCCTCTGCAATCTGTGGCACAAGCCGACCTTGGATAGCTTCTTGGAGTATGGATTTACGCAATTTGTCTTTAATTCCATTATTAAGACATTCTGCAAGGTGATCGGCGTGGCCGTACTTATTCACAAGCGGCAATAGCTCATTGTATTTTGTTACTATCCTTTTTTGATTTTCAATAGGCGGAACGGGAATAAAGAAGTCATAAATATCAACCATTGAGATATTATCATTTGTTGAGTTTTTGCGGTCACTTATTACAGAGGCTATATGTGGAGCTTTTATTACAAGATTTAGATAATCTGCACATATATGTCTATTCCTAATAATGGCAACTCGTTGATTCAAAAGCATATCTTCACTCATAGACTCCACAAAGAGACTCTTGCCTACCGTGCCGCCTGTCATCGCCATTAGAATATCAAATTTTTGAATCCGATAAATATCAGAAACCGGGGAGCCATTATATCTAACTAACCGCGAATTTGTAAAGCCATTTTCAGTAATATCAGAAATTCGAATAACACGAGTCCCTTGGTTACCCTTGAGTGTATGACTTGGGAAAGCATATCCTCCTATTATTTCAGCAATGCTTCCTAATCTGCACCATTCCCAACTACTTGGAATCTCAAACGGAATCTCCTCGTCAATGCACTTCACCTCCCCTGTGGCGAGAAACTTCTCATAATAGGAATTGTCCTCACCGCGATAGATAATGGATTCGTTCTTGTCTTTTTTGATTTTCTTCTCTTTGACCAACCGAGCCTTTTCCTCCCTAATCCGTTCAAGAAGTACTGATGCAGGTTCGTCATTCGGATCTTGCGGTACAAGTTTTCCCTGTATCGCCCATTGAAGTATGCTGTTTTTAAGTTGTTTTCCGTTCATTTATTTGCTGTATTGAAATGTGAAACGCTGTCTCACATATTTATCATTCGGGATATTCGTCAAGAATCTTGTCAAGTTGAGCCTGCAATTCTTCTCGCTTTGGGAGGTATAATTGGTATCTGGCAGCAAAAAGTTGATTCGTAATACCTTCGAGTGCATACTCCAACAGTAGCTCATCTTTCTTTGCGCCCAACACAATCCCGATAGGAGGATTATCATCATTCTGACATATCTCTGTCTTGAAATAGTTCAGGTAAAGATTCATCTGACCTATGTCTCCATGCTTGATCTCACCCCGTTTTAAGTCTATCAGAACATAACATTTCAATATGCAATGATAGAACACCAAGTCCACCTTGAGTCGTCTGCTTCCAATGTGCATCACAAACTGGCGCCCCACGAAGGCAAACCCCCGTCCGAGTTCCAGTAAGAACTTTTCCATATTGGCCTTCAGAGCTGCTTCCAATTCACCTTCCTTGTACTGTTTCTTCTGCGGAAGTCCGGCAAATTCCAAGACAAAAGGATCCCTAATAATATCCTGTGGAGTAAGCACCTGATGCCCCTCGTTTGCCAAAGCCAATACTCCTTTCTTATCCGTACTCAATGCAAGCCGCTGAAACAATGCACTTTTTATTTGCCGTTTCAGCTCCCGCACTTTCCAGCCTTGGCGTATGGATTCCGTGAAGTAGAACTTCATCTCCAAAGGGTCATCACATTTCAACAACTCGAAATAATGGCTCCATGTCAATTTGTGAGACAGTGTCTCACTTTTTGGGAAAGCGAGATAGAGTTTACGCATATAGGTTAAATTGGACCGGCTGAACCCACGACCGCATCTTATTGTCAAGTCCTTTGATAGATTTACGAGAAGTTGCTTGCCGTATTCGGCCCGAGCCATCCCTTTTTGCTCAAATTCAACAATATATTGTCCTGTCTTCCAGTTCGCATCAAGAAGGTGTGCATTTACGGCTGTTATGGCATCGGCCTTGGCTTCCGTCCACAAATCCGTAATATGGTTGACAAGTTCACTGTATGCCGGATCGTTATATTGCATTATCGTTGTTTCTGCATTCATCTTATTTGAATTATGATTTTTTGAAACAGTCTTGACTACTGAACTGTATTATTCCATTTGAGTATGGACACTCAAATAATGATTAAAAATCCGAATACTTATTCTTTTGCTCCATGAAAAAACGATAAAGTTTTTTTCCTATCTTATCTTTTGTAAATGTCCTCTCATGTTCTATGGGTATGGTCGACAGTCTTATTTTTGACACACCTTTTTGGAAAAAATCAAATTGCTCCGGACATATTCTAAATTGCGCAGTTGAATTGATTGAGGAAACAGGAATAACAATATTTCCTGAAATAATACCAGTCGATTCGGAGTCAGTATTGATAAGATTTCCTTTCAACTCAAGAATTTCATTGTCGAAATTTTTCACAAGCATTGTTGATTCTTTCATGAAATTCAAACGGTCTGATTCTACAATCGCAATAATGTAATATGTCGTGTCTTGTCGAGCCACACTATATGTCACACTGCACCCTTCAGCAGCGAATGGTTTATAAGTATAACTCACCGTTTGTGCATAACTCAAATGTCCGATAGAGAACATAATAAGTATAATAAGTATTTTAGTCCTCATGATTTTCAATATTAATTTTAATTCCCAAAATCTTTTGTATTTCAGCCAAAGTCTTGTCTATTTCATGGTCAAGAGCTGCCCGTTTTTTGTAATAGTCAGCCAGCAGTTCGGCTGGAGGCAAAATTTCTTCATCTTCTTTCGGAAATTTGCATAAGTCGAAATTGCAGTCAGAACCAATCAGGTCTTCGACTGAATAGCAGCGGGCTTTCTCGTTTCCTTCCTCAATAATGATTTCCTTACGGTTATCCCACCATTCTTTGATAGGATTACAATGCTCCAAACGCATCGGTTTTGTTTTGGAGAAATGCTTGTATCCCTCCGGCATATCCAAACGATAGAACCATGTCTCTTTGGTAGAGTAACCGACAGGTGAATCTTCTGCCTTTTCATTATTGAAGAACAGAATATTCGTTGCTATGCTGGTATAAGGCGAAAAAATGCTTCCTGGCAATCTAATGATTGTATGTAGATTAAAATCACGCAACAATTTTGTCTTTATGGCTATCTTGGTATTGTCCGCGCCAAACAGAAAACCATCGGGAACAATAACGGCTGCCCTGCCGTTTCTCTTCAAGCGATACATGATAAGCACCATGAACAAGTCGGCAGTTTCACTGCTTCGCATGTCAGAAGGAAAATGAGACTTGACATCGGCTTTTTCGTTCCCACCATATGGAGGATTCATGAGTACGACGTCAAATTTATCCTCTTCCGTATAGTTGAGAACATCTTTAGTCAGTGAGTTGTCATGAAATACCAATGGCTTATCTATGCCGTGGAGTAAGAGATTAGTCACACACAGCATATAAGGGAATTGTTTCTTTTCTATACCAAATACGGATTGATTAAACTTCTCCCTGTCTTCAGCAGTAACCACTCGCTTGTCAAGTTCTCCAAGCCAACTGGTAATAAAGCCACCGGTTCCACAAGCAAAATCCGCCATCTTCTCCCCAATCTGCGGCTTAATTATTTCCGCCATAAATTCAGTTAAAGCTCTCGGCGTATAAAACTCGCCGGAAGATCCGGCGGACTGCATTTCCTTGAGTATGTTTTCGTAAATTTCACCGAAAGCATGACTTTCTTCATAGTCGGCAAGATTGAGATCGTCAATTACATTCAGAACCTGTCGGAGTTGTACCCCATCTTTCATATATTGGTTGGCATCTTCAAAAACAGTTCTTACGATTGCTTGCCGGATAGGTGTGTCGGGAGTAATCTCTATCTTCTTGAGTTTATCAAATACCACATTGTTGACAAATGATAGCAGGTCATCTCCCGTCAGGGCATGCCCGCTTCCATCATCGTGAGCCCAATTACGCCAACGGCATTCTTCAGGAATAATGGATTTATAATCATCCTCCATTTCCCAGTCATTCTCTTTCTCGTCATAAACTTTAAGAAAGAGCATCCATGCCATCTGCTCTATGCGCTGTGCATCACCATTGATACCGGCATCATTGCGCATTATATTGCGTATCCGTTTTACGAAATTCGACAAACTCATATTTTACTTTTCTTTTTATGCTACATTATATATCAGTTGAGTCAGATTGTTTACTGCATTAAGGTAACCTTGCTTGCCGCCAAACAGTCTGGCAATGTTTGCAGGGGAGCCAAATCTTCTGAATGGATCGTTTTTCAAAACCGAAAGATTCTCCAGTTCAGAAATACCCTCGTCCATATATTTGTCAAGCAGAGCTTCAAGCACGAGTCTGGCTTGCTCTCCATATTTACTAAAGACATCTCGTTTCTTTACTTGCTCTGCTCGTTCTCGTCTTGTCAAGGTCTTCTTTCCGTATGCAATATGACAGATAAAGTCAAAGTCATCCACATCATCCATATTCCGGTCATGCTTCAGAACCGCAAGGTCAATACCGGCTTCTTTAAGCATTTCCGCTATCTCGCTTTTCCTTTTTAGGGCATTCCACTTAGAGGTAAAGGTTTCTATTGTCGCATATGTGTCAATAATATTCTTCTTAGTATAATCTGTGATGCTTTCTGTACGAAGTAGTTTCCCGTTCGTATCATAAACGGAAACCACTTTATTGATTACTTTTACTTCACAACCATTTTTATCCACAATTGGTTTTGGTCGTGGCACCGGTGTCGGGCACTCACAAGGATTTTTGCCACAGACGGGACATACCGAAGGTGGAGTAGGTTTTGGACAGACACAAGGATTTTTGCCGCAAACAGAACATGGCTTCGGAGGATAATCTGGATCAATCTCTATCGGGCCATCCCAATCCGGATCAGCAAAAAGGCGTGTCACATTGCGAAAGTCCATTACTACAAAATGTGTTTTCCCTTCTTTTTCACGAATGCGGGTGCCTCGTCCTATAATCTGCTTGAACTCTGTCATTGAGCCGATCTGTTGGTCGAGGACTATGAGTTTGACCATTTTACAGTCAACACCAGTTGATAGTAATTTACTGGTCGTAGCTATTACCGGATATTTTGATGCAACAGAAATAAAATAATCCAGTTTCCCTTTGCCATATTCATCGCTGCCAGTAATGCGGACTACATAGTCGGGATTCTTTTTGCACATATCTGCATTGGCATTGACCAGTGCGATTCGCATTCTCTCCGCATGCGCCTCGTCAGCACAAAATACAATGGTTTTTGCCATACGATCTGTGCTTTTGAGATAGTTGGTTATTTCTTGTGCTACTTCCCGATGGCGATCTTCAATCACGATGTTATAGTCGTAGTCACTGTTGTTGTATATCCTGTCTTCGATTTCATTGCCGTAAATATCCTTTTGGCCTTTGATTGGTCTCCACTCATCCCCGATGTTTGTTGAAATATTTATGACTTTAAACGGAGCAAGGAAGCCATCTTCTATCCCGTTTTTCAAACTATATGTATAAACAGGCTCACCAAAATATCCAATGCTTGATTGATAACGTGTTTCTTTTGGCGTTGCAGTCATTCCGATGTGTGATGCAGAGGAAAAATAATCCAGTATGGTGCGCCAGTTGCTGTCATCTTTTGCACTTCCTCTATGACACTCGTCAATGATTACGAGATCAAAATAATCCGGATTAGGGAAAAGCTCTCGATAGTTTTTTGCATCATTTTGTCCGATAAGTTGCTGGTAAAGTGCAAAATACACTTGATGAGAAAGCAATTCCTTCAATTTGTCCTTGTCCTTGGAATAATCTATTTTATGGATTACTTTTTCCAAAGGCTTGAAATCTTGTTCAATGGATTGATCTACCAATATATTGCGGTCGGCCAGATAAAGAACTTTTTTCTTTAATCCACTCTTAAGCAGTCTCCAGACTATTTGAAACGCAGTGTATGTCTTACCTGTACCGGTAGCCATCACAAGTAAAATACGGTTTTGCCCTTTTGCAATGGCGTTGATAGTACGATTTATAGCATTAAGTTGATAATATCTTGGAGGGAAAATATTTTGTCCGCTACACAATGGCTGGTTAATGACAGCTTCCTCCTGTTCATTAAGCCCGTTTCCTTCGTTTATCTCTTTTTTATACCGTTCAATCAATTCTTCGCGGGTCGGAAATTCATCCATACCGAAACATCGTTCCTGTCCGGTTAGAAAATCATGCTCGGCAAAACCCTCTCCATTAGAACTGAATGCAAATTTGACATCGAGCATTTTTGCGTATTCCATCGCTTGTTGTAAACCATAGGAAACAGTATGCTTGGCATCCTTTGCTTCAATAATAGCGATTGGCGTAGCTTTATTCACATAAAGCACATAGTCAGCGAACTTTGGTTTTTCACGATGCACAATATTGCCATGCAAGCTGATTTTACCATCGGTAAATTTCACTTGTTGTTCCATGAAAATACTATCTTTTGTCCATCCCTTGCTTGTGATGGCTTCGTTGATATAGCGGAACTTTACATCTTCCTCTGATAATTCATGACTGATGCCCATGTTCATATAATATTTTATTATCGGAAGTTCAACTCATCAAAACTCGAAGTTCAATATTCGGTTATCTATATCATTGGCGTTCTTTCTCGTCAGTTATCAAATCTTTCAAATCTACTTGAAGTATCTTTGAAATCGCTAAAAGTGTTTCCAAATCCGGCTGGTACCTGTTGCAAGCGTAACTATTGATTGTACTGAAACTCTTGCCAACTTGTTTTGCAAGCCAAGTTTGTGATATACCTTTTTGCTCAAGAATATCTTTTATCCTGTTCAACTTCATACCACTCTGAATTTTGCTACAAAATTACGCTAAATTTTGCGATATTAGGGCACTTTCGACGAACAAAATTGCTTTCATGCAAAAGAACACACTTTTTGAACAGAAAAATGGGTTGATAGCATGTGCTGTTTTCTTAGAAAAACTTATAAATCGCGGGAACTTTGCGGTATCAAATTACAACGAGTATTGAATGTATAATTTGATAATCAGAAAGATATAGAATGTTATTCGGTTCAAGCGTGGAGCTGTTTTCGTTCATCTACAAAGAGGTTCTGACAAAACCCAGAATCGAATAAACGAATGCTTTACCCCACACTTGAATAGATACGAAAATTGCGGCGCAAAATTGTTTTGGCCGAATCTATCTAAACAAGAAAATGAGTGCTGTTCATTGCCCCGATTCACGTTGAAACTGTCAGATTTCTTTGTAAGGACAGAGTGAAAAACACTTTCCGTATGTCTGTCGGTTTGCGACAGGACAAAATTAGAAAATAATTTTCGGATTGAACAACACTCATTATGGAAATTTCATGCAAATTTCATAAAAAAGTATTTTTTCTGCAAGAATAAAAGATATTGATTCACAATTTTGTTTATATCATTTTGGGCGGAAAATACGCTGTTCGGTCCGATTGTCAGGGGCTTTGTCCGGCTTCCGGGACGTTTTTATCTTGCCTTGCCGAAAGAAACGGCATTATGCGGGGTTTCCGGCTAAAATTTGTATCTTTGTCGGGCGCAAAGCCCGGCGTGCAATATCTTTGTCGACTGCAAATCGTCTGCCATGCTCGAAAAATTGGCCAAACAAACCGCCGTCTACGGCATCAGCACCATTGTGGTGAGGTTTCTGAGCTATCTGCTCACGCCTTACTATACCCGTATTTTCGGGCAGGAGACCTATGGTATCGTCACGGACATCTATGCCCTCATTCCGCTGGCGCTTACGCTGCTGACGATGGGCATGGAGTCGAGCTATTTCCGTTTTTCGGCCAAGGCCG
>OBXF01001046.1_pt1 | contig 16420 bp, 11 predicted proteins | sample 1495371 | NCBI WGS metagenome assembly OBXF01 (sample SAMEA2580143, study PRJEB22360) | human gut metagenome | biome: human gut; feature: human-associated habitat; material: faeces | place: Denmark | collected 2008/2010 | reverse complement strand
CCAGCCGTTCCGATCCTTGCTTTCCGAATCGTCTTCAGGCCCCGGCTCTATTCAATAACGCAAAAATCGGGGATTTCATATGCCCCGGCGACAGCCGGGGACCGTCAACGATGAGCCGGCGACGTATTCGGCGACATATCCGGCGAGGGCCGTCAAGGCACTCCCCTATGCGGCTCTGCATGCAGTCCGACTACAGATCGGATGCAATTTGGATGCGGTTTGGATGCAGTCTCGCTACGGTTAATGCAGCTCTGTATACAGGCCGGCTACAGCTCAGATGCTGTTCAGAAGCTGTCCCGCCACAGTCGATGCGGCTCGGTATGCGGTCCGAATACCGTCATGAACGCATCTGAATGCGCTCCTGATGCAGCCCAGAGCGGCTCTGCCCGCAGTCCAGATACGATCCGGATGCGGATCTGATGCGGATTTTGCGGTAAAAATTCATTTTCGGCGATTTTTTCCGAGCGTAAATTGCAGAAATAAAAAAATCCGATTATCTTTGCACCTGCATTGGGGGATTAGCTCAGTTGGCTAGAGCGCTTGCATGGCATGCAAGAGGTCACGAGTTCGACTCTCGTATTCTCCACTATTGTGAACAAGGGGTTGCAAAATATTGCGACCCCTTGTTTTTTAGCTTCCTGCAAACAATTCGCACACGCATTGACAATCACACGACTTTAAACCGAAAATACAATCCTCACGGATCGTGGCGGAGCAGGTCGGTATCGAGCGGGTGGCGAGCACCGTCGTCGCCGAGCAGGACATGCAGGTGCTGGCCCCGAAGCAGGACAAGACGAATCTCGCCGCCGTTGTAATCGAAATAGCGCAGTTCGAGCGGATGCAGGCCCGCAGACAACGCAACCTGTCCGCTCTTTTCGAGCAGAGGATGTTCTCCGTCGTTATCAACCACCACCCTGCCGCCGATACGCAGGATGGCGCCGTCGTCGGAAGCGAGCGCAAAGGTATAGATCCCGGTTGCCGGAATGTCGATATACCCCCGGAAAATCATCCCGACGGCCCGGCAGCCGCACGAGGGAAACAGACCGAATCGACGACACAACGGCCGCCGGCAGCGTAAAGAGTCTCCGGAATGCCGATCGCGTCGCAACCGGGAAAACGGCGGAAGTACCAATCGACGCACAAACCGGGTTCAGTGTCCCGCGGCTCCAAAGGCCGCGCATAATCCTGCTTCTCATAGCGGACGGTTATCCAGTCGCCCGTACGGCCGTCGGCATGGTAGGGCCGGATGTGCAGCGTACAATCGTCGCGGATAAGCAGCGGGGCGTCGTAACGCGGCGAGTTTACGGTCGGCACCGAGCCGTCAAGTGTATAGCGCAAAACGGCACCGGGCAGCGGACAGACGACGGCAGTCCGGACCGAATCGGTGAAGACGCTGACAGCATGATAATTCGTCAGCGACGGAATCCGATAGTTGACACCCTCGTCATCCAGCCGTCGGCAATAGTCCAGCAGCCGCGACATGAAAGCGTCCTCGTCGAACTTGCCCGGCTCGCGCCACCCTTTCTCGGCCAGAACGAGCAGGCGCGGGTAAAACATATATTCCGCACGGGACCACGTGGGGATTTTTTCGGTCCAGAGGTTGCCCTGCACGCCTTTGATCTGTCTTTTCTGCGCATCGGACAGCGAGTCCGGCAGCATATCGAAGCGACAGATGCGCGCGAGCGAGTTCGCGTCCTCTTCCAGCGAGAAATAGAACCACGACTGCGGACAGAGGACGACCTCACAGCCCTGCCGGGTAGCCACACTCACGGACTGCGGTTCCCACGGCCGCCACCACATGACCGTGGCGCCGGGAACGGCTCCGCCTTCCAGTATCTCGTCCCAGCCGATCATGCGGCGTCCGCGGGCTTCGCAAAAGCGCTGCATACGATGCATGAACCACGCCTGCAGAGCCGCTTCGTCGGGCAGCCCTTCGGCACGCATACGGGTCTGACAGTCGGGACAACGTTTCCAGTTGCTCTTATCGACCTCGTCGCCGCCCATGTGAACATATTCATAGGGGAAAAGTTCGAAAAGCTCTTCCCAGACACTTTCGCAGAATGCCAGCGTCCGGTCCTTGCCCACGCACAGCGGCGAGGAGAAGGATTGCCCCCACGAACCGCGTCCGAAACAGGCCAGCCACGGATAGCTGTCGATGGCCTGCAAGCAATGGCCGGGCATGTCGATTTCGGGAATCACGTCGATACCTCGAACCGCGGCATAGGCCACCACCTCGCGGATATCCTTCCGTGTATAATATCCCCCGTAAAGCGTGTCGGCGCCATCGGTCCGCAGCCGCCGGACGGGAAGCAGGAAATCGTCGTTTTGTTCCCGCGCCGCGCGGCCCATGCACAACGTGTCCTGCCGGTTGAAAAGCCGCCATGCCCCCTCTTGCGTGAGTTCGGGATAACACGGAATCTCAATCCGCCAGCCCTGATCGTCGGTCAGATGCCAATGAAATTTATTAAGCTTGAGCCGAGCCATCTGGTCCAGCAGCGTAAAAATCTCCTCTTTGTCGAAAAAGTGCCGGCTCACGTCGAGCATCACGCCGCGCCATCCGAACGCCGGCCGATCGGCGATCTCCGCATAAGGAATCTTCGCTCCGCTTCCGGCTTTCGCTGGCAACAGCTGCCGCAGCGTGGCGATGCCATTGACGACGCCCCGGTAGGAACCGCCCCCGATCCGTACGCCGGCGTGCGTCACCGACAGGCGGTACCCTTCAGGCGGCAAGGCGGCCGAATCGAGTTCCAACACGATATCTCCCCGGTCACACCGATCTACGGCGACAGTGCCATAGGGCGCCAGCACCTCGTTCACGTAGCCGGCCGCGGCGATGAGAGCCGTATCGGCAATGCCCAACTGCAACCGTTCAGGGAGCCGGTAGGTCCCGTCGCCCCATATCGTTTTCTGCGGAGCGGGAATCAGCACGGGCCGTTCATCCGGCGCAGGCCCGGTGCAGGCCATGAGCCACATTCCCACAGCCAACGCAGCATAAATGCGAACAAGTGTCATGCGCCCGGTCACCATCAATTGCCGTTTGCGGCCGTTACACGTCCGTTCCTGCGCAGAGCCAGCGTATCGCCGTACTGAGTCTGCAGGCGCACCAGCTCCTCCGTCATTTCCCGCCGGGGCGCAGCATATTCCGGCAGGCCGTAAAGGTTCCGCAATTCGTGCGGATCTTCCTGCAGGTCGTAAAGTTCCCATTGGTCGATGTCATTGTAGAAATGGATCAGCTTCCAGCGGTCGTTACGCACGCCGTAATGGCGCTTGACCATGTGTTCGGCAGGATATTCGTAAAAATGGTAATAGAGCGACCTGCGCCAGTCGGCGGGATGCCCGCCCTTCAGCAGCGGCAGCAGCGAAACACCCTGTATGTCGTCGGGCACGGCGACTCCGGCCAGTTCGAGGAATGTCGGCGCATAGTCGATATTCTGCACCATTTCGGCGATGTCGCCGCGGGCACCGCCCGGCAGACGCATCACCAACGGCGTGCGGAACGACTCCTCGTACATGAAACGCTTGTCAAACCAGCCGTGCTCACCCATGTAGAAGCCTTGATCGGAAGTGTAGACCACCAGCGTGTTTTCGGCCAGCCCCGACTCGTCGAGATAATCCAGCAGGCGGCCGACATTGTCATCGAGCGATTTCAGTACTTTCATATAGTCACGCATATAACGCGTGAATTTCCATTGAGCCAGTTCACGGCCCTGCGGATTGCGGCGGTAGAAATCCTCGATCAGCGGCGTATAGAATCGGTCCCACGCCGCCCGCTGTTCGGGATTCATCCGCCCGACAAACGCTTCGTAGGTGCCTTTCAGGCGACTCCGCTTATCGGGCCGCCACATTTTGAGGTCATAGATCAGGTCCATGTCCTTCATAATGCTCATCTCCTGCGCTGCGGCGGCCGGACGCCCCTCGTAATCATCGAAAAAAGTATCGGGAAGCGGAAAGTCCAGCTCTTCGTAAAGCGCCAGATTGCAGGTGTCGGCCATCCAATTGCGGTGCTGGGCCTTATGATGCACCAGCAGGCAGAAAGGTTTCTCCGGATCACGCCCCGAACGCAGCCAATCGAGACTCTTGTCGGTAATAAGGTTGGTTATGTACCCTTCGGAACGCACCGTATCGCCCGTCTGGCGGATAAAATCGGGATTGTAGTAATCGCCCTGTCCGGGAACGATCTCCCAATGGTCGAACCCGGTGGGCAGACTTTCGAGATGCCATTTGCCGACGACGGCCGTTTCGTATCCGGCCTGTTGCAACAGCTTGGGGAAAGTCTGCTGCGTATTGTCAAAGACGCAGGTCGTGTTGTCGTAAAAACCGTTTTTGTGGGAATGCTTGCCCGTAAGCATACAGGCGCGGCTGGGACCGCTCAAGGAATTGGCGACGAAACTGTTGGTGAAACGCACGCCCTCGACGGCGATGCGGTCGAGATTGGGCGTCGAAGCGTAACGCGTATCGTAACAGCTCATCATTTGCGCCGTATGGTCGTCGGTCATGATATAGAGGATGTTCATCGGACGGGCCGGCGCTTCGGACTGCCGGGCGCATCCCGTCGCAGCGACGGCGGCCAAACCGCCGAACAGAAAGAGTCTTTTTTCCATATTCCAGTAGTTTTTATCGCTGAAAAAGCGCAGGGGCGTATTGCAGGGCCCCTGCGCTCCATTAACTCGGTTCTAAATTAGCAAAAAAGAGCGAACGGAACAAGAGTTACATATTGTCCATATCGGGCGCCCATTCCAATCCGGTCGCAGGGCCGTAAGACTGCGGGTCCCACAAGTCGCCGGCACGCGAATATTCGCATTCGGCGGTATTGCCGTTGCCAGTGGCGTCCTCAAACGTGTACCCATGGCCTTCGTTCATCTTCCAGTAGCCCAGCAGGCCTTCGCTCTTGGGATCGACGTTATTCACGTTGTTCTTGAGCTGAGTGGAGGTGCGGGCCACGTTCCACAGGCGCACTTCGCTGAACGAGATGGTCGTATTGCAGTAGCTGGGCTGCGGCAGCAGGGCAAAATACTTGAACGTAACGGTATTGCGCGGAGCCGATTTCTGTACGACCTGCTCGCCATCGAGGTAAAGGCTCGTCGCGGAGCCGTCGAAGACGATGGCCACATGCTGCCACTTCTTCGCCTCGCAGGGCGTCACAGCAGTTTGGCCGGGCTGGGCCATGGTGTTCATCTGCATCCAGCGGTTCACCACATCCGAAGTGGTGGACGAAGCCTCGAAGCGGACCCACATACGGTTGTTGATATTTCCCTCGCCGTTGTCGAAACCGACGATCATGTAGTTACGGGCCGTGAACTCCTCTTTGTACATCTTGAACTCGATGGTATAGGCATTGAAGGTGATGGGCGCATCCTTCATGTTCAGCATCACACGGTTCAGTTTGCTGGAGCCTCCGGTCCGGTATTCGCTATTGAAGATCGGAACGAGAATGATCTTCTTTCGCTCGCAGACGATCAGGAAATCGGACGCATCGCCCAACATCTTCATACCGCCGCTTACACAGCGCAGCGTCACGGGCAGAGCGTAGACAGAACCCGAATCATCCATCTCTTCGGAGAAGGGCAGGATGTCGATTTGCGCAGGTGCGGCAGTCACTTCGCCGGCCGGAACTATGACAGGATCGGCAGGCAGTTCAAAACAGGTTTCCGGCAACTGTACGTACGAAGTTCCGTTAAGTGCATTATAACGCTCCAGCACGTCGGGATTCATCTCGAAGCGGAAAGCGGTCTCTGTATCGCCCTTGCCGCCCAGACGAACGGTAAGCGAAGTCTTACCGCCGTCATCCTCGACCTTGACGGTCGTACTCGACGCTTTCTGAGCCTCTTTGATATAGGCGGCATTGTCGAGCGCACCGAGATCGGCATTGTCGCAGCCGGTAACGAGCCCGGTCAGCAGCGCACCTGCGAATAAGGCCCGGCAGGTGCGGATATTCAGCATATTTTTCATAATCTCATTCGGTTTTATTATTGCTGGTCGTCAGCTTCCGTTCCGCCCTTTTCCAACTTGTCCATGGCGTTGATGGCGGCGCGGAAATATTTGTAACAGTCATTCTTGAAGTCGTTCTGCATCTGGTAAGCGCCGATGCCGCCCTTGCGAAATCCGTTGGCCGGCTGCCAGAGCGCCATGGCCTGCAGCGAATTGGTGTAGGTCCCGTCCGGAAGGCGACAGCTCGTTCCACCGTATTTCCACATCGCCTCGGGTTCGAAATTCTCGGTAACAAGAGTGCGGTTGGTGATGGTCTCCTCGTCGATTATGTCACCGAAGGCGTTGACCAGCCCGGCCAAACGGTAGGAATCCAGCGAAGACTGGGCTGTCAAAGCGTATGTCTGCAGAATATAGTAATCAAAGCATTCGATTGTCTCCTTAGGCATCGACGACACCAGTCCGTCAACGATCAGCAGTTTGCCGCTTCCCGATTTCGGACCGAGACGTTTGGAGCATTCATCGACGAACCACGTCGTACGCTGCGAGGGGGAGGTGCCGGCATAGATATCGCCCTGCTGGGACTGATTCATCACGATATTGCCGTTGTGGTAAGACCCCAAACCGGGTTCATAGTCGAGGTCGAGACCCGTATAACCGTATTTGAGCACCTCGTCGACCAACCCGTTGGCGTATTTGCGGATGGCCGCCTCGATCTGGGCGGCATCTGCATCGTCCGTCCAGCCCCAATACTCGCGCATCAGGCGCACCTGCTCCCATGTATCCTCGACACCGGCGGTCACCTCTTCGGGCGTCGCCTTGGCGCCGACGTTGGTCAGCAGGATGGTCACGACCACGTCGGTACCTTTCAGCTTCTTGACCTGAACAACCTCTTCCATCTGTTCGGGCGTAAGGGAAAAAGTCGCCCAGTTGGCCACCAGCGAAACGCTGTCGGGAATCCCCATCAGGCTGGTCGCCGTCGTGGCCCCCGTGGGGTCCCAGCCGCCGAACCAACCGAAGGCGATTGGATGGCTCTTGTCGGCTTTCCATGCACGCAGGTTCTCGTAATAGGATGCGGGCTTGTGCTGCGTGAAGTCCCGCGCTTCGGGTTCGGTCCAGTCGCTGCACGAGACAAAGGCCCCGGCCGCGAGGACCGCTATCATCAGGGAAATTATCTTCTTTTTCATATCACACTTGGTATTTTCATTTTAAGGTCTTATTTCTTCGCCCACCACACATCGGTGCCGTGCAGGTCACTGCCGCCGAGCAATTCGACGCCCCTGAGTACGTTCTCGCGGTTATTGTCGTACTCCGACTGGGGATAGTGCAGGCGGCGCATTCCCTTGCTGCTGTCTACATTGCCCCACATGCCGCCGCTCAGGTTGTTGACCACCTGCAACAGGCGGGGATAGCCCGTCCGGCGCACGTCGGCCCATGCTTCGTGGCCGATCATATGGTTGGCGATCCATTTCTGGGTGATGATGCGCTCCAGTTCGTTGCCGTCGTCTGCCCATTTGACCGATACGGCCGTACCGAAATCCGAAACGTTATGCTTGTTGCGCGGATCCGCATAGGAGAGCGCGGGAGCCGTTTCGGAAGCGATATAAGTCTCGTACGAAGAGCCGTTTCCCCAAAGTTCGAGCGAGGTTTTGACCCCCGTGTTATAGAGGTTTTCGGCCGTGTCGCCCATCGTCCAGCCCAGCAGAGCGCCCTCGGCACGCAGGAACCAGCTTTCCGAAGCGTACATCACCGGCACGGGGTCCTTTTCGGCGAAGAGCGGATAAGAGTAGGTCGCATAGTCGGTCGGCGTCACATTCTGAATGCCCGCACGCACACCGACGTAGATCCCGTCGTAGCCCGACTTCGAAAAATAGGAAGCCCGGCGCGGATCCTCGTAGGCGTTCATGTACATCACGATGCTGGCGTTCGACCGCAGGTCCTGCCAAGAGGTGCTCGTCGCTTGCGTGTAGAACGGATTCTGACGGGAATCGGACGAGAAGCTCAGGTTCTCGGCATTGGCGTCTATCAGACCGTATGTCGCCATATCGCGCACAGCCTCTTCGGCGATGCGGCGCGCTTCCGGCTCCACACCGCTCATGCGAATGGCCATCCGCAGTTTGAGTGTATTGGCGAAGCTCACCCACAGCCGCGAATCGCCCTTGAAAGAGCTGATATCGAAATCGCGCATCAGAATGCCGTCACCGGCCGACGCGAACGTGTAGAGCGTCTCCATCGCCGCATCCAAATCGTCGATCATCGCCATGTAGACATCGCGCTGGCTGTCGTAAGGCACCGAGAAGGTGCCGTTCTGCATCTTCGAATAGGGAATCGGACCGTAGGCGTCGGTCACGCGCAGCATGGCCGCCACGCGCAGGATACGGGCCAGCTGGTAAACGGGCCCCTCGCCGCCGGTCTGGGTCTCGACCTTGAAGTAGTTGCCGTAGAAATTGGCGAATGTCTGCTCGAAAATATAGTCGTTGAATTTGTCCGACGGATTGTAGGTAGCGATGTTCTGTCCTTGGTAGGACTTCACGGCAGAGGTGTACCCGCCCAGTTCGTCGGCCACAAGCACGTCGTGCATCTGCGAAGCATTGACCTGAAAATGGGTGACGAACTCCATCATCGCGGGAAAAAGAATGCCCACGCCGACGTTGTCGCCATTCAGGTCGTCGTCCGACGGGCGGAAAGGTTTGGTATTGTAATCTTCGAAATTACCGGTGCAGGCCGCGGCGGCGAGCATGGCCACACAAGCCGCAAAACGGCCGAACCGACGAATTATAGTGTTTGCTTTCATCTTGGTCAGGATTTTAGAATTGTAACTTCACGGTAAATCCGATGTTCCGCAAGCTGGGCAGCATGAAGTAGTCCACGCCCTGCAGGAAGTTGTCGGCCGTCGAGGGCGTCAGTTCGGGGTCGAACGGAGCCTTGTTGTAAATCATCCACAGATTACGGCCCACGAGAGAAACGGTCATTGCCATCTTCTGACGGAACCAGCGCTTGGGCAGCGTATAGGCCAGCGACAGCTCCTGCATACGTACGTTGGTCGCATCGTAAATGTAGTATGCGCCGGCACCCGTGCCGGCACCGATGGTCTGATAGTAATTCTGAGCGTCGACCATGCCGTTGTTTATCCGCACGCCGCCGGCCTCACGGGCTGCCGCCGAACGTTCCGAAACGCCGTAGTAATCGAGGAACGCCTCGGTATTCGAAACGACAGAACCGCCCAGACGGGCCGCGAACATCACATTCAGGTTCAGCCCCTTCCATGCGAAGCTGTTGCTCCAGCCGATATTGCCCTTGGGCAGCAGGCTGGCGACCTTGCGGCGCTCGGTGGTGGTCAGTTCTACCTTGTTGGTCTGCGGATCGACATAAATGTTTCCGTTGAGGTCGGTGCGCAGTTCGCGGTTGATGTAAAGGTCGCCCATCGTGCCGCCTTCGTAGAGGATGACCTGCGGCGAACCGGCGTCGCCGAGGGTCGCCTTCTCCAGATAGGGCATATCGATAGGCTGTCCGTCGACGGGGCTGATGACACCGTTGGCGAGCCTGATGATCTTGTTGCGGTTCATCGTGTAGGTCACGCTCGTGTTCCATGTGAAGTCACGCCACGTATTATGGTAGTTCAGCAGCATTTCGAGACCCGAATTGCGGACCTGACCGGCCTGCACGAGTACCGACGAATAACCCGACGTGGACGAAGGGGTCGATTCGAAGGTCTGGTTGAAGGTATCCGAACGATACCATGTAGCGTCGAAGTTGAGCTTGCCGCCGAAGAAACGGGCATTGAGACCTACTTCCCACGATTTGGTCTTCTCCGGCTTGAGGTTCTCGTTGGGGAAGCGGTGAAGCGAGTCCCATTCGTGCGTCTGTCCCTTGTAATCATAGTAGGGTTTGGTCAGGTAGGCCGCATAGGAAGAGCCTACGGCCGAATAGGAACCGCGCACCTTGAGGAAGGAGAACCATTCCGGCATATCGACCATCTCGGAAACGACGGCCGAAAGTCCGACCGAAGGATAGAAGAACGACTTGTATTTCGAGAAGGCGAGAGCCGATTCCCAGTCGTTGCGGCCGGTGACGGTCAGGTAAAGCATACTCTTCCACGCCAGCTCGACGTTGGCGAAGATGCTCTGCGACTGAATGTGCGAACCGTCCTCACGCTCCTTGTAGTTGGTGGTCGATATATTGGTAATCGAGAAGAAGTTGGGAATCTTGCGCAGGTCGCCACCCCAGCCCATGAAATCCATGCGGACGTCCTTGAGCGACGCACCGACATTGGCGCTCAGGTGGTAGTCCCCGGCGAAGGTAAGATCGATGTTGGCGATGGCATCGGCATAGATCTGACGGTCGTTACGCTTGATGATCGAATACATACCCTTCTCGCCTGCGAAGTTGGTGTCGGTGCCGGCATAGCGCTTCTCGGTAATGTCCATATCGGCGTTATCGACCTTGACGCGGCCCGTCACGTCGAGCCAATCGGTTACGTCGTACTTGAGGTTGGCACTGAGCATATAACGACGCTTTTTAGTCTGGTTAATCATCTTATTCATGATCCAGTAGGGGTTCTGGAACGACATGTCGCCCGAACCGTAATCCCATGCCTGCGTATAGAGGTTGCGCGATTCGTCCCAACGCTGGTAGAGACGCACGTTGTCAAAGTCGTCGCCGCGCGGAAAGAGATAGAGCGCCGGCAACGGGTTGAAGTATTTGCCCGCTGCGATCATGTTCTTGTTGTCCTGCAGGATGTAGCTCGCACTCAGATCGACGGTCAGCTTGTCTTTGAGGAACTTGGTGACGTCGCGGAACGTGAAGTTGTAGCGGTTGTAGCCGCTGTTGGGCAGGATGTTGCGGGCATTGGTCGTCGCGGCCGAAAAATAGGTCTGATGCTTCTGCGTACCCGTCGAGAAGGTCAGGGAGTTGTTGACGTTCGACCCCGTGTTGAAGAATCCTTCGGGATCGAAGCGGCGCAAGGTTTTGTCGCCCCAGCTCTGGTAGGACCCGGAAACATTGCCGTAGGTATTCTGGAAGCGGGGCATCACGAAAGGCGACGAGAAGGTGGTGCTGTTGGAGAAGGTCACCGACGTTTTGTCGGCCTGTCCCTTCTTGGTGTTGATGAGCCCCACGCCGTTGGCAGCGTCCGAACCGTAGAGAGCCGCGGCTGAAGGGCCGGTCAGTACCGAAATCGACTCGATGTCGTCGGGGTTGATGTCCGCCACGCCGTCCGACCCCATGTAATTGCCCTGCAGGCCGTCGTCATTCGAGCCGAAGCTGACGTTCGACATCGGAATACCGTCAATCACATAGAGGGCGTTGTTGTCCTTGTAAAGCGATTTGGCACCGCGCATCACCACGCGGGCCGCGCCGCCGACGCCCGCCGCCGAGGAGTTGATCTGCACACCGGCGACCTTGCCGTTGAGGGCGTTCATGAAGTTGGCGTCCTTAACCGTAACGATGTCCTCGGATTTCACCTGCTGGACGTTGTACGAGAGCGCCTTTTCCTGACGTTTGATACCGAGGGCCGTCACCACCACGTTATCCAGCGCGACGGCCGATTCGACCATCGTGATACGGAAATCGGCGCGGCTTCCCACAGCGATCTCCTGCGGTTCGCAGCCCAAATAATTGACCACGAGCACCGGGTCCTTCACCGAAGCGGGAATCTGCAGTCCGAAACTGCCGTCGACATTGGTGCTGATACCGATCGTCGTACCTTTGATAACGACCGACGCGCCGATAATGGGTTGTCCGTGTGCATCGAGCACCACACCCGCGACATTGCGCAGGGATGAGGATGCCGCCGCATCCGCCGAACGCTTCGAAAGAATGATGTTCGAACTGTTGATCTCATACGTCAGATCGGTGCCTGCAAGCATTTGCGCGAGAGCCTCAGCAACCGGCTGTTCGCGCACCTGCACGCTGGCCGTGCGATCAACGCTGATATTCTTGTCGTAAATAAACAGAAATTTGGTTTGTTTTTCGATCTCATCCATTATCTGCGTCATTTTCACCTGTTGCATATCAATAGTCACACGGCCTGCCTGCGCCCGGACGGTCCCGGCGGCAAGGCACAAAAACGCAGCAAAAAGGGAGATTATCAGGTTCTTTGATTGCCTGATACTTTTTTTCTTCATATCTTTGTAGATTAAAGGATAATAGTTTTGGTTAGTCGCAAATCATGCGAGAGACCGTTGTCCTTTCCGCCCGGAACTGCTCCAACAGTTTCGGGCTTCCTTTTCCGGGATAACGGCAAAAGATAGAATGCGGGATTATCTCATAGGCAGGCAAAGTTTTAAAGTTATACGTTCGGTCAGTATATGGTTATCGTGCTAGTTTCTTGGTCGTATGCGTAGTGGAAAGAGCAACTGCGCTGCAGGATGCGCAGGGCGTGTTCGATGCCGTCCGAAATACGGATCTTACCCATCGCTTCAATATCGGGCATACGGTCGAGCTTCACATCGAAACGCACGCCGTAACAGTGTTCGAACCGGTGGAGTATATCTGCAAAACTGCGGCCGCTCACCGAAATAAGGCCCTCGGCCCAGAGATATTCGTTGGGATCGTCCGACGTACGGAGCGACAGTTGTCCGCCGCTCAACTGCACTTTTTCGTGGGGTTTGAGCACGACCTGCTGCTGCGGGTCGGCAAGGGAGCTCACCCGGACGCTGCCGCGCATGAGCGCCGTAGAGAATACATCGTGCCGCTCGTCAGCATTGACGTTGAAGCGCGTGCCGAGCACCTCAACCTTACAGGCGAACGTCTCAACCACAAACGGCCGGCGGGTGTCACGGCTGACATCGAACAGCGCCTCGCCCGAAAGCCGTACCTGCCGGGAATTTCCTGCGAAAAGCGACGGATATTCGATCTCGGCCCCCGAATTGAGCCACACATTGGTACCGTCCTGCAGCGTGAGATTGATGCGCTGTCCTTCGGGCGCAGCCACGCGGGTCATAAGATTCGCCCAGCTCCGCTCCTTATAGGAAACATATCCCCAACCGATGCCGACGGCCAATATAACGACGGCCGCCGCCTGTACGGCATACCTCGTTACACGGCGCCAATTCAGCAGACGGCCGCGCGCGGCCTTTTCCTCCGGAGCGAACAGCAGCAATGCATTGTACATTCCGCGTTCGCGGTCGAAGATACGCCGGTTTTCCTGATCGGCATCGAGCCACTCCATCAGACGCCGCTGTTCGTCGGAGGTGGCTTCGCCTTTATAAAAACGATATAAGGTTTCTTTTTCCATATTACGACACGCCCGTTCCGGGGCTTTACATTAATAAAGCACCCCGGCGGCCCGGTTTCCCGGAAAAAAGAACATTTTTTTTGATTTTATCGCAGAATGCGCTCCAGAACGCCTGCGGCAAGCACCAGTGGCAGGGAATCAACCCGGACCTCGGGCAGTTTAGCGTCGCGTCACGCAGGACTTCGCGCAGTTTTCCGAGCGCTTTCTCAAGCTCGGTCTCCACACGGCGCTCGGTGATCCCGCACTCGGCCGCGATTTCGCGGTAGGACTTGCCGTGGATGCGCCGGGCCGTAAAAACCTGCCGCGTCAGTTCCGGCATTTCAGCCATGCAATCACGCACCAGTTTCTCGATCTCGCCGGCAAAAAGGTGTTGAGGATCACAAAGCTCCAGCGAGCGGATATTCTCGCTCACCACGCGACGCTGAAGGTCCCCCACTTCGTTGTGGACCCGCATCCGCACCTGCAGGGCCCGCAGGTAATTCAGGCATTTGTGGCGTATGGTCGTGAGGATATAGGCCGCGGCATTGCAGTCCGCATCGAGCCGGGAGCGGTTTTCCCAATAGTAGATGAAAGCATCCGTGACGACATCCTCGGCGATGAGCCGGTCCTGCACATATCCGACGGCAAAACTTTCGAAACGGGCTTTGTAGCGTTTATAAAGCTCGCCGAACTCGGCCTCCTTATGCAGGGGGGGGGGTAATGACGTTGCGGTCTTTCATCGTGGGATTGCAAAATTCAATGGAGTAAAAATAGCTTATTATTTTCAGACTAGAAAACCCGGTTCCGAAAAAGTTGCCCCCAAGAATCTCCGCCGGCCCCCTCCCCGACTGGATAAAGCGGCACGGAAGGTTCCTGATTTCCGCCTGAAATCGCTGAATGGCATGCGTCCGTCCACTTCCCCGTCCCACTCTTATATATATGATAACCGCTTCCGGTTCGTCCGGCGAAAAAAAGCTGCGGCAATCCGCAGTCAACTGCAAAATACCGGCTATAGGCCCGGATTCTGCCGATGAAAAAACGCTGCGGCCGGAATACCGGAGAAAACGATATGCGGCTGCAGAGGGAAGCCTAGATCTGTAAAAAATTTGCGAACCGGAATAAAATAATTAAATTTGTAATTACCCTTATGCGATCTAAGGGCCGATCCATGACAAAAAAAAGTGCACAAATAGCGTTCGACGACGTTCTCCGGCAAGTCACCGAAGGGAACGAAGAGGCATTCCAGCAACTCTACCTGCACTATCACGACCGGCTTTTCCAATTCGCACGCATGTATCTGCACCAGCAGCAGGCGGCCGAAGACGTCGTTGCCGATCTCTTTTTTCAACTGTGGAAAAGCCGCGGAATGCTCGGCGGCATCGAAAACTTCAATGCCTATATCTACCGCGCCGTGCGCAACAGTTGTACCAACTACCTGCTGAGCGGCTACCGGAACCGTATGTCCGGCTTTACACAGGTACAACTGCAGGTCAGCATCGATCCTGCGGTCCCGGCGGACGAGGCGGTTGACTTCCAACTGCTGAACAGCGCGCTGACCGACGCTGTGGAACAGCTCCCCGAACGCTGCCGCATCATCTTCAAGCTGGCCAAGGAGGACGGCATGAGCCACCGAGAGATCGCCGCGGCACTCGACATCTCCCCAAGCACCGTCGAAGGACAGCTAGCCATCGCCATGCGCCGTCTGAAGGCTGCCGCAGCCCCTTTCCTGAAAAAAATCTGAAAAAATCGCAAATCGGCTTAGTGGTTTCTCAGGTCCGTCTTGTCTTATTTGTAAACGGACAATAGACGGAACCCAATGACTGATTCGAAACATACGAACGACAACAATTCATTATTCACCCGTATTCAGGTAAAAAGTCCTTGTGCAGACGAGCGTTACAGCGCAGGGAATTCCTTCACGCGCCTGATGACGCGCATCCACGCCGACGCAGTCAATAAGGCTCGGCCGGAGCGCAACTACACCAAAGCCTACCGCATCTGGCTGGCCGCGGCATCGCTCATGATCGTTTTCCTCACTTCCGGCTGGCTGGCGACCGCCCTGCGTCCCGCACCCGAAATGCTCATCCGCAACAACGCATGGGAAAAGGTGGAGAACCTGACGCTTGCCGACGGCACGCAGCTTACGCTCAACCGCGGCGCACAACTGATCTATCCCGAAAAATTCGCCGGCCGGACCCGCGAGATATTCCTGTCGGGAGAAGCCTATTTCGACGTGGCACACGACAAAAAACATCCTTTTATCGTTCGGGCCGGGGATCTGAAGATCAAGGTGCTGGGTACGAAATTCAATATCGAGGCCTACCCCGATTCGGAGACCATCACCACCACGCTGCTGGAGGGTTCCGTCGAAGTGGAGAGCCGGCTCAGCCGAGAGTGTATCCGCATGGTTCCCAGCCAGCAGCTCTCGTATGATATTCAGAGCGGCGAAATGAAACTCAGCACGATCTCCGACTCGAAAGAGCCCGTACGCTGGAAAGACAACGTCTGGGTGCTGCACCAGACGCCGTTCACACAAGTATGCCACCGGCTGGAACAGATGTTCAATGTCAAGATCGTGATTATGAACGACAAGTTCATCGGGAAGAAATTTACCGGAGAGTTCCGTTTCGGGGATTCGCTGGAATCGATCCTCGAAGTCATCCGAATAACCACACCGTTCACTTACGAACGCGAGGAGGATACGATCATCCTCAAATAAAAACCGAACCTACTGCAAACAACCTAAAACCCGAACCTGCCTATGAAATAAGCCTGTCATAAAAAAAACACGGGAACCTCTGCCGAAGTTCCCGCTCCCTTAATGAATCAAACACAAACCCGGCGGGCCGCTACCCGCACGGATCTATCAATCCATCAATCAGTAAAGGTATGACAAATTTTGATAAGTTCAAGACTTATTGCCGAAAATTTTGCGTTCAGACCCGACTCGCTGTTCGCATCAGCCTGTCAATTACAGCAATAACAACTTTCGCCACACAAGCCGCCGCGCAGAATAATCCGCAGGAAATACGGCTCGACTTCAACGATGCGGCGTTGTCGCAGGTGCTGAAAAGCATCGAAACGCAAAGCCGCTACACCTTCTTCTACAACAACGACATCGACGTAACGCAGAGCGTTTCGGCGCACATCGCCAGCAGCGACATCAATTCGGTCGTCACGGCCGTCCTCAAGGGAACCGACATCGCCCATAGGATTACGGACAACCGGGTAGTCCTGTTCGTGGGGGGGGGGGGACGCCGGCGACGATCTACCACGACC
>OBXF01001029.1_pt1 | contig 16772 bp, 17 predicted proteins | sample 1495371 | NCBI WGS metagenome assembly OBXF01 (sample SAMEA2580143, study PRJEB22360) | human gut metagenome | biome: human gut; feature: human-associated habitat; material: faeces | place: Denmark | collected 2008/2010 | reverse complement strand
AACTTTTATTATTATGACATTGCTATATGTTAAAAAAACTATGTTTAAACATAGATTCCGCTATGTTTAAACATAGGACGGTTCTATGTTTAAACATAGGTATCTGCTATGTTTAAACATAGGAAAAAAAGGTGTGAAGCCTTGATTTTATTGGGCTGGGACAGTGCTTATAATTAAATAATTAGTAAGAAGTTAAGAGAGTCTAGCTTTCCTTTTACCGTATGTGCAGAGAGTTTTACGTAAAAATATGTGGTTTCTGGAGAGTTATTTGCAGCGAAGTGATTGTTTCATACAATCACGCAGCGCTGCTGGTGTTTCAGGAATACTGCAATTGTTTTACCTTTATTTTATTGGCGGCTGTCGCCGCTATTCTCTATGGATAAATCCATCATTAACAGGGGTGAACCCTGTTTCAGCAATGTGATTGTCTTGAGCAATCACTAAGTGCTGCTTCTATGAATATAGTTTTCCTATGCGTTTAAGAGCAAATGCTATATGTTTTAGTGCTAACATTATTTTGATATATAGGATCATATATATCTTATTATAATTAAAAAAACAGAGATTGATCCTTTTGGCTTTTCCCTCAAACATAGCAAATACCATTGTTAAAACGGTAAATATATTTTACAGCGTTAGGGCGTAGCCGTGCGTCAGCACATGAGCTTTAGCTCATAAGATAAATATCTCTTCAAAAGAATAAGATAAAACAGGTAACGCGTTAATTAACAGAAGTTAAATTTGATTTTCACCAATTTTATATGGTATTAAATGACAAAAAAGAAGGAAAATAAAGGATGAACAACATTAAGATTATTACGCTCTATCATACAAATGAAAAAATACCATTTATAACTTGTATAGTTAAAAATGTTGAAGAGAATGAACAAGGAATAAAACTCACTTTGGAAAGTGGTGATAATATCCATGTCAAAGATTATGACTATTTCTTCTTATCAGAATCAGCAAATGAGTTTGATCAGGAACGAATGATTAATACATACAGAAGATTGATTTCTGAACTGAGCCAAGTTAGCGAAGAAACAATAGAGTCATTGCTACCGAAGACGCTAAGTTATATAACAACTCAACTCACCACATAACACAGGTAATTGATCTGAATGATTATGATTATTGCAGGGGATAATAATCAATACATCTTATTGGCTCAAGCTGATAAACGTGTGGGATCTAAATAATATACATAAAACTCTTTAATGTTGTATCGATACACAAACTCTACCGATAAATGTTTTATAAAGAGTTTTAGCGTGGAATGAAATGGATAAAAGGTCATTTTTAAAAAGCCTTAACCTTGTCGTAAAGTTAAGGCTGTCAGATATAGTTATTTAGTCAATATAGATAACGTTTTTAGCATCCAACTTACTTGTTCACTAAAAGGGTATTTCCCAAAAAGTAGATCATCATGCGTTATCCATATTGGGTTAAAAATTAATAATGCAGATGTGAATACACTAATTAGTATCAAGCTAATGAACCATCTACTGCGTAAAATACCTTTATCAATACTCCAACTGGCTAAATGTTTATCTAATCTAACTTTAATCCAATTTCGTCGCCAAATATAACCAGTTGTAGAAATAATCAAAGACATAATTATGATGAATAATCCACAATAATGTGCTACCGATTGAAGGGAATCCCAAAGCTCTTGCTGAGTTCCCCATCGACTGAACGGAGTCATATATATTTTTTTTGTATCTTGCTGCCAGTGATGGTTAAAAGCTGTATAGATTGGCATAAGCAGGTAGATTATAAGAGAACTCATAATGGCCCACTTAATGACGGACCAGCGCTGGATTGCTGTTACGACTCGCTTGAGGCTGGTTAATGCTTCATCAAGATATGTTGTAGTGAACCCTCTGTTGAGTGCCTCGCGCAGCATATCACCGGATTTTCCTCGCCTGTTAGCTTCAAGCATATCCTGATGTGCTTCTGATTCCATAAAGGTATGGATCGTTTTTCGACTGATTGACGCAATAAGAGGATTGAGTAATTTGTTTTTTGTTGTACTGTAGACAAGATTATCCAAATCACTTTTAAGCATTAGCTCGATCACATGACCCGCATCAAGTATATGAGGGTTAATTCCGTAAACAATCCAGTGAATTTGATGATTATTTGCCTGTGGTAGTGGGCTGTTAAAACGAGCAAATGGAACTGAAGCGTCATAGCGGAAATTTACCTGACGTGCTTCATCATCAATCCCATCTGACTGCAACTCGACTTCACCGTATTGAGCAAGATTGGGTATTCCCGCTTTATAGAGGCCATCTTTGATAAAGGTTTGTACGTCATGGCTGAAATACACTAACTGGTATGTTGGCACTGCCACACTGTGCAACTGAGTGATCTGTGTTATTTCTCCTGTACCTTTACAGGGAGAGCATTGTTGGCGACCTGAACCATGACAATAACTACATTTAACTCTACCGCCAGAGCAAGAAGTACAGTGCTGATAGTAACTTTCACTACGCATTTGCTTTGTGTAATGATCATAATGACTACGGTGTGCTAGTATTTGACCATTACCGCCACAGCTCGAACAAGTCGTTTTACCAGAACCATGACAATGTGAACAGTTTATCTGTCCTCGTCCATTACAGTTAGAGCAGTCCTCTGTCAGGCAAACGTGGCGAGGGTGGGAATAGATCTTGGTATCCTGACGGACCTGCCCGTATGGTCGAGAAAGTATCAATGCACGAGCCTCTCGCAACGTCTCTTGACGTGATAGTACCGCGCTGGTTTCTGCTTTGAGTGCATCTGTATATCTGAGTGCATTGTAAAAAACCAATGTGCTATCTGTCGCTGCTACTCGTCCTGCTTGGCTATGTTTCTCGGCCTCAGTACGGAAATCAAGTCGTAAGCTAATCTGGTAGCTGAAATCAATCTGTTCCTGAAGTGTTAGTATGAGTTTATCTGATTGTAATCTTGTAGAGCGTTCAACAAAGTCTTGTATGTTTTTCGTGCAGGACGATAACCAAGCTTCTTTCATATTTAATCCTTTATGAAGCATGTATCAATTCGAAAAAGATTAAATGAACGGCATTCAATGATCAACAGAAAAACGAATAAGAAGTATTTTCTCATTATTTTTAATAGTCTCTGTGGTTTTGAGTGTAATTTAACTTAAGGGCGATGAAAAATCGTCAGGTAGGTTAAATAAAAAATAATATTGCAATGGAGATATTAATAGTGGTGTTTTATGAACAGCAAAAAATAAAAATCATACTGACGTAAGTCCCTTTTTGTATTGAGTGAGATTCCTGCAAAGTGGTATTTGAAATATAAATTACTCTGCTTCCCCAACAGAACCAATAGAGAACACTATCTAATCATGGGAAGGGCGTATTAGCTTTGTCCAAGAATGAAACTATCCTCTTCACCCTGCCTGCATCAACATTCGAATGAGCGACGTGTTACGCCGCCTCTCCTGATTCATATCTTACGATATGCACTCTCAATTGATCGATATTAAAGATCGATAATTTATATTTGATAGTCCTTAGCTATCAAAATGAGGTGGATTGATCGGTGTTTTAATTGTTTATATCGATCGATTATAAGCATATGATAGCTTTATCCTATCAAATGATTTGAATTCGATCGATACAAACGATATGACGAACAGGAAAATAAATTGAATCCTATCAATTGATTAACGCTTTTTTACAGCCCAGAGAGACCAACCTATGGGTAGGGCTGTCTTTGACATAAAGTTTCCACACATTGGGGATAGATATGAAATTACGGATAGTGATGCCACTGGTGCTGTCTGCCGCCGCACTAACAGGATGCCAGCAGCTCAACGATGGCGTGAATACAGTTAATGGAGCAATCAGTTCTTCGTTGTCTTCAGTAGGTAAAGCGCTGGGGGGAACTGCCACCACTCAAAGCCTTGGCCCGGTATCGTCTGTATCTGGCCTTGGTGCTGTCTGCAAAGACTATGAAGAAAATGCAATGGCAGCAGAAAAGAAATGGACAGGCAAAAGGATCTCTATCATCAATGCCACTGTTCTTGAAGTTACGAAGGGCAGAAGTGCCAGCGATATGATGACGGGAATGCCCAAAACAGCCCCTAACTATTACCTTTTATTTAAAACCTCTGATACGAGTTACTGCGGCGGTATGGTCTGGCTGGATTACTACTCTGGTATTGATGATGCAGTTCTTACTTATAAGAAAGGGCAGAAAGTCAGCGTCACCGGAACGGTAAACAATTTCGAAGTCCGTGGGTTCGCTACCGTCAACAATGCCGATATGCCAGTTCGTCTGGTTGTTCTGAAAAACGGCACAATCAATCATTAATTCCGGGATAACACTATGCGTAAAATTTTACTCGTGGCGGGTCTTGCTGTTCTTGTATCGGGATGCGGTGAAAAAGGCGATTTTAAGAAAGCGATCAACGCGAAACTATCACAATCAAAGCTGTGCTACTCCCTGCAGGACAACGACATTGTATTCAATAAAGGTTTTCCGATTAAGGTTAACCGTGGCTACCATTCTGCCGGATACAGTGCTAGTGATGAAATCCTTAAGGGACTTGTTGAACAAGGGCTGCTCACTGTTTCACAACAGGCAAATGGCTTTAGCAGTGTTGATGTTCTGGAAGTCACGGACAAGGGCCAAGAGGTTGAGTTTTGGGACCGTGAGAAAGGTGCCTGTGTTGGTCATCGGGAAGTTGCTGAGATAAAGGAATGGACCGAACCGGGAAATGGTAATCAGAAAGTTGTTCGCGTTTCTTATACATGGAGGTTGGCGGATGTTCCTTCATGGGTGGACAAAAAAGCGTTCTCCAGCGTCAAGGGCATGAATGAACCTGAAGATGGCATGATTAATCTTGTTAAAACCAGCAATGGCTGGAAAGCGATTTAAGGGGGCTATTATGGAAAACAATACAATCCAGTGTCCGTTTTGCCTGAAAGAGAGCCAGCGCGGTGTGTATGTTTGTACTGGCTGCATGGCGACTGTTTTATATGGGGCTTACCCCAGCTGGTATGCTGCTATTGCTATCTTATTGTCCTTCGGCTTGTCTGTACTGATTGGTATGTCTACAGGCATGGCAGGGGCTGCTATCAGCCTACCGATAATTGCAGCTGTTGGGTTTGTCGCTGGCAAGGCGATCTTCTCTGACAATGTTGTGTTTAGGCGAAGAATGTAATATTAAATTATAAGTATTTAAACCACATCTCATAAAACAGGATGTGGTTTTTTATTTTGCAAGTATAAAAAATAAAATAAGGACTAATATTTGACATAACAGTATGGATGGTTTAAATAATTATATATTTTATGATAGAGGTTAATTAATGAAAATCCATGATTGTGCAATGAAAGGGGATGTCATATCCCCCGAACAAAATGAATCTACCCTTGTAAGAAGGGATTCTTATTCAAATGAGAATAAATCGATTCCGAAGATACTGTTTGATAACTCCCATCAATGGAAAGTTTTTCAATCAGTACTAAAGAAGCTAAAGGAATATCCTGTAAACAATAATACCATGTAGGAGATTTTCCTAGAAAAGTAGGATCTTTTACCATCCTTGCTATTTCCTCTAAGTGTACTTGTTCTTCAGCTTCACCGTGAGGATAATATGCTGAGGCTGCCAAGCATTTTATCATAAACATATCATTTAGATGAAAATCAACTGCAGCAATAATGTCTAAATTTTGTGGGTTAATTTTTAGTCGGAACTCTCTGTGATTTAGACAGTATGTCTTATTATTAATAGTAAAACATCTGTGGCCGAATACTAAAGCTTGCTTGTCAGTAATCTCACGTCCATCAGGTAGACCATGCCCTTCAGGGGATAAATCGGTTGTAAGGCAAACTGATTTAAGCTTTATTGCTTCATTAACATAAGTATCAGTCGCCAGAATACGCCCAGAATCCAGAATACCTTTTAAACCAATTGCTGTCGTAAAATGATGAAATTCGTGCATTTGGTGAACAACCTCATTTAAATTAGCTATTCAAGCATATGAGCATGGATGACATACACCAGTCAACCAATTTTGACTTACTATAAATGGTGGTGAAATGAATGGTAGTGGAGTATGACTATATTCTGTTTATTTATTTTTATTAGGTTTTTTATCTTATCATTACTTAAATATGGAAAGACAAGTATTGAATAAGTGTCTATACTTTTCTCAATTGCATTGATGCCAAGATCTGTATCGTTAAGTCCGGTTCATGGTTCGTGATGTTTTGCGATTGTTCAGAGCATACTCACCGGCCTTGTATTCCCTTTAGAGAGTTACTATTTGGTATAGCTATATAGCAATCTGTGAATTGACTTGTTTTCTTTTGAGGCATAAAATCACGAAATATTATTCGTATTTTATTAACTAAAGTTTTTATGGTGAATAGGTAATGAATAATAAACTTAGTCAGTTATACATCAAGAATATTAATGCTCTCAATGAATATAGTAAAAAGCATTCAGATAAAAATCTACATGGACCACTTCTTTTAAATATCAGTAATTATTCATCTCAGAAATTAAAGCTAATGGTTGTGGGGCAGGAGACGTTTGGCTGGAATAAATCTCCTTCTATAGTAGATCAAAGAGCTACGTATCAAAAATTTAATTTTGGATCATCATATTATAGTAGTGCTTTTTGGAATGTAATTAGGAAGGTGGAAAGATCACTAAATATTGAACCATATGCTATAGCGTGGTCAAATCTCAATCGATTTGATGTTGATTGTGGGTCACCAGATCGCACGGAACTTGCACAAGATATTGCTTCTCTAGACTATCTCGTTAAGGAAGAGGTTAGTATTCTTAAACCAGATATATGTATATTTTTTACGAATCACAAGTATGATAAAAGACTGAGTGATTTATACCGAGATCTGGTTTTTGATAATGTTAATGGATTGCCAAAGAAACATTTTTCAAGATTACATCATCCAGATCTTCCGAAGTATACGCTTAGAGCGCCACATCCTAGAACAATCAGAACGCAGCGATGGGAAGATGATTTTATTATGGCTGTTTCACAATTTAAAAATGGTTGATTAGCAATTTATTATTTAATAACACATGCCATGAAAAAGGAGATATTGGATGTAATTATTATCTCTTTTTTCTTATTATCTATGATTTGGCGGTTTTAAACGCGGTATATATTTTCTTTTGCTTTCAGACTGTATGGGAGTAATTAGATCTGGACTAATATTATGTTCTGTCTGAACGAGTTTAGGACGACTTGGAAAACGCCTGATCTCCTCTTTGGTTGGACTATAAGTGTCACTGTTAAATCTGGCACGTCTTTCATACTCAGCGCGTGACACATAGATGCCTTGGACCTCATCAAAGACATAGTTTTCAGCGATACGTTTATCATGTTCAGCATCCACTGAAACTGGGGACTGTTTCTTTCTGGCCCAGACGAATTTCTCTTTTATGTATCCGACGACCAACAGTGTGAAACGTTTGAAAATCCCATCCTGACGAGGTTCAACATGCTTCCTCTTAGCTTTAACAGGAGCGCGTTTAATCGCTCTTGTTGTTGAAGAGGATGGGTTTTTCAGCGTAGTGCGTGTATGAGGTGCAGGGGCAACCAGAACAGGCTTTTGCGTGTCTGAAGATGAAGCTTTCCCGGTATTATCCGGGATAACAATTTCTTCAGGTTTAGAAAGTGCATGAACCGTAAAGCTGGCAACATCAACAACGATGTCTAATGGTAAATCCTTAAAGGCAAAGTAGGCTTCAACAGCTTCTTTTTTCTGCTCATCACGTATGGCTTGCTCTGCAGCACGTTGTTCCTGAGCGGCTACAGTGCCCCAACGATCACGAGGGATATGAAGTATTGGGTCGCGGTTTGTTTCAATAGCTTTAGCCAGCCAGATTGCTTTCTCTTCATTGGTAGCGGCAGCGGTAGCCTGTTCTAGGGCTTCCTCATACTGAACCCTGATAGAACGGTGATCAACGCGTTCATCACGACCATACAGTTCAAGGAAGCTATTACAGATGTCCTGCCAGCCTTTACGCCAGCTATCAAGGGTTTCAGGTTTATCCCACTCACGGACCTTTTTACCAAAGCCGGTAGAAAGAACCTCACGGGTTGTTCCCATGATATGGATATGCGGGTTATGACCATTAATATCGTGGATAACAACATCAGCAATGATGCCTTGCTTGGTAAAGTGCTCAAGAACAAAAGCTGCAGTGAGTTCAATGCTCTGCTCGGGCGTTAGCTCAGCAGGAAGGGCAATTTTAAACTCTTTGGCAAGACGGGCATCTTTTCTCTTCTCTGAGGCTTCGACAGCATTCCAGAGTGTTTCACTGTCAACAATCAGGGCAGGTGGGGTATTTTCAGGTGCAAAAATGTGCGCAAAGGCAAGGTCCTTTTTATGTGCTGTTTTGCGACCACACACTTCACCTGTTCTGTTATCGAAGAACACTTTACGGTGACGATATGCAGCAGAGTTAACCGAAGACTGGCCTTCGCCTCTGCTGATGTTCACCATTTTAAAACTGTATATCGCCATCCAAGTATTCCTCAATGCCAAATGCTGCTTTTCGTTTTACGTAAGGAAAACGCCGGGGTTGACGTTGACCTTGATTTTGTTTCCGAAGGAAACGGTTTTAGCCTGCGGCAGGCAACCGTCGGTAGACCCCACGGCATTAGAGCGAAGCGATAATGCGTAAGTGGGCATTGCTTTATTTTTTATCGCCATAAATGGCTCAAAAATAACGGCAATGTATAAGGCTTTCCTTTATTAATTAATACTAAATATATGAATGGCTGTAAAACAAACCGCCGAATTAAGCGGCGCAATCTGGATGGGCGGGCGAAGTATTCCGCGATATTACACAAATTGGACTTTGATAGCGTCCGTAGGACAAAAAGAGTGTTAATTTATCCCGTTTTAAGGCGGGAAAGCACTAAAACAAATAAAATGGCTGAGGTTATAGTTTGTTTTCCCTGTTGCACAATGAACAGGTGAGGATAAGAAACTAGAGTAGAATATCGGAAGGTGAAATGAAAATCACTGATAAACAAAAATAAGTAACGTGTAGAGTATTAGACAAAATGGTTAGTGATTAATATTGCATAGGATTGCTTGATTTTATATTTCAGATGTTATTTATACTGAAGGATCTCCGCTGGAGATGGATGGAAAGATGTTCCAGTGCTGGAGGGAAAGATCGCTCTACCAGTTGGCATAATATTGAACTCGCACAATCTTATAAATTGAAAGAGAGGGCGGGTAATGCAATCACCAAAAAATGATCAAACCACAGGGTTGCTGACTCTCATAGGATGGGAATCCGAAGTAGACTTGAAGATTGTATTTAAATGAATAATGTAGGTGAGGATAAATAAAAATGTATTAAAAAACCGCAAATGGAGCGTTCAAGCTTTTAAGCTATTCGACAGTGCTTTTCGATTAGCATCAAGCTGAGTGAGCGTAAACGATTTTATTTTTACCTGTGGTAGATGGGAGAATGCTTTATAGATAATAGGCAGCTTCAAAGAATAACTTGTAATCTCAATAACAGGGCAGGGATACCTATCAGCCTCGCTCATGAGCTGATCGATCATATCTGCGGCTAAACTTTCCCCCAATACATCCTCAAACGATGGAGTTCTTGAGGGAAAACTGATTACCTTACTCATTTGCTACCACGACGACGAGATTCACCATTCGCTTCGTTCAACAACTCCTTTGTTACTGATTGTGTTGTTGATTTGACTACTTTTTCTATAATTGCTGTAAGGCCGCGTGGCCCACCTAACGTTTTGATTCTACCGTTACGTGCAGCACCACCCGAAGACACTTTCTTCGTTCTGGGGTTGTTGTATGGTTTGCAAAACTCATCAATCTCAGCCATAGGAGCCTCACTTATAAGATTTAGAACGAAAAAACGTTGTATCAGTCAAGCTCAACGTTAACAAGATCATTTTCTAAGTCAAGACTATAAAATTTTGGTATCAGCTAACTATATAAAAACACAGACTTTATTTTTGAGACTTTCTCATTGAGCATTTTCTGTGTCATAGTGATATCAAGATTGTCATAAACCTACTCCCTGTCAGGAAGGTTGCTGGTTTACTCACTCTTTTCTTGACATAAAATTTGGTCCGCAACTTTAAGATGTATTAATTGCTTGGCATCAGTTATTTTCTTTAGTGAACATGGACCTTCCTGATATACATCATAAAATTTAGTTTTTTACACATAACAGCTTTTCCAGTAATTTATTGAGGCAAGCAGTATCGCCATCCGATATGAAAACTTTAGTTATCATCTTAAGTTAGATGATGTTAATTCAAGCATAATTTGCCAAAGTAAATTATTTACTATAAAAGAATATAAGAACATAACATTAACGGGGTGAATATGAATATAGGTGAATTATGTGAGTCAGAAATAATAATGATCTGTGTTAATGCTGCATTATGGACTATTAACATTGGCTTTATGAGCATTTGGGTTGTCAGATAAAATATTACACCTTACTTATTGATTTATCTGTAAATTGTGTTAGTACATAATCAGGAAATCAATACAGGGAGGTTTTATGTATAAAAATAATGATGAAGCCATCGATCTCGAAGCAAAACGATTACTTGATAATGGAATCTATACCGATCTGGAAAAGGCATATAGTGAAGCAGAAAAGATAATAACAGAGGTGCGAGTTGAATTTAAAAAGAGGCAGGAAAAAAAACAGTTCCGATCTCGGATTAAATCAATCAAACGAGCACTTTCAGATGATGAGTTCAGGAATAATGTTCCTTATAATCATAGAAATCAATGGAGTAAATAATGAATGATGATGAAATAAAAAATACCTATCTAACAGGTAAAGCCTTTCTGGGGGATAGAAGCAGGGCCGAAATAAAGAAAACACTTGAGCAAAAAATTGCGGGAGCACAAAATAAGCTCAATTATCTAAAAGCGAAAGAAAAAAGAGATAGCAAAAAAGAAAATACACGACAAAAAATAATTCTCGGTGCAGAGGTTGCCAAGGTTTTAAACTGTGATATTAGTGAGGTAGATAAACAATTACTATTTGGTTTGTTGTTGGAGGTTCCATCCTTACATACACATGATATTGAACGGTATAAAATAAATGGAAAAATCTACATCGAAAGAGTCCTCAAAAAATTCAGACCATAAAATCAATTCACGTCCGAACAGCTCTCCGGCTTAAAACTTGTTTTAGGCTGGGGAGCTGTTGACCAAGCCCCAGAGGGCGCGGTAGTCAATTTTTACGGCCATCCGTGGCAATAAATTACAACCAAACTCAGATGGCAAAGTCTTCAAGAGCTTTACCACCTTCTAGTGCAGCAGCAATAGCTTTTGGTGTACGACCTTGACCCGTCCATGTCTTTTCATCACCATTTTCGTCAATGTACTTGTATTTAGCAGGACGAGGAGCACGAACAGTAGCCGGACGGGAAGATTTAGGATTGCCCAGCAGTTCAGATGGATCAATACCATCTTCAAGCAGTTGTGCACGAAGCGCTTCAATTTTGGCCTGACGTTCAGCATTTTGTTGCAGTGCAAGTGATTCTTCTTGGCGTCTGTCTTCAACAATAGCAGTTAATTTTCCCAGCATATCTTCCAGAGTAGCCAGATCTGTTTCTCGTGCCTGAGCGCGAAGGGTACGGATGTTATTAAGTGCTTTAATAGCTTCAGTCATTATCTTTTATCCTGAATGTTTAAGGTCATGAGCAGGATAACATAAAAAAGATGATAATGGATAAAATTACCCCTCTTAAAATTATTTATTAAGTGTTTTTTATGGATTATATCTTAACCAACCTTGACCTCTTTTTTATTTTTGTTAATTGATATGTACGTGAAACAAAAAGGACGATGAAAATGAAAAAACAAAATAAGAAAGGGTTCTCATTACTGGAACTCATTTTGGTGCTGGGTGTCGGTAGTATGATGGCTTTTATGCGTTTTCAGGATATGAGAAATGATCAGGAAACGGTGATTGCTAAGGCTGTTGGTCAACAAATGAAGCAGATAGGGGAGGCGGTAAATGGATATATTAATATCCGGTACGACAAGCTTTCTACTCTGACCTCAAGCAGTAGTCAGTCAAGCGATCCGGGTCCCCGTACCTGTAATGGTTCAGGTTGTGAAATCACTTATCAGACACTCATTAATGAAGGGTTATTGCCAATATCATATACCGGGGTAAATGCCCAGAAATCTTCTTATAAGATAATGTTAAAACGTTCAGGAGCTACTCCTAACTATGTGGTTAATGGCTTAATCACAACAACTTTACCTTGGAGTGAAAGCGGAAAACTTCGCTACGATTTATTAGGTAAAGCTATGCAGGAAGCGGGTATTGATAGCGGAATGACGCAATCAGCAGCTTTAGTATCAGGTCTACAGGGCGCATGGACCGAGACATCATCAGCTTTTAATAATATTACTGCAGCGGGTCTACTGGCGTATCGTGTTGGATACGATTCTTCTATGTATTCAGTGTATTTGCGTCGTGATGGCACATTACCTATGACAGGTAATTTAAACATGGGTAATCAGGACATAAATAATGCCAGAAACATAACGGCAGTGGGAATCACAACTACGGAGGCATTACGAACTAGCGGGGTAGCGGTGATAGGCACAACATTAGACGTTGGCGGTGTGGCAACATTAAACTCTGATTTGGTTGTAGCGGGTAATGGCCAAGTCAATGGAAATTTAAATTCTAATAATAGCGTATCAGGAACAACCATAACGTCCAGAGGTGAGACCTATACTAATAACTGGTTCAGAACTATGGGAGATGGGGGGATTTATTTCCAAAAATATGGTGGTGGATGGAATATGACAGATTCCAATACTATAACAGCATATAATGGTAAAAACATTCAGACTTCAGCAGGATTATATGGCGGATACGTTAAATCAACCGGGAATATAGATGCTAATGGAACAGTTAACGCTGGATATGTATGGGCATCAGGAAACCTTAATTCTAACTACGTACACTCTAACGGCAATATTGATGCAGCTGGAAAAGTTTATGGTGCTGGTGGAGTTGTGTCAGGTGGTAGAACAACAGTTGGAGAGTATCTTCATCTAAATGGAGTGGCCTATGCTGGAAATGGATGTTCTCCTAATGGTTTGCAAGGGCGAGCAGTTGATGGTTCTATATTATCTTGTACTAATGGTGTATGGAAAGAAGGAGGCGGAAGTGTAAATAGGATGTTTATTATTGTTGAAGGGAAGTGTTATGTTCCAAATAAAGATACAGGAGGTTGTTCTTGTCCAAACGACCCTAATCGTCTAAAACAAATAGAAGTGTCAAGATATCGAGGAAATGAATGTAATAATGGTGGAAGTAACTGTAGAGAGCCGGATAGAAGACTATACACATGTAATTAGGTGACTGGCGGGATTCCGAGCAGTTCATTTTGCCATGATGACGAATCACCTACGACTGGTAATTTAAACATAGATAATCAGGGTGCAAATAATTTCAGAAATATAATGGAAAAAGTTGCAACAATTTCATGGATATTACATTTGACTGTTAGGTTAATGGAGTGCTCAATTAAATAACGCTGTTTCAGGTGAAACGATATCATCTCAGCGGGAATCAAAAAATGGTTTTAATTAAGTGCTGGTGAATATTTTCAACTCAATGGCGTTGCTGTCAGTGACGTAGGTCGTTCACCGAATGGTTTATAGGGAAGAACCAGTGGGGGGACAACTTTTATCCTGTGTTAATAGCGTGTGGCAAGGAACAGGAAGTTGATTCTTTAAAACGCCACTTCCTCAAACCGTACAGTGTACTTCCCGAAATAGTTCAGGTAATGGAAGACGAATCTATATGGCTAAAATAGATGAATCAGGTCAATTATATATAGGAGTTTCTTCAAATTTTGGTATGGATACAGGTTGGGCTAAAGGCACTCTCAATGCATTTGTTGATTTTAAGGGGAGTTCTATAACTCAAAATTTGATTTTAGTGAGCGTCTATAGCTGGCTTGACTCTACCAGATATCTTATCTTGAAAGATTATAAAGTAATAAAGGCAAACTAAACATGTTAAATTGTCTTAATATTTAATTTAATTTTTACTGATGTTATCTATATGCTTTGGTCTGTCCAGTTAGTGAGATAATTAAATAAATAACAAAGATAAGTCATACGGTTTTGATTATAGTCTTTAATCCTGTGCAGTGTGCGAACGTGTTTAAAAGGGCCGAGAGACCCTTTCTTTCGACTCGGTCTAAATGACATTGTTCATGTCAATTGAATATCCTGCTTCCTTTAATTCTCTTGCTAACCGCACTTTCCATCCTTCATTAGAATCTATTTTTTCATAGGTAATACCAAGAGCATCTGTTGGAATTTCAATGTCATCTTTTATAAGAACCATTGTCTTCTCTCTACCTAACAATGCTGTAAAATAACCAAGTTCGAGAATGACGTTTTGACGAGCTCGTAGACTTTTGTTTTGCTCTTTATTTACAGGATAGCCATAGTCATCAGGAGTCATCAATATTACTGCGAAACCTGCTCTTTTAGCAAACTCTTGAAATTTTTCAATTATAGTCATTCCTTTATTTATTTGCTCTTGCAAGATTACTGGTTCAACTCCAAGTTTTTCTAAAAATCTTGCAACTGAATGCTTCGTACCATCGTCATGACCATGAACTAAGAAAACAGAGTTGTTTTCGGGTAATTCTGTTTTTAGTTCTGACTCATCAAATTTTTCCGCATTAAAAATACCCTCAGTCCCTATACTTGAAACCCATTTTCCTCTTAACTTATTTTTATTAATTAAAGTGCAAACTACTGTAACCTTCCCTAACATGACCATTGGGTTTTTATTACCCGGACTTAGTTCAAGATATAAGTTTTCATCTATTTTACCAGAAATTTGGTATTCGTATGAACCAAGTGCAAGTTCATGAATCTTTGCGGACCCACTTACATTATTATTTTCTACATTTAAAGTAAAACTAATTCCACCTTGGTTTGTGCCTGATATATCACCAGTCCAATAGCCAGAATAGACATCATTTAACATCTTCTTCTCCTTTTACGTATGTTACATGTAAGTGATTTATTATGCAGGAATACGTTTACCGATAGCTTGTCCTGCGAAATGACCTTAGCTTAAGGGTTCCATTATTTCACTATATACAGAAGTTCGTCCATTCATTCATTAACGCAACCCGTTTAGGCCATAATGTCCCACGTTGATATGCTGCTTCGGCCTTATCTGCCAACTGGTGAGCCAGCGCATGTTCAATGACCTCACGTTGATGATCTGTGGTTTCGCCAGCCCAATCACGAAAGGTTGAACGGAAGCCATGTTGTGTTAAGCCACTGTGTCCCATCCGTTTCAATACAGCCAGCAATGACATATCTGATAGCTGTCCTCCACGCGGGGCAGGGAATACGAGATTATTGTCCTTAAAGCGCGGTAAATCCTTTAACAGGACAATGGCTGCATCAGACAGTGGAACCCTATGTTCTTTGCTGGCTTTCATTCTGCTGGCAGGGATGGTCCAAGTTTTATTCTTCAGATCTATTTCTGACCATTCAGCGCCACGGACTTCACCAGAGCGCGAAACTGTCAGTATTGAAAACTCAAGTGCTCGCGCTGAAATGCCTGCTCGTTTACGTAGTTCGGTCATGAACGAACCGATCTCGTTGTAGGGTAATGCAGCATGATGCTTTTGGGTCTGAACCTTGCTTGGCATTGGCAGGAGGGGCTTAAGCATACCTTTCCATGAAGCAGGGTTATCGCCCTCAAAGTATTCTTTCGCTTTTGCGTAATCAATGATCGCTTCAATGCGACCACGCAGACGGCTGGCAGTTTCGTTTTTTGTTAACCAGATTGGTTCAAGTATCGCTAATAGGTCAGTCTTTGTAATCTCAGCGATGGGTTTTTGACCAATAACAGGATAAGCATACGTTTCCAGCGTGGACCGCCATTGGGCAATGTGTTTCTGGTTCTTTAGCTCTTTGGTCTTAATTGCGATAACGTCTTCAGCACAGCTAGCAAAGGATTTGTTCTTGTGGGCCAGAAGTTCCTGATGCGCTTTATGGGCGTGCTTTTCTGCAAGAGGGTCAATGCCATTACGGATTTGTTTACGCAGCTCACGAGCTTTATCACGCGCTTCTGCTAATGAAACTTCAGGGTAGGGGCCTAGGCCCATGTTTAAACGTCTCGGAACGGTTCTTCCTAGAGCATTTACTCTTACCCCCATAGCAACGCAAAGCACCCATGAACGCGACTGGCCTCTGTTTCGAAGATACAGGCCGTCAACGCCACCGACGGCAAAAGAACCTTCTTTTTTCAACTTAGCGACTGCGAGTCCGGTGAGTTCTTTTGCTTTTTTCGGCATAGTAAAATCCTGTCATACAAACCGCCATGCATAAGGTACTGCATAAAATGTCAGATTTTTTCGGATGTAGCAAGACGTCTTTGAACAATCTGTTTTGACAACTTATTGTTTATTAATGGTAAAAATAAACAATTTCTGACATTCTCGGACATTAAATTGGCGGACTACGCTTCCGCCAAACATGAACCCCAAGCTATCAAATAGCTTGGGTTTTTTTCATTTTGCTTGATTTATATTTTTCCTTCCTTTACTTGTCTTAGTCGCGCGAGGGCAACAGCGCAGCTGACCGGTTGAATGCTGGTGAACTGAGTAATCCCCCGCCTCGCAAGACCTACATGAGCGAACGTCTCTTCATTCGTCGTAATATCCATAGCAGCCCCAGCATA